>Ga0073900_10001287_pt1 | contig 14184 bp, 14 predicted proteins | sample KloWWTmetKNB5Kit_FD_66666 | JGI IMG/M metagenome (GOLD analysis project Ga0073900, IMG submission 66666) | Active sludge microbial communities from Klosterneuburg, Austria, studying microevolution and ecology of nitrifiers - Klosterneuburg... | ecosystem: Engineered > WWTP > Aerobic digester >...
CAGCGCGATCGGGTCTTGTGCGCCCGTTGGGCGCGGCATCCACGGTCGCACAGCTCCCTTCGGAAGGCTTGAACGGCCTTCGTCTTTGAACCACGGATCCACACGGATCAATACAGATGAGGGCGGTATTTATCCGTGTCGATCGTGGATCCGTGGTTCTCCTTCTTTTGGCCAACAGCGCCGCTAGGCGCGGACAGAAGACCCGATAGCCCTAGATCGCCCATGCACCGGACATGCGGGCGCAGGCCACGGCATGTGGCTGCCCACTCGCGACCTGCGTTCCCCAAGCAACAGCACCTTGCCCGGAGGCTGCGGACGCGGTGACACATGCCTCGGGCATTGCACTGCATGCTCCGGCATGGATCGGTGGTACGGCGGGATCTGGAGCGCAGGCTGCGGAATGGGCCGCACATCCCGCAGCACCTGCCGCAGGTTCCATGGCTTGTGCCGCAGCACCCGCGATAGGTGAGGTGCGATCCGAGGGCGGCGGCTGCGCGAAGGCACGTTGGTGGGCAAAAGTGCAAGGCTCGTCGATGGTTTTCTGCTTTATGGAGATCGGCATGTTACCCTACCCCCTTCACTTACGGTTAAAGAGTGCGAGAGCGAATGACAACGCTGTCACGGACACCGGACTTATCGTTCGGACCGGCGTTCTAACCTGGAGTAACGCACCAACAAATTCAATAGGTCATGAAGCAGATCGTTAAAGTTGTAGTACGGCTCAAGGGGCGGAGCGCCTTGGCCAAATTGGACCAAGCCCGGTTCACGGTCACCAAAATGAAAGGCAACGCGAATTTCACCAACCTGGCCGCGCAAGTGACCGATCTGGAAAGCGCTGCCGATACCTTGGAGAGCGCGATCACCTTGGCCCGCAGCGGGGACTACGAACGCGTAGGCCTCAAACAGGTCGCCGAGGACGCATTGATGTCCTTGCTTGCCAAGTTGTGCGACTCGATCAACGGCGAAGCAGCCGGAGACAAGTCGAAACTCCTCACCTGTGGCCTGCCGCTGCGGCGTGAGAACCAACCCGTCGGCGAACTGCCTCCACCGGTGAAACTGGTGAGCAAGCTGACCGAGACCCGCGGTCGGGTCAGTCTCCAGTGGGTGGGGCCCGATGGGACGCGGCTGTACAATGTGTACTGGAGCACCACCAACAGCCCGTACGATTGGCGGTTGCTTTCCGGTGCCACCAAGCAACGGTACAATGCCGATGGCTTGGAACCCGGTACCGTCTACTATTTCGCCGTAAGTGCCGTAGGCACCGCAGGCGAAAGCAGCAGAAGTGAACCCGCCGAAGTGATGGCCGCGGCCTGAACCAACGCGACTCTACAACGCGAAACCCCGGCGGCAGGCCGGGGTTTTTGCGTTGTACAGGTGATCCCCGTTGAACATCGGCACCCCTTGCGCACCCCGATAGCACCGGACCCTTCCTTTGCCCCCATTTCAGCCCAAGCCGTTGTCCTTCTGGATCTTGGGCCGGATGGGTGCCACTCCGTACCTCGTCATCCTGCCGGGAGGGTACCCCAGTTGCCGCCAGCGCGCTGTTTCTCCCTCCTTCTGAGTGGGTCGAATGCAAGGGGCTTGTGGTTTCCGCTGCGGTGTGTGGGTCGTACACGACCGTCGGTATCGCTTGGGCGAAGGTCCGTGGCCTGTGCTTGATCGTCGGTTATTCCTGCTCGGCGGTCGGTACACCTTGCGCCACTGTCGGTACACCTTACGCCACTGTCGGTACACCTTGCATGATCGTCGGCCTCCCTGTACATGATCGTCGGTACACCTTGCACGATCGTCGGTACACCTTGCACCGCGGTCGGTACACCTTGCATGAACGTCGGTACACCTTGCACGGCAGTTGGTACGCCTTGCATGATCGTCGGTACACCTTGCACGGCGGTTGGTACGCCTTGCACCGCTGTCGGTACACCTTGCGCCGTTGTCGGCCTCCCTGTACATGATCGTCGGTACACCTTGCACGGACATCGGTACGACTTGTGTGATCGTCGGTACGACTGCTGTGATCGTCGGTACGTCCTGTGGACGGTTTGGGCCTCCCCGATCCTATAAAGGGCGACCCTGAGCACACATGCGGCGCGGATCAGCCGAGCAGGGAGGCCTGCGATCCCGTGGAGGAGGCCACCTGCCCCGATGTCGGCACGACTTGCCGGATCGTCGGCGTCCATGAACAGAACAGTCGCGCGACCGACCTTATCGTCGGACTCCCTGAGCAGAACAGTCGCACGACCGACGGGATCGCCGGACTCCAGGCCCGCAGTCCAGAATGCACTTCCGGACTTATCCATTTCTCATCCAATATGTTCACAACCAGCTCGTTAACGCAGCCACACTTCCAATGATGGTCGGGTCAAAATCTGGCCCTTGTCAGGTCAGCAAGCACGGTTCGGGCATTTCAAGGGGCACTTCCGGGCGCTGAGCATTGAAGATGGTATCTCTTAAAGGCAGCAGACCAAGAGTTTTGCGAACTTGGGCGACCGGGTCCTTTGCCAGAACCTATTCTGACCGCGTAAAAGCACGACGAAGCCGGTGCAACGAACCCAAGGTCCGCTCATACCGAACCGGAAATTGCACGCGGAGACCTGCAAGAAGGGTCTCGCGCATGCTCCAGCCTAACACGGAACGGTCCCGTACCACGTGCTTCCATACCAACCGAGCGAGTTCCCAATTCTGCTTTTCCATGGCCTCGCGCCAACTCTTCTTCAACGCATATTCCTTACGCAATTGGATCACTTCATGGTGGCGGTAGGCACTGAGCTTGTCTTGTTCCGGCAGGTTTTGGAGTTGGACACGAAGATGATGCACCGGCCCTTTCATGGAATAGACGCCACCAGGGTGAATGAGCCTAACGCTCGTGAATACGGGCTGATAGATGAGGTGCCCCATTCCGGTCAAAAGCGTGAAAAGTGCTGTATCCCCAGTTGCAAAAGGGAGTACCACCTCGTTGTAAGTCTGGATCAACTCACGTCGGAACAGGAACGTACAGGTAGGTATTCCTTGCCCACGCAGGTATTCTTCCTGTTCCAACACTAGACCCTTCGGTACGCTATTGTAGTGACCGAGAAATACCTGTCGTACACCATCCGTTACATTATAGGCATTCGTGAAGCACCCGGTGGCTTCAGGATCAGCCTCCATCGCATCCACTTGTCGCTGGAGTTTCAATGGATCGAACCAGTGATCATCCCCTTCGCAGAGGGCAATGTATTTACCGCGTGCTTGTGCGAAACAGGGTGGCCATGGCCGAATTCCTTTTGAGCGTTGGTTAACGGTTTGGCGAATCACCTTGAACTTCTCAGGATCGTTGGCCGCATATTCCTGAACGATCTCCGCTGTACCATCCGTTGATGCATCATCATGAACGATGATCTCGTAAGCAAAGTTGACCTTCTGCGCAAGGAAGCCATCGAGCGCTTCCCCTATGAACGATGCATGCTGGTACGTAACACAGACTATACTGACCAGTGGTACGGATGACATCAAGTGCGGTGCATGCTGTAGTTCGCGAAGGTATTCAAGTCCTCCATGTTGGAGTGTGTCAGGCAAAGGCTCGTTGAAGGATCACTGTCGGCTATTACACCAAGTGCGTACGAAGAACTCGAACCCATTTCCTCGACTACTTCCAAATTTCCAGTCGCGGACATTGTCCCATTCCACGAGCGGATCTGGAAAGGAATTCGGTATTGCGGTGCCGCCTGCAATGTATAGATCTGGTATCTTCGCACTTACAACCTTCATGACCATGAACACGAGCATCATCCACGAAAGCTTAAAGACGGGCAAGAATTTCAAAGTCGGTCATTTCAGCATTATAGGAAAAGATTGTGTTTTTGGCGACAATGTCACCGTAGATAGCCACGCGGTAATCGGTGATAATGTCCATTTGGGTGATGGCAGTGTGGTAGGCAACTACTGTGAGATCGGCAAGAACCTGAAAACTGGTCAGAATGTTAAGCTACAAGGTAGGATCCGCACAGCTGAAGGTTGTGTGATCGAAGATGATGTAACCGTAAAGTACGGAACCATTCTAACGAGCAACGTTCTGATCAAAAAGGGTGCTTTCATCGGGCCGAATGTTATCACCCTGGGTAGCACTCATCTCCATGAAACGAAACATGGGACGGAGATCGGTGAACGTTGCTACATTGGTGCGGGTAGTAAGCTGGCGGCAAGTGTTAAAATAGGGAACGACATCACTGTCGGTGCTATGGGTTTCGTTAACAAGGATATAACAGAAAGTGGTATCTACGTAGGGGTCCCGGTGCGTTTGATCGCTCAAAAGGACTACTGGAAAGAGAAGGATTTCGTCGAAGGCGGGTTCAAGCAGTGACCTCGGCCTTAATGGGGCTTCGGCATTCCTGAAGGATTCTCCTTTTTAGGCAGGACTTTGGCTGGCACCCCTGCCAAGATCGCACCTGGTTCCAAGATATCCTTTACCACTGCGGCACCTACCCCGACAATAGTACCTTCAGCTAATGTCGTATGCGGTCTAATACTGCATCCTGCACCAAGAAAACAGCGAGCGCCTAAGCTTGCAGAACCTGCAATACTGACGTTGTTCGCAACGTGGCAATCCACTCCCATTCGTACGCTGTGCCCGATCTTGCTTCCATGCGCGATCATGCATCCGCGTCCAATGATCGTGGCTTCATTGATCATGCCACGAACTATCGTCACATCAGTTCCCAAAAATACCTCATCCCCTATTTGTACTCCTCCGAGTTGAGGCAGGATGACCCTTTCACCCTGTGCGCTCCAGATCCAAGCCACGCCGGTAGCTCCAATACAGCTGTTCGGCTCAATGACCACACGCTCACCAATAATGCAACCATCCATGATCACCACATGGGCATGTATCTCCGTTCTTGCACCTATCCGTGAACGACCGATCACAGCGTATGGCCCAACATGCACATCATCCGCGATCTCCGCTTCCGGGTGTATGATCGCGGTGGGGTGTATGCCAGCTTTCGGCCGTGTATCGAACAGGTAGCCGCAAAGCCGGTAGAATACCATTTGCGGATCTTCGTCAACTGCAATACAAGAACAGGACCCTGTCATGCGTGCTACGGATCGATCACAGATCATAACCGAATCCTGCAGCGAGTCAATGAGCCCTTGATCCCGCCCTGTGTAATAATACAATCCACCTTCCTCCTTATGTAAGAGGCTGCACACCTTCTTCACATTGCGAATAGGCCCGATCAATTCATGGGCGATGCCCAGTTCCACCAAGCCGACCAGCGCATCAGCAAGTGTCAACTTGTTCAAGGTGGTCATGAGGCTACGAACTCATTCATGGCATCGATAACCCGATCCTGATCACGCTCTGACAGTCCATTATATAACGGCAGGCATACAACGCTGGAAGCAATGGCTTCAGCGCACGGTGTCCTTTGCCCTTTGACATAGGGTAGAGTGTTCAATGCGGGAAAGAAGTATCGGCGGGCGTTGATACCTCTCGCGGCCAACCATCCGACAAGCGGTTCTCGTTGTTCCACCTTTGGTACGATAACCGGGTAGTAAGCATGGTTATATCCAACTCTTGCAGATAAGCTTGGTCGCGAAAATGCAGCCGGGATGGAAGTATCATATCGTTCGGAAAGGTGTTGCCTTTCTGCAAGCAATTGACCCATATGCGGTAGGACTGCCATGCCCATCGCCGCATGCACCTCGCTCATCTTGGCGTTGATGCCGAGGCTGAAGTGTTCATCCCCAACATGCCCGAAACTACGCAGCAGGCGCAGTTGCTTATCTGCCTCGTTGTCATGTAGGATCACCGCCCCACCTTCAACGGTATGGAAGAGCTTGGTGGCGTGGAAGCTCAAGGTACTGGCATCCCCATAGGCGAGAATGCTCTTGCCTTTGTATTTCACATCAAAGGCATGCGCTGCATCATAGATCACCTTCAGTCCATGCTTCTTGGCGATCACGTCGATCGCCTCCACGTCGCAGGGTATGCCATACACGTGCGTTGCGAGAATGGCGGTGGTATCCGGTGTAATGGCCGCCTCGATCAAGGCGGGGTCGATACAGCAGGTCTTGGGGTCGATGTCCACGAAGACCGGTTCGCAGCCCTCCCAGAGGATGGCGCTGGTGGTGGCCACATAACTGAACGGCGTGGTGATCACTTTGCCCTTGATGCCCAGCGCGCGAATGGCCAATTGCAGCGCGAGCGTTCCGTTGGCCATCAGCCGTAGGTAAGGCACATCGAACCGGGCGCGTAGGGTGTCTTCCAATTCCTTGTGGACAGGCCCGTTGTTGGTGAGCACATGGCTGGCGTACACCTTGTCCAACCACGCATCGTACTCGGCACGCGGTGGCAAGAAGGTGCGTGTGACGTAGATGGGGTCCATCGGCTTGTCCTGGCTCATTGCACGGTGGTCGGCTTCGGGGCGAGAACCTTGCTCACACCGGTGCGCACGAATTTGGTCCATGCCACCCGATCGGCATGGACGCGGAATGGTTGCAGACCTTGATGCCGACAGAGGGTGATGTTGGTGGTGGCGTTGCGTATGCCCACAATGAAGGAATACAGGCCAGCATTGAGTTCTACCACACCCAAAGGGACCTGCAGGTCGTGTTCACCGGGACCGATTACGATGTAGGAACCCTGTTCGTCCATGACCGGGATATTGATCAATCCGGTCAAGGTGGCATCCGCGATCACTAAGTTGACCTCAGCGGTTTGCCCCTTTTCGATACTAACACGCAATGTGGCGGTGACTTCTTGCCCTTGCAGCAGGGTAGGTGTATCGCCTTCCACCGCCACACCATCCGCTGCTAACGACAGGTCCATGACGGATGCTTGGCCGGAACCGGAGATCTGCACGGTGTTCTTGGCCAAGCCGAAATAGTGGTTCACCGCTAGGCCGATCTCTTCGGTATCCAGCACGCAGTGTCCGTGGTCCATCACCACCACACGCGTGCAGAAGGAGGTGATGAGCGGCATGTTGTGCGAGACGAAGACCACGGCGGAGGTGCGCATGAGTTCGCGCACCCGGTTGAGGCACTTGATGGTGAAACTGATGTCGCCCACGGCGAGCACCTCGTCCAAAAAGAGAATGTCCGGTTCTATGAGGATGGCCGCCACCGCGAAGCCCAACCGCACCGTCATGCCGGAGCTGAAGTGCTGCACAGGCATGTCGATGAAGTCCTCGATCTCCGCAAAGGCGATGATCTCGTCGATGCGCTCATCCACCCTGCTCTTGCTGAGGCCAAGGACCGATGCGTTGATGTAGATGTTCTCCCGCGCGGTGAGGATGGGGTTGAATCCCGCTCCCAAGGCGATCAGTGCACCCACTTGTCCGTGGATCTCGATGCGGCCCGCATCCGGCTTGATGAGGCCGTTCAGGACCTTGAGCAAGGTGGTCTTGCCCGCACCGTTGTGGCCGATGAGCCCCAAGCATTCGCCTCGGCGTACTTCGAAATCGATGCCCTTTACGGCCCAGAATTCCTTGGGGCGCAGGTCCAAGGTGCGCGGTCTGCCGAGCACTTCATCGCGCACATCGGCCATGCCGTAGCGCAAGGAGGTCTTCAGGTCCCGGCAGAACTTCTTGGAGACCCCCTCCACTTTGATGAGCACGTCCTGTTCCATCATGCGCTCATGCGTTCGATCAAGACGGACATGGTGGTACGGAACAATATCCACCCGAGGAAGAGCAGAACCAGCGCTGCACCGCAGATCAGGGTCAGTTCCGTGTGCATGGAGCCTCCAGACCCCACCAACCAAGCCCGGCCGTTAAGGATGACGGGGGTCATGAAGTTGATGCGGAACAAGACGGCCGCAAAGCCGCTGGCAGGTATGGCGAAGACCACGGGCGTAACGTACATGGCGAATTGGAGTACCACCGGGATCATGCGACCGACATCCGTGTAAAGCAAGCCGACCGGGGCAATGAACAGGCCGATGGCGGTGCCGATCAAGAGGATGGCCACAAGGATCAAGGGGACCAGCACCATGTGCCAGTCCGGCGTTCCACCGAGGATAAAGAGCGCTGGAATGATGATCAGCAGCTTGATGCCGACATTGAACCACCATTTGATCATGCCACTTAGGATGAGCGCTTCCCGGGGAAAGCTGAGCTTGGCCAGCAGGTTCTTGGCGCCGTTGAGCTGTGCCAACGGGGAGTTGAGCGCTTCGGTGAACATTTGCCACAGCAAGGTTCCCGTTAGGGCGTAGATCGCATAGGGCATGCCCGTGTTGGAGACCTTGACGATGCCCGACGAATTCAGGTACACCCAAGCCACCGTGGTAGTGAGCGGCATGATGAAGGCCCACACATAGCCGAACAAGCTTTGCCGATACTGGGCCTTGAGGTCGCGGCGCGCCAGGCTCCACGCCAATTCGCGCGAGGCGCGCAGGTCGGCGATCATGCTGCGGAACATCAGCCCCGGATCGCGCAGTGCAGAAGCCGGCGTGTACACGGTGATCGGCATGGGCTCCTTCGGTGCCACGGTTCCACGGACCTGTTCACTCATAGTGAGGTGGTCTGGCAAAAGGCTTTGAACATGGAGGCCATGGAAGGAGGAACAAGGGAGCAGCCCATGAGCAGGCCGCAAAGATAGGTCTTGCCAAGCTGGGACGAAGCGAAAGTGGGACTTGGCACCTCGCCTGTACGCTCCTTGGTCCACTTGCGCTAACGCACAACGCGGCACGGAACTTTACGTGGATCACACCCAAGTCATCCACGTTCTATTCGCATAGGAGCCATTACGCGTTCGAACACGTCAAAGACTGCCCTACAAGCCGATCGCGGTCTCGAAATCCTATCTTTGGTTGCCGTTCTATGCCAAACTCCATGAAAGGCGATGCAGGCTTCGATGTGGACTAGTCAAAACGAAAGAGCTATCGCACTGGATGATCACCGCTCCTTTCAAGAACGATAGTAGTGATCGGATGTCCACCTATAACCGCACGTCTGGCACCAGTGCGATATGCGTCGCCAAAGTGGAATAGTGCGACTTTTCCGACGAAACCTTCAGGATTGTTGAGCGATGAGCGATGACCAGATCGAGATATCCATTGTGAGTCCGGTCTATAAGGCCGAAGCATTGGTCGGTCCTCTGGTGGCGCAACTGCGCGAGGTTCTGGGCGGGATCACACGGAAATTCGAGATCATCCTAGTAGAAGATGGTTGCCCTGAAGGCAGCTGGGAAGCGATCGAGCGATCTTGCAAAGATTCCCCCGAAGTCTTGGGCCTGAAGCTGAGTCGAAACTTCGGCCAGCACTATGCGATCTCGGCAGGTTTGAATAGGACCCGAGGAAAATGGGTAGTGGTGATGGATTGCGACTTGCAGGATCTACCAAGCGAGATCCCTGCACTACTGGCAAAAGCGAAAGAAGGACATGACATCGTTCTGGCCCGCCGGGCGGTACGCCAAGACAGCTGGCTCAAGCGCTTGAGCTCAAAGGCTTTCTACAGTTTGCTCAGCTACCTCACAGGCACCACACAAGATCCCGCCATCGCCAACTTCGGCGTGTACGAGCGCAAAGTCATCGCAGCGATCAATGCGATGCCGGAGACTATCCGGTATTTCCCAACGATGGTGCGGTGGGTCGGTTTCCGGATGACCACATTGGACGTAGCACATGCAAGCCGACCAGTGGGACGCACCTCGTACAACCTGCGCAAGCTCGTGGACCTCGCGTTGGACATCTGCTTGGCGTATTCGGATAAGCCGTTGCGTTTGGCGATCAATACGGGGTTCATCGTTACGGTACTGGGTTTTTGTTTTGCGGGCTACACATTCATCAAAGCCCTTCGTGGCGAGATCCTGGTCATGGGGTATGCTACCCTTACGGTCTCCATTTGGGTCCTTTCCGGACTCATCATACTGGTCATAGGCATCGTCGGCCTCTATGTCGGGAAATCATTCGAGGGCGTGAAACGGCGTCCCGCATTCATTGTGGACAAGGTCATCGGGCATGCCAGCTGAGTTCGGAACAGGTCTTTATCTGATGACCGCTAAGGGCGAGGCGGTCTTGCAGCGTTTACTCGCCGACCACGGGCCTAATTGCGTGAATTATGTGGTGGTGGCGCACGACGCGGGCATTGAACAGGACTGTTATGACTCGATAACGCGGCTCGCCAGTGATGCTGGAATTCCGGTCCACGATCGGCTGACCGTGCCCCAGGACCTGAAGCAAGCCAGTCACTTGTTCGCCGTTTCTTGGCGCTGGCTGATCCCGCTCTCTGCCGGCCAAGAACTCATCGTACTTCACGATTCACTGCTACCGCGTTATCGTGGTTTTGCTCCCTTGGTAAGCGCATTGATCAATGGGGATCCCGAGATCGGGGTCACTGCACTTTTCGCGAATGAAGAATATGACCGTGGTCCGATCATCGCTCAAAAATCCATTGCGGTGAACTACCCGATCACCATCGCAGAAGCCATATCTGCAATAGCACCATGCTATGCCGAACTGAGCTCCGAGGTCTTTGACCTCTTGAGGGCCGATAAAACGGTTGGCAGAACACAGGACGATGCGACTGCAACGTATAGCTTGTGGCGGGATGAGCAGGACTACTTCGTGGATTGGTCCTGGGATGCGGAGCGTATTCGCCGATTCGTGGATGCGGTCGGCAGTCCGTACAAAGGTGCTGCGACCCTTGTGGATGGCAAACGCTGTCGAATCCTTTCGTGTGAGGCACTTCCGGATGTCGAAGTGGTGGATCGGTCGCCGGGAAAGGTGATCTTTTCACACCAAGGAAAGCCCGTGGTGGTGTGCGGCAAGGGGCTGCTCCGTATACTGCGCCTCATTGATGATCCCTCCAGAGCCGATGCGCTACCCTTACCGAAGTTCCGTGTCCGATTCAAAGGCTACAACCCATACGAATGATCGACCATAAGGTGAAGGTGACCTTCAACCGCTCCGCTTTGATCGGTCGGGAATTGGAGTATATCCAAGCAGCGGTGCTATCCGGACAGATCGCAGGAGACCAGTCCTTCTCGAGGAAGTGCGAGAAATTGTTGGAAAACACGATCGCTTGTTCACGGGCCTTGGTCACCACCTCATGTACGCATGCCCTTGAAATGTCGGCCCTCCTCTTGGACATCCGCGCAGGTGATGAAGTCATCGTTCCAGCGTTCACCTTCGTTTCCACGCCCAACGCGTTCGTACTGCGCGGTGCACGGCCCATTTTCTGTGATGTGCGAGCGGACACATTGAACTTGGACGAGACCATGCTTGAGTCGTTGATCACCTCGCGCACCAAGGCCATTGTGCCGGTCCATTATGCCGGGGTGGGCTGCGAGATGGATACCATTCTCGAAATCGCCAATACCCATGGGATCCCCGTGGTGGAAGACAATGCCCATGGCCTATTCGGAAAATACAAGGGCCGATGGCTGGGTACGATGGGTGCCATGGCCGCGCAAAGTTTCCATGAGACGAAGAATATCACGTGCGGTGAAGGAGGAGCGCTGATCGTGAACGACGCACGTTTCACGCAACGCGCAGAGATCCTGCGCGAAAAGGGCACCAACAGGGCACGTTTCTTCCGTGGTGAAGTCGACAAGTACTCTTGGGTGGATCTAGGATCGAGCTATGTCATGAGCGATGTGTTGGCCGCATTCCTCTACGGTCAGTTGGAACAGTGGAGCCTTGTTCAAGCGAAGCGCCGTGCGGTTTGGGAACGCTACGATGCTGAACTCAAGGACTGGAGCCAGGCGCGGGGTGTTTGCCGCCCCTTCGTGCCGGAACACTGCGACCAAGCGTGGCATATGTATTACTTGATCCTCCCCACGGCAGGCGAACGTTCCAAGTTCATCGCACACTTGGCCGCTCATGATATAAAGGCCGTGTTCCACTACCTGCCTCTTCACTTGAGTGAATTCGCGGCAAAGTGGGGTGGTGTGGCGGGGGATTGCCCGGTAACGGAAAGTGTGAGCGATCGGCTGGTGCGTTTACCCTTCTATACCAGCTTGAGCGAAGAAGACCAGGATCTGGTCATTCGTAAAGTGCTGGAATTTTGAAGTGCAGTAGGCACATTCCATCTTGATTCACTCACGTATCCCAAACCGTATGAGAACTGGGCCGGTATCGTCGTTCGTGGGATCCCATCTTTCCACGAACAAAAGACTCGTCACAAGGTTCCTCTTCTTAGCGATCATTCTGGATCCATTGATCTTCATTTGGCAAGGCGGCGACCTGACCGATTCCGGATTCCATGCGCTGCGTGCGCAGAACTTCTTCGCGGACATCCATAGTGCAATGATGCCTTCTGATGGCATCCTTTCCTATTTCATTGGCGGTATGTGGTGGCAACTCTTCCCTGGACTGGGGCTATTTGGTTTCCACTTGTTAGGAGCTCTCTTGGTGATCGCCGGATCCTTCGCACCCTTCTATGCATTACGCGAACTGCGTGAACATCCCGTGGTATCCCTTTTCGCGATCCTTGCGGCGCAAGCCTTTCTCATCCGGATCAACTTATCGTTCGGTTATGACTTCGTTTCTTTCTTTTTCCAATATTGGGCTGTAGCATTCCTATTGCGCGGGTTGGAAGGTCAGAAGGGCTCGCTGCTGTTCTTGGCAGGAAGCTTCATCGCCGCAGCTGCCTTGGCGAGAGTACCTTCCATACTGTCTCTGGGCCTTATCGTTCTGCCTTTGGTTTGGAAGGACAAGGTGCTTCCTTTTCTTCCAGACAATAACAAGAGGTTCTCCGTTCCATTTGTAGCGATCAAGCGCATGGCGCTCTTCATGGCCGGTTTCTTGTCCGCTTGTTTGTTGGCCATAGCGATAGGTCTGGCAACTGGCGTAGCGGATGCCTATTTCGATGGATTGGTGAACCTTTTCGCGAGTTCGCAGCAGGGAGGCTCCCACAACAAGGGGGTTCTCTTTTCAAAATATTATACCGATGCGGTCCTGACACTCCAATGGCTAGGCGTTGTCCTGCTCTGGGTGTTGGCCGCTTGGGGTGTCTTCCACCGAAGGGCACCACGTTGGGGTGGTCTTGTCTTCGCCGCAGCGACCGCAGTCGCACTCTTCATTTGGCTCGCAGATCCAGCAGCACCAGGATACTTCCATCCATTGAAATACTTGGTGCTTGCGATCTATGGGACCTGGTCCGTGCTTATTGCGATCGGGGTATTGAAGACCTCACCCGCACTTCGAACCATGGCGGTCGCCGGATTGATCTTGACGTGCATTGGCTTCCTCGGCTCGAATACGGGACTGCTCAAAACCAAGAATGGTATGCTGTTCCTAGTTCCTGCATGCACTATTTCCGCATGGTACGGGTCAATGGAGCGATTTGCCGATATGACGAGAAAGTGGAAGCGAATCGCCCTTGTGTTGGCCGGGCTATTGTTCGTATCCAGTTTCGCAGCACGCTTTGGATATGTTTACCATGTCTCATCCCGGTTCTTGGATCGCTTGTCGTTCACGCACGCATACAGTACTCCGATGATGTTCGGTATTCGATCTTCGAAAGAGCGCGTTGTATTCGTGGATGGTATTGTGCCACGCATCAATGAAACAGAACCCCAAAGCGAGATACTCGTGTTTGGCAGAACGCCAGCACTGTACTTCCTAACGGAACGACGACCATTCATCAAGGAGGTATGGTTGGGGGAAAATAAATACTCCGCCAACACGATCCGGCAGTCCATCGATCAAAGGCTCTCCCAAGGTGCCGACCTTCCTCTAATTGTCATTACCGACCCGGGTGTTCTCGGTCCGGAAGGAACGGTCATGATAGGCGACTTCTTGAACGAGTACCGTTACATCAAGGTGACCGAGAGTCCAGAAAGCAGCACATTGCCTTGGGAAATTTGGTCACCGAAATAGGTGGACAACCCGTTCACGACCAAGTCCCGATCGAAAGTCATCTTCTGGAGCTGTCATCCGCAAGTTGGTCCAGTGCGATCCTCCCAAGCTACAGTTGAACCGTTGCTTCCAATTCCTATTCCTCCAGCCGCGATACGTGGTCAACTCTCCACCCGCGCAGCGATGAAGCACCGGCTGGCGCGGTCCTCGTGCAGGAGCTCGGCGGTGTAGCCCAAGGGATGCAGCAAAGCCAGCACCTGCAACATGCACACCACGGAATGGATCTCGATGAGCAGCAGCGGTCGATCGCGGATCAAGGTTTCCCGCGCACCGGAAAGCACCAAGTGCTCCGCGCCTTCCACATCGATCTTCAGCACGTGGATGGGACCCCAGCCGCAGGA
>Ga0073900_10001288_pt1 | contig 14182 bp, 12 predicted proteins | sample KloWWTmetKNB5Kit_FD_66666 | JGI IMG/M metagenome (GOLD analysis project Ga0073900, IMG submission 66666) | Active sludge microbial communities from Klosterneuburg, Austria, studying microevolution and ecology of nitrifiers - Klosterneuburg... | ecosystem: Engineered > WWTP > Aerobic digester >...
ACGGGGATCTTGGTCAAGCACGTCGAAATGCTTTGGCGCTATGGAGTGGCACATCCACTCATACCCCTCGGAATATACATCCAACTGAGTCCCGAAGGGCATGGTATCAATCTGTTGTTTTGCACGGGAATAAATGGTGGACCGGTCTATCCTATTGATCGGACGACCATCCGTATCGGATTCGACGAAGTACTGATATATCTTAGGGCGGATATCCTCCATCCAGTATCTTAGTCTCCCGACAACCGGAAAAACCCGCATAATGGTGTGCTTGGTCTGGATCATATCCAGAATACCCATACCGGTAAAAAATAAAAGGACGGCTGTTAGAATCAACCAATTCAAACTATAAAAATAAACTAAAACTAAGCTGATAAAAATAGTAGATAGCGAGACTATCCAAAATAATTTTCGCATTGCGTAATCGATTTAAATGAATTATTGGATAGAACCAAACTTATCCAGGTAAGTTGCTAAATTAGAGTAAAATTCCATTCAAAATGAAATATTGTAGTTTGATTTTACTTTTTTTCCTGACCTCCTGCGGAAAATCATATGTGGATAGTATATGGACAGGTGGCAAGATCTACAGTGTCGATTCATCCTTCAATATCTACACTGGAATGGCCGTGAAGAATGGAAAAATACTGGCTCTAGGATCTACAGAATCCATTAGTTCTATGTATAAAAGTAAAAACTCATATTCTCTCAACGGAAAATATGTCTATCCTGGGTTTATAGATGCTCACTGTCATTTTATAGGCTATGGTCTTTCACAAAAACAAATAAATCTGAAAGGCACTAATTCATGGCAAGAATGTCTGAAAGAGCTACAAAAATTTGCAAAGGAAAAGAACATTCAGCCCGGAGAATGGATTACCGGCAGAGGTTGGGATCAGACTGTTTGGAATATCAAGGAATGGCCCGATAATGAAGAACTGAGCCGAATATTTCCAGACATACCTGTCTTCATTCGAAGGGTGGATGGACATGCAGGTATAGCAAACAAACTAGCGATAAAATTAGCTAATATCTCATCTCTGACTCGGATAGAAGGCGGCCAAATAATGATAAAGAATGGCCAATTGACAGGTCTAATGACTGATAATGCAATGGACTTGATAATTGCAGGAATTCCCGCAGCCAATGAAAGCCAAATAACAGAGGCATTACAAGTAGCAGCCAGTAACTGCTATGCAGTTGGTCTCACCGGTGTTGTGGACTGTGGAATATCCTATGACCAGGCTGAAATAATACAAAAAGTACAGGAAAGTGGAAATCTAAAAATGAAGATATATGCCATGCTAAGTGACGAGCCCGCTAATTTTACTGCTATCCTCCAAAAGGGAAAGATTAACACGCCGAGCCTGAAGGTGCGTTCTTTCAAGGTGTACGGAGATGGCGCACTTGGTTCTCGAGGTGCTTGTCTTTTGAAAGATTATACCGACATGCAAGGACACAGGGGATTCATGCTTAGTAGTAAGGAGCACTTTGATTCAGTCGCTAATTTCCTATATAATAATGACTTGCAGATGTGTACGCATGCTATTGGCGATAGCAGTAATCGTACTATACTAGGTATATATGCCAGATATCTGCGTGGTCCTAATGACAGACGATGGCGTATAGAACACGCTCAGGTGATAGATCCTCAGGACTTTGGCGCTTTCCGAAGATTCAATATCATTCCTTCAGTCCAACCTACACATGCTACAAGTGATATGTATTGGGCAGAACAAAGGCTGGGACCTGAGAGAATACATTCAGCCTATGCATATCGGTCTTTACTATATCAGAACAATTGGCTTCCGCTAGGTACTGACTTTCCGGTAGAAGATATTTCACCATTTAAGACATTTGCGTCAGCAGTCTTCAGGCAAGATGAAAAAGATTGGCCACCAGAGGGATTTGAACCTGAGAATGCCATCAACAGGACACAAGCTCTTAGAGGTATGACCTTCTGGGCAGCTAAATCTACTTTTGAAGAGAACGATAAGGGCAGTTTAGAGCCTGGTAAAGCAGCTGACTTCATTATTGTAGATACTGATATAATGCAGGCGACCCATCAGCAAATTTTGAAAGCTACAGTATGGGAAACAGTCATCAATGGAGAGATCGTATATAGCATACGACGCTGATCTGTCACGAAATATTATAATAGATATAAATGAAATCTCTGCATCATGAAATTTAATTTTCTTTGGTTGAGTTTAATCTTCATTAGTTCCTGTACAACTGTAAGTGACCATTCCATTTCCCAAACCACAAAGCCTCTCCAATATATGCCAAAGCCGTATGTAGAATTAAAGCATCCTGAATGGTCACGAAATGCTACCATTTACGAAGTCAATATCAGGCAGTACACTCCCGAAGGCACTTTTACTGCATTTGAGGCGCATTTACCCAGGTTGAAAGATATGGGCATCGACATACTCTGGTTGATGCCGATTCATCCTATAGGGCTCAAGAACAGAAAGGGTGATCTGGGTAGTTATTATTCGGTCAGGGATTTTTATGGCATCAATCCTGAATTTGGAACTGCAACTGAGTTGAAGCATCTGATCGCGAGCGCTCACACACTGGGCATGCACGTGATCATCGACTGGGTTGCCAATCACTCCTCATGGGATAATGAACTGGTTCAGTCCCATCCAGAATGGTATGTCAAGTCGCGCTCCGGCCATTTCCAACCGACGCCATGGTACGACTGGGATGATATCATAGAGTTTGATTTTGACCGCCCGGGATTTAGAGCCTACATGATTGAAGCGATGAAATTCTGGTTGAGAGAATATAATTTGGATGGCTTTCGGTGTGACGTAGCGGGGTTTGTCCCACTCGATTTTTGGGAAGAGGCACGTCCTGCGCTCGATGCAGTGAAGCCTGTATTTATGTTGGCAGAGTGGGAATCACGAGATCTCCACCGACGGGCGTTTGACATGACTTATGCCTGGAGCCTGTGGAATGTGATGAAAGCAGCTACCACCGGAAAGAAAGGAAATGATGAGCTCATTGAATATCTGGCCCATGATGTGAATACTTTTCCGGCAGACGGCTACCGCATGACCTTCACTGACAACCATGATAAGAACAGTTGGGAAGGCAACCAAATTTCAAATTTTGGTAATGCAGCTCTGCTGTGTGCCGTCACTTGTGGTGTAGTGAATGGTATGCCACTGGTGTACAGTGGACAGGAAGCAGGTTTGGCCAGGTCTTTAAGATTCTTCGATAAGGACTCAATAGAATGGAAGGCTCATCCACTGGCCACTATTTACAAGACGCTCTTTGAGTTGAAGCATCAAAATAAAGCGTTGTGGAATGGCCACTTGGGGGGCGTCATGGAACGAATTAAAAATGATCATGAGAAACAAGTCATTTCATTTGTGCGAAGTAAGGACGGCTATAAAGTGCTGGCGGTGCTGAATTACAGCAGTTCAGCCGTGGAAGTAGAGCTTGCACTACCCTATGATGTTGGCACCTATACAGAAATATTTACAGGCATAGAAACACAGTTGGAAGCAAAGTCACATTTACACCTGCCCGCCTGGGGCTATAAAGTGTTTAAGATGGATAAATAGGATGAATAGGCATAATCGTCCAAAGTGTACCATAAGACAGACTTCCGCTAATTTTTCCATTTAGACTTTATTCTCGTAAGTTGCGAGTCTAGCCTCACAATTCGCTCATATCGCAGAACGACGCAGAAAAAGATGTAATAAATTGATTCAAGTGCCTGAGAAATCTCATTTTATATGACTTAAACATTGATTCTAAGGCCATCAAAATTGACTAAAAAAGAAAGAATCCACCGTATTTATAGCTCAACTAACCAAGCAAATGAACAATTTAGTTTGCCTTGATCTCTGCCACCAGGTCTTGAAGCACCTTCTTGGCATCACCGAAGAGCATTGATGTCTTCGGACGGAAGAACAACTCATTTTCGATGCCGGCGTAGCCCGGTTTCATACTTCGCTTATTGACAATTACATTTTTTGATAACTCGACATCCAGTATGGGCATACCATATATCGGAGAAGAAGGATCAGTCTTTGCAGCTGGATTGACGACGTCATTTGCTCCCAGAACAAGAGTAACATCTGTTTGTTTGAAGCTTTCATTTGCCTGCTCCATTTCTTCCAGTTTCTCATACGGCACATCGGCTTCAGCAAGTAACACGTTCATATGTCCAGGCATACGACCGGCCACAGGATGAATTGCATAAGACACCTCTACACCGCGTTCAGTGAGGGTTTTCTCAAGTTCATGGCACACGTGCTGTGCCTGAGCTACTGCGAGACCGTATCCTGGCACTATCATCACTTTATGAGCATAAGCAAGTACGGTAGCCGCATCACTCATTGAGATCTCTTTTACTGTGCCTTGGAAATTACTTGAAGTTCCACCTGCTATAGTCTTATTTCCACCGAAGGAACCGATGAGTACATTTTTCAGTGAGCGATTCATCGCCTTGCACATCAGTAAAGTCAGGAAGGTACCCGCAGCGCCTACCAATATACCACCCGTCAACATTACTTTATTGTCATAGAGGAAACCTCCAAAAGCAGCCGCGACCCCCGTAAATGAGTTTAGGAGCGAGATTACTACGGGCATATCAGCGCCACCTATCGGCATGACAAACATGATACCATAGATAACTGCCAGAATGAGAATAATGTAGATTAGCACGGTATTTGCCGGATTGAGAATCAATAGTACAGCGAGTACTAGTATAATCGCCAAAATGAGCAGATTCAGCACACTTTGGCCTTTGAAACTCAAATCACCAATATTGCCATTTAGCTTTCCCCAGGCGATCATACTGCCTGCAAATGATATAGTACCAATGATCAGACCTAACACTATCACGAGCACCATAGGCTGGTGTGCACTGATAGACTCCGCTGGATTATTGGCGAGCAGGTGGCTCAGGTGATCAAATTCGACAATAGAGATTAATGCAGCACAAGCTCCACCCATACCATTGAACATACTCACCATCTCCGGCATTGACGTCATCTTAACTTTGCGCGCTACTACTGTGCCCACAATCGTGCCCAAGAGAAGGCCGGAAAAAATCCAACTGTAGTTGCCCAATCCAAGTCCAGTCTCCAGATTTTTATATAGAAAAATGGTGCCAAAAATGGCTATAGCCATTCCGGCTGCAGCTATCAGGTTTCCCTTTCTAGCTGTAAGAGGATGAGAAAGCATTTTTAGTCCCATGATAAATGAAACCGATGCCAACAGATATATCAGAATTAGAATTTGTTGTTCCATGTAATTTCTAAATTGTGTTTAGGATGATTTTAATTACCTTTCTTTTTTGATTTGAACATCTCCAACATGCGATCTGTCACTACGAAACCTCCCACAACATTTAGAGTCCCGAGAAAAACAGCCAAAAAGCCTAGAGTAAGTGCCAGATAGTTGCCTGGTTCAGCCTTGCCCATCACGATAATGGCGCCTATGATGACGACACCATGTATTGCGTTGGCGCCACTCATCAGAGGCGTGTGCAGGACACTGGGTACTCTACCAATAACTTCGATACCGACAAAGATCATCAGTATCACGATATAGAACATCTCCTGGTGTTCCATCAAAAAATTCAACATACGAAATAGCTTTTAATGTGTATTTAATTGGTCACTGGCATCAGTGCCAGGATGCGTTCATTGGTAATCTTTCCCTCATTGAGCACACAAGTACCCTTGACCAGATCATCTTCGAAGTTTAGATTGAGATTACCTTCTTTATCGATGATCAGAGCCAGAAAATTGAGGATATTCTTTCCGTACACTTTGCTTGCATCCGAAGGCATTGCAGAAGGTAGATTAGAATTTCCTACAACTTTGATACCTCGTTCGACTACAGTGGCATTATCTTGAGTTATAGTTGTATTTCCACCTGTAGAAGCTGCAAGATCTATAATCACTGATCCTTGCTTCATTCTATTTATCATCGCATCGGTAATTAATATAGGTGCCTTTCTTCCGGGAATTTGCGCAGTAGTAATTATTATGTCAGCTTTGGCCACACTTTCATTGATTCTCTCCTGCTGACGTGCTTTATAATCTTCACTCTGCTCTACTGCATATCCACCTGCAGCAGTTGCATCTGCAGCTCCTTCCACTTCAACAAATTTTGCACCCAAACTCATTACCTCTTCTTTAACTGCAGGTCGGGTATCAAAAACTTCCACTACGGCGCCAAGCCTCTTAGCAGTCGCGATAGCCTGAAGGCCAGCGACGCCCGCTCCCAATATGAGAACCTTAGCCGGCTTAATAGTTCCTGCTGCTGTCATAAACATGGGAAAGTATCGGGGATATTCATTAGCTGCTACCAACACAGCTTTATATCCGGCTATATTAGCCTGGGAGCTCAATACATCCATGGATTGGGCACGGGTTGTTCTAGGCAGCATATCCATCGAAAATATCGCAGCAGAGCCTTGTCCATATTCTTCCAGTTTCTGAGGAAAATTCAACGGCTGAAACATACCAAGTATCACCTTAGCACGCGTAGCTCGTAAATCTTCAAATTGAGGAGGATTGATTACTAAAATGATGTCAGCCTGATCTTTGATTGAAGCTAAATCAACAACCTTCGCTCCTGCATCAACATAATCCTGATCAACAGCAGCAGAAAGAATTCCTGCTCCTGATTCAATCAAAACCTCGCAATTCAACTTCGTAAGAGACTGAACATGCTCAGGTAATAAAGAGACTCTAGTCTCGGGTGCATCTTCTTTTAATACGGCAACCTTCATAAAATTTCAAAATAAGGTGCGAAGATATTAAAATATGATGATATATCTCACCACACAAATTAATACAGGAACTGAATACTATCCTTAAAATTAAATTTTGATTTCTACAAAAGAAAACCACTCTAACTGTACAGAAAATATTATTTAAGTACCTTTGCGCTAATCAACTACTATTGACTAAAAAACTTAATATGAGGTTTATTACATTCTTTCTTTTTTTTTCAATGATAACTGCCTGCCAAAATACAGACACAGTTTCAGATTGTAGACAATTTCATACAGGAAAGTTCATATTTAAAACTGGCAACCCAGTAAAACCGCTATTTTCAATTGTGAGAGATGACAGCATTCAGGTAGAGACAAATCTAGCTGATAATTCAGTCACCAAACTCGCCATTACATGGACAGATACGTGCGCTTATGAATTAAGATTGCTGGAAACCACACTCACTATTGCAGACAGTATGAAAAATGTAGGTAAGACCGCACCACTAAGGTCTGAAATATTGTCCTGGACTAAGCAATACTATATTTTTCGCACTACTTCAACTGCCTCAAATAAAGTATTAACAGATACTATGTGGGTAGGTAAGTAATTACCATTGACTTGCTCCGGCAGGTGACCATAGTGTGAATACCCTGCTCAGGTTAAATCCGAAATGTACTGCAAAGTCAGACCACTTATCGCTGGTTTCAGTGACAAATGTCTTTTCATTCATACCTTGTGAGTTAGTAAAATGAAGTTGAAATACGTGTCCACCTGTCTCTATATCTACTCCAATGGAGGCAGAATTAGTATATTGACTGCCTAGTTGATCAGGCAAAACATAGATAAACTCCGCATTTAAAGATAGTCTTTTGGTGATTTTTTGCCTCGCACCCACTCCGAATGCTATTACATCATTTGTCTCAGCTGAGGTCGCAACAAGGTTCCTATGAATCCAGGTTGGTGTCAACTGCAAAGTAAATCCTTCAGAAAACTTACGTGCCAATAGTAGCTGAGAGTTGTAGTAAAGCCTCGAGCTGAACAGATTATTGCGATTGGGGTCGGAAAATCGTTGTGTGGATATACCCATGCCAAGAACTACTGAAAGCGACACTGGCATTTCACCCTTTGGATTTCTTTGCCGCAATACCTTATATTTCGCATAACCATCAATGATCTTTTGGTTATTACTCCTTCCTACTCCTACTGCCAGTCTATCGCTCAGACCAAAATCGAAGCCAAGTCTCATCTGAGCGGCATCAAGCCCAAATATATCATAGACTCCATTCTTAACCGAGCCAAAGCGATGAGAAATAGTAAAGTCAAGAACTCCAGGTGCAGTATTTTCAATAGAATGAAGGTTGATAATTCGATTGGATTTAAAACTAGCCGTGGTATAATTGGGGCCGGAATCTCCTCCCTCAATAGAACTAAGTAATGAACTAGTGTCTTCTTGAGCAGATAAATAGGTAAAGGGAAGAAGGAGAATTAAAAGAAAACCAACACTTTTCATGAACAACTTTATTTAGCCTAAATATAATCACTTAAGCTGAAATATAACCGAAGTCAATTTACTTTGAAGTGTCTAAAGTGCCTTGTAATTAGCCTGAACCTTTATACTTACGACTTTACTGATTTTATCTTTCACAAGAGAGGGGATTTCAATGTTAAAGTCGGAAACATTTACTTTAAAGTCGGCAGCTAAGTTGAGATTATTCCCATTGATCTTTAGCGGTCCACTGACAGTTATTTTTTTATCTACTCCGTGCATATTCAGGATACCCTCTGCAACAACATTATAAGTCCCATTCTTATCAAAATTTATATCTTTTAAATTGGTAAATTTTCCTTTGAAAGTAGCTTTAGGATACTTATCTGATTCCAAGTAATTTTCATTAAAATGTTCCTGCATAAGCGCTTTCTCAAACATAAAAGATTTGATCAGTGCAGAAAACTCAATTTTGCCGGTAGAGCGTTCGATTACTGTATTTACTTTATTATTTACCGCCTGTACTTTTTCCAATGGTGAGTCTGCATTGAACGTAATATTTCCATCTCGAGTAAAATATTTGGATTGACCATGCAGCGAAAAGCTAGCGAAGAAGGTCGATATATAAAGCAGAGATAATATCTTAATCAGATTCATGTCCTTAATATTTTGCCTTAATAATGAGATTTACTTCGACATTGTTGTACTTAGATAGTTAAGGGTTTGCTAAATATGCATATATTCGACAATCGATTACCTTTTCAAGCTCAAGAGAGTGTTTCGAGTAGTACACGCTCAAGCCTCTTTTTTCGATTCATTTTCCGTAATAAGTTATCTTTGGAATATCCATAACTCCACTTAATCGTCATTCAGATGCCAGTATGTAATCTAACGCCACTAACAACATATATCCCGGATACTACCAATCCTTGGGATGAAACTAAAGTGAGACATCTCTTTAATACAATCGGATATGGATCCTCTAAAACACAGTTGCAGGGAGCGCTTGCTGCTGATCCCATAAATTATATAAATACTATTCTGGATGATGCGTTTGCAAAACCCACTCAGGCTCCACCGGAATGGGCCAACTGGTTGCTGGCTGATTTTGACCCGGAAGATCCCTATGGCCAGTCTTATGACTTGTCTGTGCAATGGGTCTATGACTGGATTAATTATTCGATGGCGAATCCTTTTCGCGAAAAGCTCTTGCTCTTTTGGAGCAATCATTTTGTTACAAAATTTGAATCCTACGGAGCTGCACCATGGCTATATGAATATCACGAGATACTTCAAAGGAACGCATTGGGTAACTTTAGGACAATGACCCGCGAAGTCGGCCTTTGCTCAGCTATGTTAGTTTTCTTGAATGGTGTAGAGAATAATAAATTTGAACCCAATGAAAACTATGGTCGTGAACTGATGGAATTGTTTACCCTAGGACTGGATAACGGATATACTGAAATGGATATTCGAGAGATAGCTAGAGCCTTCACCGGGTACAATGATGCGCCTTATACCTGGCAGAAAATAGGTTTTTTGGACTGGACGCACGATGATGAACCAAAAACCATCTTCGGTCAGACGGACAATTTTGACTACAATGGAGTCATTGATCTCTTATTTACAGAAAAAAAAGAGTTAATCGCTCATTTTATCTGTAAGAAAATTTATAAACACTTCGTAAGCTATGATGTCAATGAAGATATAGTCAAAGAATTGGCACAAACTTTTTTGACCGCCGACTTTGAACTGTTGCCGGTATTTAAACAGCTTCTGACCTCTGAGCACTTTTTTGACGAAAATGCACAAAACAATAAAATCAAAAGCCACTTCGACTATTTCAGTACTTTCCTCAATCTGTTAAATGTTCAGTTAGACGCAGATTCAGGTCCCGGTTTCTTATGGTATTGCGGCTCACTTGGTCAGTCTCTGTTTGATCCGGTGGACGTGGCAGGTTGGCCGGGGAATAAGGCGTGGATTGATTCGGGCAGCTTACTGGTGCGGTGGTTGTATACGGATTGGATGGTTGGTTCTATCTGTGATTCTAAGCCGGAATTGGTTATCGGATTTATGAAGGATGTCACGGGAAATTCAAATGACGTAGATTTTGTCGTCCATACATTGGTAGATTATTTCTTAGTACGTGGACTAAATACTGCAGCAGATTACGACCGCCTATTGGTAGCTTTCAAGAGTGAGATACCTGAGAATTATTTTAGTGAGGGATTGTGGAATTTAGATTGGGATTATGTTCAATGGCAATTCTATAATATGATGAAAGAATTCAAAATGATTCCGGACATAACTTTAGCTTAAAATCCCATAACAATTTAGAAGATTAGACAGATGAAAAAAAGAGGAATAAAATTGCAGGATGGAGTTTTCCATGAAGCTGATCATATAGCCTTCAGCAGGCGACGTTTTATCAAATCATTTGGCCTTGCAGGAGGTATGGGTTTGATGCTCAATAATCTACCGGTAAGAGCCTCCACTTTTTCTTCATGGTTTGCACCACCCAATTTGGAATTTAGCGACCGCGTGCTGGTACTCGTTCGACTCAAGGGTGGAAATGATGGACTCAATACCATTATCCCCCTCAATTTTTTGAGTCAATATCACAATTATAGGCCTCAATTGGGTTATAAAGACAGTGAGATGATTCAGCTTAATGGAGAGTTGGCGATGAGTCCGCATCTGAGCAAGTTGAAGCCACTCTGGGACGAGGGAATGATGAAGGTCGTCAATGGGGTCGGCTATCCGGAACAAAATTATTCACATTTTCGATCTGCAGATATCTGGTCCAGCGCTTCTGATGAAGATGTCCAGGTCAATAGTGGTTGGGTCGCACGATATGCAGAGCATATTTATCCGGATTATGCAGACAATCCACCTACAGATCCACCCGCCATCCAGTTGGGTGGCGCAAGCAGCCTTCTTTTCACCGGCGAGCATAATTCAAAAGTTGGTTTTGAAGCCTTTTCCGGCCAGCAAATTTTGGACATCCTGGCCAATGGCGGTGTCAACTCGCTGACCGATCTGCCCGACTGCTACTATGGTGACCAATTGAAATATTTGAGAAAATTGACTAACAATACATATCGCTTCGTGGATCGCATCAAAGAATCGTACAATAATTCAAGTTCAACCATAGAATATACGGCTGATGATGGCTTTGCTCTGGCATTATCAGCAGTGGCTAGGCTCATCAAGGGCGGCTTACAGACCAAGATATACGTCGTAGAACTGGATGGATTCGATACACACGCCAATCAATTGACTCAACATCCGGAATTATTAAATCGTCTGGGTAAGTCAGTCTCTGATTTCTATGCAGATTTCAAAGGAACCAGTTTCGAAGATAAAGTCCTCACGGTTACATTCTCTGAGTTTGGCCGCAGAGTAGCTGAGAATGATGGACCGGGCACAGATCATGGATCTGCAAGTTGTATGCTCGCATTTGGTAGTTGTCTTAAAGGCAACGGCTCACTCGGCGCTTATCCCAGCTTGACTGAACTGGATGATTATGAAAATTTTGTCTTCAATACTGATTTCAGAAGGGTTTACTCTACCCTAATGACAGAGTGGCTGTGCTTGCCTGATCCGGAGGCTGACCAAATCTTATTTCATGACAATGGGTTGCCGCTTACTTTCGGATTTGACTGTGTCGCCATCCCGACCTCAGTCAATCAGGTTAATGTCGATCCCTATAAACACAGTGCTACTTATTCGGGAGGCAATATTTATATATCCTATTCATTGCCAAAAGCTACGATGACGATGATCGAAATAATCACTGCCAGCGGAAAATCTATACTCGTAGAGAGACCGGCCAACAAAACACCGGGTGACTATATTGTCAGTATTAGTGCCCGAGAAAAAGGGCTTACTCCCGGCGCTTATTTCTATCGCATACGGGTCACCGGTAGAGATCTGCAAGGTAAAGTTATGGTCTATTAAAAATCGAAGTGAGGAGATTTACTTTAAGGTTTGAAAACTTCCTGAACCGGTAATGCATGACCTTTAAAATCCCATAAGGCTTGATTCTCACAGCAAGATCCGTCAGTGGCTTGATTGCCTTTGTAACTGACCAATTCACCACCCCAATAGCAAAATCCGATTCCGGCCGGGATTTCGTGCATCATCTGCTTCAAGTAAGCTAAAAAATCCCTCTGACCCGCAGGCGTAGGTGGAAATTGGGGAAGTATCTGATCAGTCGAGCCAATCAAGTTTTGAGTTTGATCATTCCAATCCAGTGTAAAAGGATAAGCAGTCTCGGCTATCACTATATCTTTTCCCAGAGCTGAAGAGAGCCGGTTCAATCTTTGTTTGATCCAATCTAAATCCTTACCATGCCAGTTGGGATAATAGCTGATGCCGATGATATCATAATCGGTGGGTGAAAACAGGCTATAAAAAGTCTCAGCTCCGTCTAAGCCTGCATAGTGGATTATAATACGGGTCGAGGCATCGGTCTCATGGACAGCACGGCTGCCGGCAGCAATGAGGCTTCTCAGATTTTCCGGCTGATTCAAATTTCCCTGAGGCCAAAGGAGTCCATTGTTGATCTCATTTCCCAGTTGGATATAATCCGGCTTTAGGTCTGTCACCACTTGTCTGGTAAACTGATAAACACTATCCTGTAGCGCACTGAAAGTGAGCTGTTTCCACTTCTCAGGAATGGTTTGATGCGCCGGATCAGCCCAGGTGTCTGAGTAATGTAGTGTTAACCACACTTTGAGGCCTGCAGCTTTGATCTCCCGAGACAATTTACTGACTGCGGCAAAACCGGAGATGGGATCTTGCTCATTATTCCACAGTCTAAGGCGGACTACATTCATTCCTGCTGCCTTCAGTGATACCAGCATATCTGATGGAGCGCCATCTAAATCGTACAGTGTATAGCCACTATTTCTAACTTGGGCGAGTTCAGAAAGGTCGGCTCCGCGCAGTTCCACTCTTATAGGGTCGGGCTCGGTTGATTTAGTACAGCTCATCAGAAAAACCAGGAAAAGAATTGAAAGCAATTTCATATGGTACTGATTAATCAATAATATTATCAGAGTAATTAAATAAATTAAGCAGAAGCAGAATCACTCTGCAATAAACGTTAAATTATTCTTTGTTCGCATTTCTTCAATAACTCAAGGTGCGAATTCAGTGGGATGACCGAATGTAGCCCTGCCTTGCAGGGCCGAAGATGGGTTGCCATCTTCGCTGAGGGAACTGCGAGGCTACGCTCGCAGCTTACGTGAAATAAATTGGCGAAATATCAGTCACAAACATACCGCCGATTACGGGAAATCTTGAATCTCACTGCCAACCTTTTCTAGTTCTGATCTCATATTTTCGGGATCGATATGATACCGCTTCACTATGGAATCATTTCGAAAAAACAATATTTGTGTCTGATCTAGCTTTAACTCAGTCTGATACTTTGCAAAATCACCCAAGGGGCTCAAGTTAATGACAGCAGGTGAGGCATTAGTGAGGATGAACACATCAATTCTTTCGATATAACAGGCAGCAAGATTTACAACGGTGTTATTGCAGCCTATACAACCATTATCGGAAATCAAAAATATAATGCCGGAATCTTTAAATGGCCTTCCTGATTGCTTCACTGCCTGCCTGTACTTCGCTAACTCGCCATTGCTTACACCACACATACTAAATGAAGCAACCAGACTAATCAACAACATCAAATATCTTATACCGTATCTTGCCATTTTCTTTGTATTTTACGTCATACATCCACATCTTACCATTAATAATAATTGGTGGATACAGGATGCCATCGTTAAATTTTTTTTCACAAATTTTTTCGTGTTTGCTATTATAAATGATCAATGAATAATCTCTTGACTTTCTTTGTTTATGTGAACCTTTGGGATCATAGTGAAAAACAACCACCACGAATAAATCACGATTAGGAATAGAG
>Ga0073900_10001290_pt1 | contig 14171 bp, 13 predicted proteins | sample KloWWTmetKNB5Kit_FD_66666 | JGI IMG/M metagenome (GOLD analysis project Ga0073900, IMG submission 66666) | Active sludge microbial communities from Klosterneuburg, Austria, studying microevolution and ecology of nitrifiers - Klosterneuburg... | ecosystem: Engineered > WWTP > Aerobic digester >...
ATCCCAGTTCTTTTAATTCATTGTCTCGATTGTCATCTATGACTCCATCTTCCTCATGTGAAAAACCATCCACCTCTACTATCAAATTAAGAGGTAGACAAACAAAATCTGCTATGAAATTACCTATTGGGCGTTGCCTGCGAAAAGAATAACCCATCCCTGCCGGTGAGCTTCCGTATATTTCTCACTCATCTTAATTTTTTCTGTAAATTTAGGCAACCATCAGATTCCAGCAAATATGCTCTTGGTGGGATGCTTGCTTTGAAAATAAAAAAATTCTGAAACCTAAATAAACGAAATCACCAATCTTTACCACCGCTGGGCGCGCCTTCCTCCTGTGGATGCATCTTACGCCGCACCTTCATCTCTTCATTATTTATGATGCGCAGTAGCTCTTCTTGCTGCTGAGCACTGAGGTGAGCAGGTGCTTTCTTTGCTTCTTGTGGCTGGTTGGATTCGTCCTGGCCATTGGAAGGTGGTGGCTGATTTTGATTGCCGTCTTTCCCATCCTTGGGGTCTGATTTTCCATCTTTCTTATCCTGATCTTTTTTATTCTGATCTTTTTGTTGATCCTGATTTTGATCTTGATTTTTTTGATCTTTATCTTGCTTATCTTGCTTTTGTTTCTCTTGTTCTTTTTTCTTTTCTAGAGCTTTAGTCAGATTTTTCTTGGCATCGATATCATGCGGATCCAAGCGCAATGCTTGCTTGTACGCCTCGACTGACTTGTCCAGCGCTTCACTTTTAAAATAACTGTTGCCCAGATTATAAAAAGCCTTCGCTTTGTTGGCTTCAGTCGTACGTTGTTGTGTCGCACGGGTGTATTTCTCTACAGCCGCTTTATAATCCTGTTGCTCATAGATGGAATTCCCACTATTATAATCTGCCCGGAAGGACGGCTTCTTCTCCGCAGAGGCGTCATAATATTTCTGAGCTTCCGCATATTTTTTTTCCTGATAACTCTTATCACCCGTCTGCAATAGTCGATGTGCCGACTGTGCATCTGACTGAGTCATTAATAATAGTTGAACTAAAAAAAATAGCAATACTCTCATATTCTTTCTATTTCTTTTTCTTTAAAAAAACCAACGCCATACAGCATTTCAATTAAGAATAAGACCAAAGCCGGGAACAAGAAATATTGATACAATGAACGAAAGTTTTCAGTTTCTATCGATTTGAATTCGCCTTTATCCAGCTTTGAAACCATGTTTTTTATGCCGCTGAGTGCCTTGTCTTCCTGAGCGATATTATAATAATGTCCGTCTGCCTTGGCGGCAATATCCACCAGCATCTGCTCATTTAATTTTGATCTGACCGGCTGACCGGAGGCATCCCGCTTGAAGTCTGTGCCTGCTTCTGAAGCTTCCGGTATCAGACTCCCCGCTGTAGACCCGACGCCCACGGTGGTGATGATCACACCTTTCTTATTTGCTTCACCCGCCTGAGCGATGGCGCCGGTCTCCTGATCCTCGCCATCTGAGATCAAGATCAGTCCCTTGCTACGGGTCTTATCGGGTGGAAAGGCTTGCTGTGCCAGCTCTATGGCACCTGCGAGCGCAGTACCCTGTGTGCTGATCATATCAGTGGAGGCAGACTGGATGATCATCTTAGCAGCGTTGAAATCATTGGTTAGTGGCATCGAGATATACGCAGATCCTGCAAATAGGATGATACCCAGTCGCTCACCCTTCATCTCATCGATCAGCCGAACGAGAAAGCGCTTGGTACGCTCTAGTCGATTGGGCGCTATGTCAGTGGCGAGCATACTATTGGAGATATCGAGCGCTATGAAGAGATCTGCCGCTTGTTGCTTGACCATTTCCTTTGCACCGGGTAGACGAGGATTGGCCGCAGCGATGATGCATAGACCGATAGCTGCTAATATAAGTCTCCTGCGTATCGGAAAATAATCGTGCTTGCGCATCGAGATGCGATGAAACATCTCCGCGCTTGCTGCCTTGACCGCCAGCTCCTTACGTCGGGTATGCCACATCCCCAATACCAGATAAAGTACCGGCAATGTCAGTAAGAAATATAAATAATTCGGATTCTCTAAACTCAACATATATATCACTCTACCAGCACAGGGGTCCTGAGCCAGGTATTTTTCAAAAATATTTCTATCAATATCAACAGCAGACCAGCGTAAAGAAAGACGTGAAAATAATCCACATTCTTCTTGAGCACCGTCTTGTCAATTTTTGTCTTTTCCAGTTCATTGATGCGGTTGTATATACCCTGTAGTGAATTCTTATCTGTGGCCCTGAAGTATTGACCTTTGGTGAGGTCTGCAATCTCGGTCATCAGATTTTCATCTATTTCTACCTGAGTATAACCAAAAATAAATTGGCCATCGTTAGTTCTGCTGATGGGCGCCAGAGCCTGACCCTGCGTACCTACTCCGATCACATAGATCTTGATACCCATATCCGCCGCCAGTTTGGCCGCGGTCATTGGCTCTATGTAGCCCGCATTATTCACGCCATCGGTCAGTAGAATAATGATCTTACTCTTGACCTTTGATTCTTTCAGCCGGTTGACACCGGTGGCCAGGCCCATACCTATGGCGGTACCATCCTCAAGTATGCCGGGCTGCAGATTCTCCAGTACCGCATCCACCACCCGCTTATCTGAGGTAAGCGGACACTGAGTGAAAGCCTCTCCGGCGAAGGTGACTACACTGATGCGGTCTGACTCACGCTTATCAGCGAATTCTCGCGCCAACTGCTTGGTGGCCTCCAGCCGGTTGGGATTGAAGTCTTTTGCCAGCATACTGCTGGAGAGATCTATGACCATACAGATGTCAATGCCCTCGCTTTTGATGATCTCTTCCTTTAATATTTTCTGAGGTCGCGCTAACGCAATAAGCAGCAAACTTAGTGCTGCATATCTCAACCAGGGAAGTCGGGGAAGTAACGTGGTTTTGAGACTTCTGATACTCATTACCGAACGCAGCGTAGGTATATATAGTCCAGACTGCCGGGTTTTCTTCCGGCGTATATAATAGATAAAGTACCACAAAAGCGGTAGCAAGAGCAGCACCCAGGCCTGATGGAACGCTATGGAACCGATCTCTAGAGCCATCTCGAGGTTGTATTGGTCTGAAAATCAGGCTGCGAGGTATGTTTCACTATATCTTCCAGCTTTTGAATATAAGATAAGTTGATCTCAGCTCGGCTCTCTGCATTGGCAAACTTTACCAGATCGGCTATATTGAAAGATTCATCTAAGATGGTGAGAATAGAGGTCGGCCAGTTCTTCTTTTTCAGTCGCAGGATGATGCCATCAGTGGTGTCTGCATAGGGGATCTTAAAATCTTGATGCAGATAGTCCCGCATGATATCAGTGAGGCGGTATTGATATGCTTTGTGATCTTCGGAGGACCACAACTCACTCTTACGCAAACCCTCCAGTGCTTCTAATGCTATCTCTTTCGCCGGCTTTCGTGGGATAACCTTCTCGGGTATGGGCGCATTCTTCCTTGCCTTAAAGTACCTAATCAAAAAATAAATCACTGCCAGTAACGCTATACCACCCAGAATCCACCACAGGTAATCCATCAGATTCCGCGGTTCGGGAATAATGTCCTTGATGGGTTCGATATCGGGTGTATTGGTATGTACGGGCAACACCGTCAGCTCAAAAGGCTTGGAGTGTCCAGTCTTAGCTTCATTCTTGTATTGATAATTATATGCCAGTGAAGGAAACTGATATGTGCCCGGCTCAAACGCAGTAAAGAGCAATTCCTTTTCCATTATTCTGGATAAGCCGGTACTGCGCTCCGTCCAGTCTCCTTCACGCACTATCTCAAACCCTGGTATGGTCTTAATGCTATCGAGTACTGGCACAACTTCATATATAGAGGTATCGGCAGTCACCGAAAGTCTGATCTTGATCTGATCTCCCAGCAGCATACGGTTGGTATCCGGCAACACCAACATCTGTATCTGGCTCTGTGCGACTGTGCTGAGGCATATCAGCAGCGCTACGCTATATAAAAATCTGATCAGTATCCGCGTCATTTTCTCTCCTTAAAAAAAGTGATCAATGGCTTCAGATAGGAAGTTGCTGTGGACAGCTCTATGAGACTGATGTCATACTGTGCCAATCTCTGCTTTAATGAACGCTGATGCTTTACAAACCAGTCGGTGTAGCTCTTACGGTAGCGGTCATCCTCAGTGTCGATCCAGGCCTCGCGACCTGTCTCAGGGTCGATACCCTTGATGATGCCCGCCCTGGGCAATACCTTTTCAGCGGGGTCAGTGACGTGGATAGCCACCACTTCATGCTTGCGTGAGGCTATGCGAAGGGACTTAGCATAATCATCGTCTATAAAATCGGAGATGAGAAAGCAGATAACGCGTCTTTTCAGCACCTTATTCATAAAGTCGAGTGCTGCACTGATCCGGGTGGAAGCACCGGTGGGTTTGAAATCCACCAGCTCACGGATGATTTTCAGCGTTTGTTCTCTCGTCTTTGACGGTGGGATAAATTTCTCCACTTTATCTGAAAATAAGATCAACCCGACATTATCATTGTTGTGCACGGCGGAAAAGGCGAGTACGGCACTCACCTCGGTGATGAGTTCTGATTTCATCTGGTCGCGGCTACCGAAAAAAGCAGACTTACTTACGTCCACAAGCAACATCACAGTGAGCTCGCGCTCTTCTTCAAATACTTTTACATACGGTACGCCGGTGCGGGCGGTGACATTCCAATCGATATGCTTCACGTCATCGCTATACTGATATTCACGCACTTCGGCGAAGGACATCCCTCTGCCCTTGAACTTACTATGATAGTCTCCGGAGAAGGTCTGGTTTGATCTTCTCTTAGAGCGAATTTCTATTTTGCGGACTTTCTTGAGAAGTTCATTGACTTCCATATCAGCTTATTTTTGGTCAGCCGTAGTTGACTTTTAATTAGAATGGGCTAAGGTACTTTGATTTTGTCCAGAATCTGTTTGATTATCGATTCACGTGATACTGACTCTGCCTCAGCTTCATAGGTGATACCGATGCGGTGACGCATGACATCCAGTGCGATGGAGCGTATGTCATCCGGAATCACATATCCTCTCCTGCGAATGAAAGCCATCGCTTTCGCCGCCAGCGCCATATTGATACTGGCACGTGGGGAGGCACCGTATTCGATGAGTGGCTTCAGATCGGGCAGGCCTGCTTTCACCGGTTCGCGCGAAGCAAAGACGATCTGAAGTATATAGTCTTCGATAGATGGATCGATATAAATGTCCTTCATCAACTGACGGGCATTGAGTATATCTGTTGTTTCAGCCACCGGATCCATATGGGAAGAAATGGACTCATCGAGGTGACGACGGATGATCGTCCGTTCTTCTTCCTGAGTAGGGTATCCTATATTGACTTTCAGCATGAAGCGGTCGAGCTGTGCTTCCGGTAGTGGATAGGTTCCTTCCTGCTCTATGGGATTCTGTGTAGCCATTACGAGAAAGGGCTCTTCAAGTCTGAAGGTTTCCTCACCGATGGTAATCTGCTTCTCCTGCATGGCTTCGAGTAAGGCACTTTGAACCTTTGCCGGTGCGCGGTTGATCTCATCTGCCAAAATGAAATTGGCAAAAATGGGCCCTTTTTTCACTCCAAATTCATTTCGGGTTGGATTATAGATCATTGTACCTACAATATCTGCCGGTAAGAGGTCCGGGGTAAACTGGATGCGCTGAAACTTTCCGTGTACCAATGATGCCAGCGTCTTGATGGCCAGTGTCTTTGCCAGACCGGGCAATCCCTCGAGCAGTATATGACCCTTGGACAGAAGCCCGATGAGCAGTCGCTCAATCATATACTCCTGACCTACTATGACCTTGGCAGTAGATTGGGTGAGCCGGGTGATGAATTCACTCTCACGGTAGATCTTTTCATTCAGTTCTTCGATCTCATTGTATTGCATAACATGAATTTTAACAGTAAAAACAAATCAAACTTAATTCCGGCAAAATTATTATCCTGCTACTTATAAATTGGACAAATGGTAAAAAAAGTAAGATGGAATAATGTTTTACAAAGATGATAATGATTTAGATACAGAAATGCTAAATATGACCAATTTATTATTCAGACACTTAAATCTCACTCAGCGCATACATACCCTTCAAACCCTAAAAGAGACAACTAGGCCCACTTGATATGAATTGTCCGTGCGCGTTTAATTCTTAATAAATATTTCCTATAATTCAAATAGTACAAAATATAATTTGTAATTTTAGGCAATTTTTCTGTAAAATATATTTTAAATTTTGTTAAATATTCCCGCTACATGATCCACATACCACCACATATAGCCAGCCTTCAACCCTATAAGCCCGGAAAGCCGGGTGCCAACTTATTTGACGAACCCCCAGAAAGAGAGGTTGTGCTCAGTTCGAATGAAAATAACCGAGGCCCCTCACCCCTGGCGATGGCTGCAGTCAGTGCGCATTTGGAAAAATTTTCACTCTACCCTGATCCCGTCTCGGGCGCACTACGAAGTGCACTGAGCAAAAGACTAGGTGTAGCTGAAACTCAACTGTGTGTAGGAAATGGATCAGACAGTATTCTATACAACATCATGAATTCTTTTTTCAGTCCGGGTCAGACACTGCTCACCTCTGAAGGCGCCTTTGCGTCTGCGAAGGTGTATGCCAGGTTGAATCAGGTTCCTATGATCGAAACACCGATGTTGCCCGGCTACCGGTTTGACCTGGAGGCGATACTGGACGCCATCGATGAGCGCACACAGATGATTTACCTAGTCAATCCAAACAATCCCACCGGCACGATGATACCTGAGGCAGAGCTAAAACAGTTTATCGAGCGTGTGCCGGAGCATATAATTGTGCTGGTAGATGAAGCCTATTTTGAATTTGCGGGTGCGCTGGCCTCAGATTATCCCGATAGCAGTAGATACGGGTACAAGAATGTACTCGTATTGCGTACTTTTTCAAAGGCTTATGGACTAGCGGGGCTAAGACTGGGTTTCGCCATAGGTGATGAATTTCTCATCAATGTATTGAGTAAAACCAAACTACCTTTCGATCCGAATATCGCAGCGCAGATCGCCGGTCTGGCTGCACTAGAGGATGAGGCCTTTTTGCAGGCCACCATTGACAATAATTCAGCTCAGATGCAACTACTCGCAGAGGAATATCGACGTCTGAGTATTCCTTTTATCACTTCTTATGCCAATTTTATCACCCTGGAGTTGGAAAATGAAGTTCGGGTAGAGACCGTCTTCGAGGGACTGCGACGCCGGGGTGTACTCACTCGACGACTGGCTTCATTTGGCCTGCCCCATTGCCTGCGAGTCAGCATTGGCCTTCCGGAGGAAAATGAATATTACCTCAGACAGTTGGAGGCGCTCAGTTGATTTGAGATAAATATTGACGACGAGAAAGTTTGCTAAATATCAGCTTTCCTATTTACATTTGAAAAAACATATCCATTGGAGTTCTATCTGACATTTGCCATTATCGGCGTTGGTATTTTCCTCTTCGTGAGGGAAGTATTCAGGATAGACACCACTTCCATTCTCATCATGGCGATGTTTATCGTCAGTGGCGTACTCTCACCCGAAGAGGGCTTCTCTGGCTTTAACCATCCAGCTACCATCACGCTCGGCTGTATGTTTGTAGTCAGTGCCGGCATATTTAAGTCCGGTATCATAGATGGTCTGGCACTTTCAGTCATACGACTAGCCAAACTGCAGCCCAATCTGGCGCTCATCTTACTGTGTAGTGTGACTGTAGTGCTCTCTGCCTTTATCAATGACTCCGCCGTGGTAGCTGTCATGATACCGGTGGGCCTGAATGTATGTCGCCAGACGGGCATTAGTCCCTCTAAGATAATGATGCCACTTTCTTTTGCCGCTTTGTTTGGTGGTACCTGCACACTGATCGGCACCTCGACGAATATACTGGTGAGTAGCTTTGCAGCCAAAAGCGGCCTCGGTAATTTCGGCATGTTCGAGTTCTCACTACCTGCTCTATGCCTCCTGGTGGTGGGCATGGCTTATTTATTTATCGTCGGTCCATGGATGCTGCCTAAACGAATCTCAACTGAAAAACAGATTATTAGGGATTCAGAAAAATACATTTGTGAAGTGGAATTACTCTCGGGTAATAAAGATATACATCAAAACATTATAAAATCCAGGCTGACTACCAGCTATAATGCCAACATACTCAGTATCACCCGGGATAAAATGAACCTACAGCCCTTCGATCGCCATACGGTACTGCGTGAAGGAGATGTCATCAAGATCATGATCACTCCCGACCAACTAGCACTCCTCAGGGCAGAAAAGCACAACCGCATCAAGGGAGAAAATCAAACTCTTGACCTAGGTAATTCAGCCAGTGTAAGGCTCTCAGAACTCTTCATTCCTACCGGTTCTACCCTGTCCGGGAAAACACTGAAGGAAGAAAATTTTCGCAATGTCTATAGTGCCTCTGTGATCGCCATCAGGCATCGAGATGAGACCATCACCCAGAATCTCTCCGATCTGAGACTCAGAGAGGGTGATATGGTGCTGGTATACGGAAAGAATGAGGATATTGACCGTATAGTTGAAGACAAACTGATGGTGGTTGTATCTGATTACAATCATCAACCCATCAACTACCGTAAGGCGATCCCCGCCATGCTCATCGCCATTGGCGTGGTGATAACGGCGACCTTGGGTATCGCCCCCATCCTCATCTCCGGTATGATAGGCGCCTTGCTTCTCGTTACTACATCTATATTGTCTCCACGCGAAGCTTATGAAGCGATTGAATGGAAGGTCATCTTCATGGTAGCTGGCGTACTCTCGATGGGGACTGCACTTGAAAAAACGGGTGGAGCAGAGATGATCTCAAATCTCATATTTAAGTCCTTCGGTTCATTTTCGCCGAATATTACACTAAGTCTCATCTTCCTGACGACGCTGCTTTCTACCAATATCCTATCCAGCAAAGCGACTGTAGCGCTGATGTCTCCCATCGTCATTACTTTGGCTGCGCAGATGAACGTTAGCTATAAACCACTATTGATAGCGGTTATGTTTGCCTGCTCGCTCACTTTTATGACGCCTATGAGCTACACCACCAATACGATGGTGTACGCGGCGGGCAACTATCGGTTTATGGATTACATCAAATTCGGGACACCGCTCAACCTGCTGATTTGGTTGGTAGCCAGCTTTGTCATCCCCTGGTTTTTTCCCTTTTAAATAAGTAACTAAACGTTTGCAATAGCTTAACAAAAGAAGTGTTGGAGTAGGAATAGTTTTGCTTCATTATTTCATTTAAAAAAAATTATTCAATGAAAAAATTAGTTCTTTCTGCAATGATTATCCTATTTGGTACAGCAATGACATTTGCACAGGCCAATGCCAATGCTAGAACCATGATGGGTAAAGCTCAACAAAAACCTGCGGCTCAAAAGGCCCAACCAGCAGCAAAGACTGCGCCGAAAGCTGCAAAAGCAGAAGTGAAGCCGGCAGAGAAAAAAGCACCAGTGACGACGACAAAGACCTCAAAAGTCACGAAGTCAACCAAAGTAAAAAAAACGGGAAGTAAAGCAGAAGCGAAGAAGACGAGTAAATAATATCCGGTTTTTCTAAACTTTAAGGAGGCGCCTCGAATTTATAATTTGAAGCGCCTTTTTTAATGCTTAAATATGTCATTACAAAATTCAGGAATTACCCTATTTAATTTGGTAAGTGGAAATATAATACTGTAAATTATTTAAAAGCAGTCAAATTTTTGTTAATTTCAACTCCTCAAATTTAATACTAAAAGAATCTAATCCGATGAAAAAAGAAACAGCAGCAGATAATCCCCGTGGGCATCAAGTAGCAAAAGAATTGGGCCTCAATGCGCCTAAACGAATATACTACAATACCACACCCGAAGAACTAATCGAGGAGACCATAATAAGGGGTCAGGGTAAGATAGCAGATAGTGGTGCACTATGTATCGACACTGGTGAGTTTACCGGCCGATCACCAAAAGATAGGTTCATCGTGAAGGATTCTATCACTGCCAATGAAGTCAATTGGGGTGGATTTAATACACCCTTCGAAGCTGCTCATTTTGACTTACTGGAACAGAAAATATTGAAATACTTTGACGATCAGGATGTATTTATCCGCGACAATTATGTGTGTGCTGATGAGCACTATAAGACTACCGTACGCACAGTGACTGAATATCCGTGGAGCAATATGTTTGCTAATAATATGTTTCTTAGACCTTCAGCAGAGGAGTTAGAGACTATCAAGCCCGCTTGGACTATACTATGCGCACCGGGCTTTTATGCCGATCCTGCGGTGGACCATACTCGTCAGCATAATTTTTCAATTATTGATTTTAGTAGAAAAAAAGTACTTATCGGTGGATCCGGCTATACAGGCGAGATCAAGAAGGGCATATTTACCACTTTGAATTTTATTCTTCCCGTCGATGAGCACGTCTTCCCTATGCACTGCTCGGCCAATATCGGTAAGGATGGGGATACTGCCATTTTTTTCGGACTGAGTGGTACCGGTAAGACTACGCTGAGCGCAGACCCCAAGCGCAGTCTCATCGGCGACGACGAGCATGGCTGGACGGATAAAGGTGTATTTAACTTCGAAGGTGGTTGCTATGCCAAGACGGTGAACTTAAGTCGGGAGAATGAGCCGGACATATACAATGCCATCAAGCATGGCGCTATACTGGAAAATATAGGCTTCTTTCCGGGTACACGTTCAGTAGATTTTGCCGACGTCAGCATCACTGAGAATACGCGTGTCTCCTATCCAATGGAACATATTGCCAATGCTGCACCCCGATCAATGGGAGGACATCCCGCTAATATCTTCTTCCTGACCTGTGATGCCTTCGGCGTATTACCGCCCATCAGCAAGCTCACTACCGGCCAGGCGATGTACCATTTTATCTCCGGCTATACGGCAAAGGTCGCCGGGACTGAGGCGGGAATCATAGAGCCTCAGGGAACCTTCTCGGCGTGCTTCGGCGCTCCTTTCCTACTCTTACACCCTGCCAGATATGCAGCGCTACTGGGGGAAAAAATGGATAAATATTCGGTCAATGTGTGGCTGATCAATACCGGTTGGACTGGAGGTCCATACGGAGTCGGTACCCGCATGAAATTAAAATACACGCGTGCCATGATCTCTGCTGCACTGAAGGGTCAGCTCAACAATGTCGCCTACCATAAAGACAAAGTGTTTGGCCTCAACATTCCGGTGTCTTGCCCTGATGTACCACCTGAAATTCTAGATCCGCGTAATACCTGGGCAGATAAAGCGCTCTATGATCAGAAGGCAAATGAACTGGCGAATAAATTCAATCGAAATTTTGAACAGTACGCCGATGAAGCTGCTCCTGAGATACGAGAGGCCTCACCGGTAGCGGGATAGCAGTGAATGATTAATTATTAATGGTGAATGATTAGTAGTGAATGGGTCGCTGCGCTTTAGTTCGCTGTGCTTTAGCATATTGGCGCTTTAGCGCTTTTGCGCGTTAGCAATTTTGAATTATAAATGATGAATGATGGATTCCGAATTCTAAGTCAAATTACAGCTCCCATTCTAACTTTGATGATTAATGGTTCATTCCTGGTTAAAAATTAATTTCATTCCAACCATCTAACCCTATAACTATCTAACCATCTCACATTTATATCATATTAGAGCATTCGCTTTTTCTGCTTATAGCTTACAGCTTTTCTGGACACTCCGCTTCCTATTCCAACTTCACAATGCGAAATCCCACATGGATAGAAGTGAATAGTCCTGTGCCGGTGGTTTCAAAGATTGCCGTCTCCTGAGGTACCCCTTTATAGCTGTAGGTGAAATACATTCTTTGAAATGGCTTAAAGCCATAAACTCCCTGTATGTCCAACCCCAACTCTACTCTTTTCCAAAATACAAATCCAGTTTTAATCCCAAGGGAGGGGAGAACCTGAAAGGTATTCAGTGACTCGACCCTAATAGGATCTGTCTCAAAATATTCCGGACCATTTATTTTATAAAGATCATTCCAAAAAGTACTATGGTTCCTGACTGACTTTTGAAGAGATAACCCTATTGAAGGTTTTAAAAGGAATCGTTTTATATGAATAAGATTATATGAATAGCATAGATCTAATTTATGAATATCCACACCTGAAAATCCATCTCCCACCACCGGAAATCCATCTGACGCAATTACACTACCCTCTCTAAATTTAATAAAAGTATATCCGGGATATTTCATATAAGAAGTCTGAATTGATTTTCTTGTATTTAAAAAATACTGTTCATAGTTGAAAGAAATTGTATAGGAAGTATTTTGAAAGTCGTCCTTGCTGTGTATCATTCTTACTTTTTGCCGGGTGTGAGTAAATACGGCACAAAATCCGACGCCCAAAGTCTGTGCGTGACCATCTTGAATATTGATACATAAAAATATAATCAGGCTAAATTCACATCGAAAGAAAAATTTTAAGTTTTGCATATACTGTGCAATTTAATCTAAAAGTGGAAATGTATCGTGACGTTATAACATAATTCTTCTACTATGCGCTTAATTTCTAATTCAATTCTAATCTTGGTACACCGTCCAATCCAAATCCAAACCAAGTTCCCTTTACTTTGACTATATAACCTGAGGTAAGATTTCCCGGATCTACGAATACATCACTTAGTCCCGCAGCTCCTGAGGGGTATATTAAGTATTTAGATCCGGACCAAGGTGGTAATATGGGCGGTGGGTTTAATTCGGGTGAGATGAATAACTTCGCTGAAGGGTGCTCTCCTGTAATCAGGATAAAAGTGTGGACCATAAAATTTGGTATTCCGGTCACTTCTTATACTAATAACGAAGGATGGTTTAAGATTCCGACCGGGTTCCTTTTTGGTACCTTGGTTGGCACTGAAGCCATCAATAAAGAAATAGCCATTAAGCCTTTGAGTATTGACAATATTGGAAATATTGGAATGACCATCCTAGAGTGGATTTTTGGTCCAAAGTATAATGATGGCTGGTATCGCAAACGAGACTTGGACGAAATTGACATCTGCTTTGATGAGCACAACAAGTATCGATGGTGGGCTATGATTATCACAGCTAGTAGTCTCAATCGGAACTATATGGCTCAGGATGGATTTCTATTGATAGATAAACTGACAGCGTGGGCATTATGGAGGAGGCCGGGTGCGGGTGGAGCTATGGCCTGCCCTATGTTGGGTTCGACCTTGGGGTCAGTAGATATATTAGATTTTCTCGGCAGTATTTTACCCGATCTTCCGCACATTGATTCCAAATTAGAAAGTCATTTCATGGGCTTCATGCCGGATTTAATCTTCAATACTCAGTCCGATGCAGGTGATAGACCACATTATACTTCTCGGATATTTCACACTTTGTTTCATGAGTTGGGTCACTTCACTCACTATAAGCAGGTAGGTAGAGAGTGGTGGGCGTCATTGGTCACCGCCGAGACTTCACACGAGCATCATTGTGGTATCTACCCTGAGCCAAACACTCATGATGGTGATATCGCTCAGATCGCAGAATGCTGGGCCGAATACATGGGAGACCGACATGCGTGTAGATATTATATACCCCAAAGGGCACATAAAGTGATGTTTGATGGTTTCCTTCATCCGTTTTTAGAGACGAGAGCTGACGGCTCAATATATAATTACCAGGACGGTGAAAGATTTAATAATTGTGAATATCATGCCTATGGCATCTTCTTTGACCTCACCGATGAACCTAGTATACAAAATGAAGATTTTGACCACATAGGGGGCTTTACTTTTCAACAGCTTTATATACTATTAGCCTTCGGTGATCGGTCTATGTGCCAATACATTGGAAATAGGATAGTGCCTATTTGCGTTCAGAATGGTACATTTGATCAATTATTTCAAATGGTGGATCATGGAGTTGCACCTGATGGACGAATCATTGATGGACATAGATTAAATTGCTGGCGATGAGAGCATACCAAATATTGATATTTCTTTGCCTGTGGATCAGCACCACTTCGACCGACTGTGGCAAGGAGAAATATGAACAGAAGAGGACGATCATTTATGTAAAGGGAAAATTTTCAAATACCAGTGACACTATGTATGTAGGTGATACACTGACGCTGACCATAACCATACCGGACTCC
>Ga0073900_10001292_pt1 | contig 14160 bp, 12 predicted proteins | sample KloWWTmetKNB5Kit_FD_66666 | JGI IMG/M metagenome (GOLD analysis project Ga0073900, IMG submission 66666) | Active sludge microbial communities from Klosterneuburg, Austria, studying microevolution and ecology of nitrifiers - Klosterneuburg... | ecosystem: Engineered > WWTP > Aerobic digester >...
ATCCAACATCAATAATCAAAAATCCAACATCCAACATCCAAAATCCAACATCCAAAATCAATAATCCAAAATCAATAATCCAACATCCAACATCCAACATCCAAAATCCAACATCCAACATCAATAATCCAACATCAATAATCCAACATCCAACATCAATAATCAAACATCAATAATCAAAAAAAAATACAATGAGTGATCTAAAATGGAGTTATAATGAATTTCTTGCTTTTCTACTGATCTATATCGCACATGTAGATATGGAATTTGCAGAAGAAGAAAAAGCCATGATCAAAACAAAATTTGGAGAAGATATTTATGAAAAAATGTTCGCCGAGTTTGATACTATGAGTGATTATAAGGCATACGAAACGATTTTGTCTTATAAAGGTGTTTATTTTCCGACCCAAGAGCAAAAAGAAGAGATCATCGAAAAGATGAAAACACTATTTGATGCAGATGCGGAATTCAACATCATGGAAAAAGAGCTTTTACACTTTTTGGATCGGATGATGTAAGCATTGGCTCAACATCCGCCTCTTTGTTTTATACAGACCAAACTATTTTCATAGGACATTACATTAAAAAGCGTAAAGTCTTTTGATACTGGACACATCATGCTAGAAACCCAAGATTTGCCACCATCATCCGAATACATCATCTTGGTATCGGTAATACAGATCATACGATCGTTTACATAAAATACTTTATTAACCTTATTTTGTTGCTTTATAAAATCATTTGCTGCGTGATTTTGCCACGTTTTTCCTTTGTCTAATGAGTAAACAAGTTCATTTTTGGCTGGTTTCCACATTTCACGATTCATAGGACGTAAGATAAGTAGTGTATCCTTATAAGAGGACAATGAAATCTCTGTGTCATTTTCATTCATTATGTTCCAATCTTTAATAGCTATTTTATTCCATGTTTTGCCGTGGTCTTCTGTTTTGTGTAGTCCCAACACACCATTGACCAATATATTGTCTGCAATCATAACCATGTTATTTGCAAACCCATATTTGAAGATTCTTTCCCATGTAGCACCTTGATCTGGAGTTTTATACACGCCGTAAGGGCAAGCTATATACGTATTTCCATCTTCATCTTCCATTAGTTGATGAACATTTTGTGTACCATCAGGAGTACTAAATGGCATCCAATTAGATTTTCCAAAGGCTTTCTTAAATAATCCTTCACCAAGCACAAATGCAAAAACTCCTGATTTGGAAACCGAAAGATTTGTTACTCTATTGGCAGCAATAGGCACCTTATTTAGTACAGTAATCATGATGTTTTCTCTAGTATAATTTTTACCATTTTGCATGTCAATGATAATTACCTCAGCGCTATCGCCGCCAAGATATAAAAGATGATCATTGAGCGTACTAGACATTATGTCGAAATCCTTTGGAATTAATGTATCTAAGGATTCCCAAGTATTCCCTGCATTGTTTGACATTATAATATTACCATCAAAATTGAAGGTTTCTTTGATTTCGGTGGTTGAATGACCAATAGGTTGATGATTTGGTTCAGTCTTGCATCCTACTAAAAGTAATGCACAAAAAACTAGATTGGATAATATTCCCATGATGATGAAATTTGGTGTTGGAAAAAAATAATTATACTGCAATATTACATGGAAAATCATGTGAAAAATGTCTTTATTAGGTAAATATTTAGTAAAATAAAGGTAAATCGTTTTTTTACATTTTATAAATCATATTATACTCACATTAATATTATTTTTGGCCATGATTTATAAATTTATTTGGCTTTTTGCCTTTTTATTATACGCCAATGGGAGTGATTGTAGAGATACAAGTTCCAAAGAAATAGGTGTTGTTTTGAGACAAATAAACCACAGATTGCTGCTTTCTAATGGTGACTCTACGTCTAGGGTATTGCCTATTAAAGAAGGGAAAAATGATACTTATACCATATCTTTCGAAAAGCCACTCGAAATATCATCTGATCTGCTTTATGCCATCACAGAAGAAGAATTAAAGCGTATTGGCATCAAAGATTTTGTCGCCTCGCTCATAGACTGCGAAACTTCAGATGTATATCTTTCATTCCTTTATAGCCAAGAGTTGGATAGTATTACTCCGTGTAAAGGAAGAGATTTACCAACGGCATGCTACGCATTGGAGATTTCACTTTTACATAGCAAAAGTAGTTTTTCTATTTTGAATTTGGGTTTTCCAGTGCTTCTTGTATTAGGTGCATTATTCTTGTATTATTTTTATAGTAAAAAGAAAAATGAGATAAAATCCACATCACCATTGAGTGTTAGGGTAGGGAAGTACCTTTTTGACGCCCAAAACAGGCAACTTACATTTGATAACGAAACAATCATGCTCACTGAAAAGGAATCCAAATTGATAACTTTATTACTAGATTGCAATTCGAATGAAGTCCAAACTAGAGATTATCTCATTAGCCAAATTTGGAAAGAAAATGGTATTCAAGTAGTTTCTAAGAATTTGGATGTGCTTGTTTCCAAAGTTCGCAAAAAGTTATCACTAGATAGCGATATCAACATCACTAGTGTACATGGCTTGGGATATAAGTTGGAAGTAAAAGAATTAACTGTAAAATCCGTTTAAACCCATGAAAACCAAGCTCTACGCAGTTGTTGACATCGAGACCACAGGTGGTATGGCCCGCAGAGATCGGATCACTGAGATAGCCATAGTAGTTTATGACGGCAAAGAAATCATAGATCGATTCGAATCACTGATCAATCCTGAGCGATCTATTCCATTTGAAATAACGCGTATCACCGGCATCACAGACAGTATGGTAGCGGATGCGCCAAAATTCTACGAAGTAGCCAAAAAAGTAATAGAAATGACTGAAGGCGCTATTTTTGTAGCACATAATGTCCGTTTTGATTATAGTTTTATCAGAGAAGAATTTGCATCCTTGGGTTATACATTTACGAGAAGGCAACTATGTACCGTAGTGCTGAGCAGAAAGTCTTTTCCGGGATTGAGATCCTATAGTTTGGGCAATCTTATAAGACATTTTGATATCAAAGTAGCCAATAGACATAGGGCTATGGATGATGTATTGGCGACGGTAGATATTCTAGGAAGGATTCTGTCTAGTGAAGAAGGTGTACAGAAAGCTGATCGAATCATTAATGCAGGTATCAAGGCATCGCATCTGCCTAAAGATATCACGATGGAAATGATTCATAGCCTTCCAGAAAGTGCTGGTGTCTATTATTTTTACAATGTCTATGGTCAAGTGATTTACGTGGGAAAAAGCATTAATATTCGGAAGCGTATCATGCAGCATTTTGGAAATATTGATTCAAAAACCGACAAATTTATTGCCAAAGTCGCAGACATCACTTTTGAATTAACAGGCTCGGAACTTATCGCGATGCTTTTTGAATCCAATGAGATCAAGGCCTTACAACCCGAAGTAAACAAAGCGCAAAGATCCAAGGATTATCCATATTTTGTGTTCCAATACACTGATGAAAAAGGTTATATGAGATACAATTGGGACAAATCCAGTGTGAAAACTAGGAATAACAAAAATATATTGAATCATTACAGTTCGAAATCTTCAGCACGTGGACATTTGCACCACATGACCGAATTGTTGGGCCTGTGTCCCGGACTGACTGGGCTTCACGATGCAGAGACTAGTTGTTTTTATTATCAGACAGGAGCTTGTAGTGGTGCATGTCAAGGCGTGGAAGATTCAGCTTCCTACAATGAAAGAGCTCAGGAAGGTATTGATTTATTGAAAAAGTCGTTTGATGAGAATTTTTTTATCATCACCGTAGGGAGAAACCAAGAGGAAAAAGGATTGGTTTTAGTGGAAGACGGACATTATCGAGGATTTGGCTATCTAAATGCCGAAGATATGAACTTTGGTCCAGAAGAATGGAAAGAAGCCATCCGCTATCTGCCTACGAATCCTGAGTGTAATCAGATTATTATCAGTTACTTAGAAAAACATCCTGAGACCAAACTGGTAAAAATATGATTTAATACAAATGCGAACTTCCAAGTCCCATTTTGCATCGTAAATGATTGAGTGAAACACCTAATACACCAAGCCCATACTTGGTACTTCTCGTGAAATTGATGGATGATGCTTCATCAAAATACTTAGTAGGACATGTAACTTCTGCAATATCAAATCCTTTGTAAATAATCTGGGATAGCATCTCATTATCGAAGATGAAGTCATCGGAGTTATTATTAAACTTGATAGATTGCAATACTTCACGGCTGAAAGCACGATATCCGGTATGATATTCAGAAAGTTTATAATTAATGAGTAAGTTTTGTGTCATAGTCAAGAAGCGATTTGCGATGTACTTATACATAGGCATACCACCTTTTAACGCACCTTTGCCCAGAATCCTCGATCCAAGTACAACCGGATACAGGCCGTCTCCTATGATATTGACCATAGATGGAATCAGTAATGGTGTGTACTGGTAATCAGGATGTAGCATTATCACTATGTCTCCACCAAGTTCAAGGGCTTTGTTGTACAATGATTTTTGGTTGCCGCCATAGCCCTTGTTTTTTTCATGGATTATAATGTGTTTGATCCCGATTTCTTTGGCCACTGACACGGTATGATCCTTGGATGCATCATCACAAAGGATCACCTCATCGACCAAGTCAAAAGGGATCTCATTATACGTTTTTCGTAATGTTTGAGCAGCATTGTACGCCGGCAATACGACGACAACTTTTTTATTTTTGTACATCGGAGACTTTGAGTCTGTTATGTATTATTGAACTGGAACGAAATGGCCGTTTTTATTGTATATCCATATCAGCATGATGATAAACAATATGATGGTAAGTACTACCTTGCCGAAAGTGGCACCTTTTCTTCCGTAATCGCTATTTGTTGACATAATGAAATATCATTTAAATTTATTAATACCGCAAAAGTAAAAATAATATTCCTAAAAGCATAAACCTGAATTTTATAAGTTGATTTTATTTTCTTTCCCAAGGGATACAATTTGATGCGCAAAACTCTATAATTTAATTGATTTCTTTTCGAAAGCTGTTGATTTTAAGAGTTTAGAGTGAGAAGAATACCATAATTCTAAATTAATAATTCACTTATACTTAAATATTTCTATGTGTAAATTGTCCATGTACCACTCCTTTTTATGTGGATTATATCCTATAATTCTAATAGTAGATTTTTCATTGGGTGTGAAAGGTACCTTTGTAAAGTAAGTTACATTTTGCCATTCCTTCGGTTTGCCGGTAAACCATATTGAATTTGATTCATTGCTGATTAATGCGGTAGGAAAGGATTGATTCCAGATTGTTCTTGAAGATTCAAACTCTTTAAATTCCAAAACAAACTTTGGGGCATTTATAAACATAAATCCTTCAACGTTCGTAAAACAATCAAGGCTTACTTTTAACCAATCTCCTTTTCTGAGGTCAAACTCTTTTAAATCTTTCATGGTAATGTTGACATTTTCATCTATCATGTTTACAGCGTATTTACCAGATTTTACAATAAGGCTATCACTTTTCTCGAAATGATTTTCAAAATCAGAGCTATATAAAGTATCTACAAATATCAATGTGGTTGGATCTGGTTGCATGAAGTTGGTATTAAACGCTAGGTTTTCTGCTTTCCCAGGAATAAGTTTTAAAAACATCGACCAATAGTATGCTGAATTATTAAATTCTGAGAAGATGTGTCCGTTAAATTGTTGATAGGTAAATCTTAAGTTTTGACTTCCTAAAAAAATAAGTATAGTAATACAAGTTACAACAACCCATTTGGATTTTGAATACACCCAGGTCAGAAGTCCCGCCAACGGAAAACTTAAAAGTGGATAAATGTCAACCATTGGTCGAGATCCCATTCCAGCAATATAGTACCAACACCACCAACTATAAGAAATGTAGCTATGTAATAATAAAATTAAAGATAGAGGTATAATCCAAACTGACCTGTTTTTGGATCTAAAGACCATAAATAGTATGATGGGTAGCATGATAGGCGTGTACATAAACAAACCATTCTGCGGACTAAATAATCCGTTAATAATCTGCGGGCTTGTCCAATTGAAGGTCTCTCCGACATAACTGTAGTAAACCCACTTCCCACTTATAAATTTAAAGTAGATCATTTGTGGACTTATTGTAATGATGAATCCAACCAAAGAAAATATGTATAATTTTATATTGCTAAAAATGAATTGTATTCTATTTGTCAATGCCGAGAATGAACCTACTTTCCACAACAAAGGTATTAGGCCTAGAATTAAATCTTGTGTTCTGATTATAGCAATTAAGCCTAAAAATATTCCCATCAACATGCCATTAAGCAAATTTGGCGAATTATATAGTTTGTTGGTAAAGTAAATTAACATCGAGACTGCAAAAAATTGATAACCATGTGACATGGCTGAGAAAATCGAAGTAAAAAACAATAGATTTGTTCCAAATCCCAATAAAACGATGGTAAGAGCTACAACTTTTTTTGAATAATATTCATTCAGCGTTTTTTGTAAATAGTAAAGCCCTAAAATAACATAGAATAAAGTGGAGAAAAAACAAAGCACTTGATAGGGCCTGCTGAAACCATCAGGTTTATAAAATCCTGAATACGAAGCGTACAAATGCGCACTCAGAAAGAAAGGGGATTGTAAAATTGCGACACCCACTGGGTATTTGTCCGCTAGTTTGCCTGTAGGTGTGGGTCGAAACCCATAAATATCTTCACTTAAATCAGGTAGATTTGGTACATATTTTTTAAGAGCATGTGATGTTTTTTTGAAATCTCCTAGATCATGATATATTAGCGTGGATGGAAGATAAATATAGTAACCCAAACCATCTCCACTTTGCCTGCTAGTTTGCCAGTTATTTTTTGCAAATATACCAATAATAAAAAGGCATATAGTCACAAAAAAGATTACGGTATGATTTAGTTTTAAATACTTCATATATTTTTTAATTAGCCATCAATAATATTAACCAAAATACAGATTAAATGCATGTTATCTCAATATTATTGTCAAATCTATTAAATATTTATAATTTTCAATAATGTTGGAAAAAGAAACTGTAAAAATACATAAAAAATACCTACTTTGTTAAAGCGTTTCTAAGCAAGTGTGTTTTAGAGGATTTTTCATTTTCATTGAAAAACTCTTAATCTCAATCAGTATATGTTAATAAACGTGACGAATTACTTCAAAGTTATCCTTTTGAATGTAATTGGCTTTGATCAATTAGTTTTTCTTCTTGTTGAGTCAACCCAGTACTTTTAAAACAAAATTTATTCATTATTAACAATATACTTTATCTGTGAAGATTTTTAATTTCTTACATTTGTTCTTCAAAAAAAAAAATTGTAATGTCTAAAGGCACTATTAAAGATATATTAATCGCATTTGTATTTTATTCAATAGTGGTGTCAACGGTATTTTATAAAATTGTAAAAGACCCAAAGCAATTTTTGGTCACTAGTGGAGATGGCATGAAGAACTACTATACTTTTATGTATCACATAAGGTATGACACTTCTTATATGACTTTTGAAGGTATGAATTATCCATATGGAGAAAATATAGTATTTACTGATAATCAGCCTATAATAGCAAATGCAGTTAAGCTTCTCTCAAATTTTATCCCTGAACTTTATTGTCAACTTCCCATTATACATAATTTACTCTTGTTGTTAGGTTTAGTTTTTGGTGGTCTCGGTATATTTCTTTGTTTTAGGCGGCTAAAAGTTGAGTTTTACTTTGCATTGGTATGTGGTGCAGGTCTTATGTTACTCAATCCACAGTTAAACCGGATTTCGGCGCATTTTTCTATGTTTTATCCGATTTTGCCATGGTTATTTTTGATATGGTTTGATTATTTTCAAAATAAAAATCAGCTTAGATCAAGTTTTCTAATTGCAACTATCATTACTGTTAGTGGCCTGGTTCATATGTACTTTTTTATTACAGGAGCCATATTAGTAATTTTGAGCCTATTAGCTTATTACTTAATTAATTATAAAAACACTAAAGTCTTAAACATTATTAAATCTATAATTATTCAAGTATTTCTACCATTTTTAATTTTAACTTTCTTTTCTTCCTATTTTAATCATGCTACTGATCGACCCAACGAACCATGGGGCTTTTTTAGTTATCACTCTTATTGGGAAGGATTGCTATTTAGTTACAAACTACCACTGTTCGAATTTGTAAATGATAATATTGTTACAGTAAGGTCAGTTGAATTCGAAGGCAAGAATTATGTGGGACTATTTGGTGTTTTTGCAATATTATATGCGGTTTTTCTTTTGATTTTTAACTTTCGAAAGTCGATTTCATACCTTAAAAACAATAATATTGATGTATTTCTCATCTTTGTTTTTATAACCAGTGCATTGATTTCATTTGGTTATCCATTTACAATTAGTGGGTTGGAATGGTTGCTCGATTATACAGGTCCATTCAAACAATTCAGAAGTATAGGTAGAGTTGGTTGGGTTAGTTTTTATGCTATCAATTTTATAGCGATTCCGATGATTTATAGAAAAATAATAGTGCTACAAAATAGTAAGATCCTTTATTTTGCCATACCATGTATTTTATTTATCGAAGGATTGCTTTTTGCGAAGCAAACTGTTCTGTATCAATCACCATTAGAAGTGTATTATTGCAATGATACCAACAATATTCCTATAGACTTTAGTAAATATCAAGCTACACTTCCTGATCCGTACTTTCATATTGGATCTGAAAGTTTCTCTTGGTGGGATCAGGCAGAAAATGTAAATCAAGCATTTCAGTTGGGATACAAATATCATTTGCCAACTATGGGCGTTAACATGAGCCGTACTTCTTTTCATCAAGCTAAAATGCTCAATGAACTTATAATCCAACCATATAAAGTCCCGGAAATAGTCCAATATCTGAAGGAGAAAAGTGAAAAACCACTTTTAGTAGTTGAAAGTAAACTTCAAATCAATGATCATAGAGCTAGTCTAAAACATTGGACTAAAAATGCGCCTATTGTGTATGAAAATGACCAATTTATTCTTAGATCTCTTTCTTTAAATTCATTTGAAGAAACTGTCAAGGCTTATAATGACTCATTAAAAATCGTATCTTCATTTGTACCTGCACATAATTTTAAACTTGATTTTGATAAAATTGAGGGACAAAAAGGTTGGGGATATGAAGCCTATATTATTTCTGATAGTTTAGCAGCTGGCAGCTATACATTTGAATATTGGATGACATGTCCTGATCCTACCTATGTTTTGAGTACTTCCGAGATATGGCAATTTGACCAAAATCACAACATGTTAGATTATGTTGGTGAGGGTAATAGATTTAATTATAAAATGGCAACAGAAACAGAGTATCTCTTTACAGCTAAGATAAATATTAAAGATAACACAAAAAAAGTAGTATTTAAAATATCTAAATTCAACCAAAAAGGCAAGCATAATTTAAATATTAGGCAAGCAATACTCAAGTCTGATTTCTAAATTGGTTATTTACCTTTTGCCCTCATCAAGAAACGTGCGCCATATCCAAAATCTTTTGAGATATCAAATTTCTCAAGTAATTGTTCTCGTTCTCCAGATTCTGTATAATAGAATACGGACGTATTATCGTTACTAATTTTAGTATCCCATGGTGCTATTTGGATATATTCTTCATAACCATGTGCTATGTGGTAGCTTAGTGATGGATAAAAAATCCAATAACAATTTATGATTGCCGGTTTGGGTGCCTGACCGGATTCGACCATCGACTTAATATGATCTAATACCTGATATGTGTTTTGGTCATAATACCATTCAAAATTGGTATTTACTCTAGATCCTCGAATAAAATGTTGCAATATCAGGCTGTTAAGTAATATCACAAGGGCAAACCCAATATTTTTATTTACAAAGCTGATATTTTGAATGCTTAGACAAAACGGAATACTCACCAATGGTATAAAAAACAAAGCTGTCCTGGCATTTAGAAAAGGTATATCCAACACGTAGAATTGTAGTTGATTATATACGATGACGCCTAAAAGTAATGACATCATCCAATATAATTTGGTATCCAATTTTTTAAGCCATTGTATGATCAGCCCTATAACCATCACAATACCAATAATGCTGATGAAGGATGCATAGATTACCTCATGAGTTGCCCCAAAATAATCAACGCCTGATCTAAGCGAAATGGCAAGGTGTTTTACCGTGTCGTGGAAAAAACCTGTATTGCCCCAATACACAAATTGTTTCGTAGATACCATTTTGTATAATGGCACGATGATGATTGCCAAAAGTGTAATCCCAGTTGCGAAAATCGTAATCAATTCTTTACTGAAAACTTGTTTCCTAATTTTGTAATTTTGTCTGAAACTATAAAAAATAAGTAATGCCGACAATGGAATGTAATAGTTTAACAAAGTAAAATTGGCATAAACGCCCAAGGCTGCCCAGACAAGACTTTTGGTAAGGTCAGAAGATTTCCCATCATAAAGCAACCTGACAAAGTAGTATAAGCTGACCATTTGTAAGGCCACACTGAGCCCGTACCCACGGGTTACTGAGAAAAAATCAAGCAAAAATGGTTGTAAAACAATAGTTGCTAATAATAACAATCGAAGCCAAATATCGTCAAATAGTATTTTGGCTATCGCTAATGTAAATAGGAATAAAGGAATGAATGCCAGAAAGTTATGTAATCTGTCGATGAACAATCTTTCGCCAAACAGTGATGTGTTCAGTTTGATTAATAGTGTGTTTAGGATGTGATTATTAGGTACTGGGTCAGCATAAGTCACGATATCCTTTACCGAGGTGGTACTACAGTGGATGGTATTGCCTTCATCATGGGTCAATGGCAGTACATACGCTTCTTTTGCTACGAGGAAAAATAGGATTAAACCTAATAAAAAGTACCATTTGTTTTCTATACTTGCCTGAAATTTAATCATTATGCCCCTGTGAAAATTAAAATTTTTGATCGGTAAAGGTAATGAAAGAATTCAATTCTAAGTGATTTAACTTTCAAGCTATTTCGCCAGAAAAAATATTTTCTTTATCTGATAAATTAGACTATCATAGGTCCAGTTTTCGCCATCCCACGGAGGCCGATATGCATAGGTCAATCCAAGATTGTAATAGCATAAAATAATTATAAAAATACACAAGGTGATAAAGTATGCCTTGGTTTTGTAAGATTGCTGCAATAATCCAGCTAATGGCAATACCAACAAAGTCAATAGCTCGACGTAGCTCCTGTGACCAAACGCACCACCAAACCACCAAGCCCACCAACTTGCAAAAATATACGTTGCCAATGCAAAAATGATCAAATATGCCCTTTCATAATTTTGGTTTGAATTTCTTCCTTTTATCAAAAAATATAATGGCAACAAAACGATAGGGCTGTAAAGAATCCATCCATTCCAAGCATCAAATAATACCCTGAATAGTTTTGGTTCTTTCCAAAATTTAAATGACTCATCACCGTAGGAATAAATTATCCAATCACCTGAAATGTATTTCCAGTATATAAATTGGGGTAAAAATGTAATAAAAGCAGTAAAAGCAGTAATCAGAAGCGGTATTAAGTGCTGTCTTATCCATTGCAGTTTTTCATTTTCGTCCTTGTACCATATGTATAAAGGCAAGATCAGAAGGATGATATTTGTTGGCCTGATCAAAATAATCAATCCCATCACAAAACCATATATCATCCATGTGGTTAATGGATTGTTGACTCTTTTGTTTTTGATAAAAATCGTGTCAGTCATATATAAAAATATGGAAATGATTCCAAAACTAAAGACATGCGACATCGCTGGTTGAAAAAATGTATAATAATATAAGTTGGTACCCAATAATATGCTTAGGATGGACAAGATTACCCATTTTTTCTCATAGTATCTTATGCCCAATTTGTATAAAAAAAACATGCCAACCCACAAGTAAAATAGCCCAGCAAACGCCAATCCACGGCCGTATATGGGGCTTTTCCCATCTTGATTTTCACCTTTTAATCCTGCTACAACGTGCGAAATCAAAAAAAAATGGCATTTCAAGCATAGCTACACCGCAAGTATATTTGCTATGAATTTTTTGAGTATCCTTATAAGGCCTAATGTAATTGGTATCCTTTCCAGCATCTTTTACAAAATCACCGTAGATAAATACAGATGGCAAGTAAGTATAATATCCTTCCATGTCAGACCAAATGAGATTTCCAGGATGTTGGATATTTTTATATGATATGACAATGGTAATAGCTACAGCAAATATCAAGACAGCTTTAAACCACAATTTATTTATTTCCATATTATTTTTAAATGTTAGTTAAAAGTATAAAAATCAAAGGATTACAACCGATATTTTATCAATATTTTTATAAAATTAAATGCTTCTTTAAGTAGAACTGAAGAGTTGAATTTAGTGAAATCAATATCTTCTCGCAATCTGACGGGTACTGGTGTAATGGGAATAGCTTTTTTATTGACAGCTAGTAGCAATTCTAGATCGATCAGAAATCGGTCTGTCTCACATTGCAGTAGGATTTCTTTGACACCATTATCGAAGGCCTTAAGACCACATTGGGTATCATTGACAGGTAGAGATAAAATTGATTTATTAAGAATCCGTAATCCCTTAGACAGAAATGTTCTCCAATTGGAAACATCCGAATAGTATTCTTTTTCGCGATACCCGGTGATAATACCAGGTTGTTTACTACTTGTAAGCCATACTGCTTTCATACTTTCTACTCTATATGGAAAGTCTATATCAGTAAACATTATACAAGAAGCATAGCTATTTTCTGCACCAAATTTTAATGCACCACCTTTACCACGGTTTTTTGGATAACTCAAGTAATTAAATTCTTTTCCTATCTTTTCTTGTAAAAAACTGACGCCAGCAGAGATATCATTACTACTTCCATCATTGATCAATGTCACAGGAATATTGGCATCAATGGCTTTACAAAAATTGGTGTAGCCTTCCAAAAAAGCAAGCTCCCAACCTTCGGAAGGATTATATGCGGGCACCAATAATGTACATTCATTTTGTAGAGACATGCTAGAAATTGCTGGACAAAGGTACAAATTATTGTTATATCGAGAAAAATGACTTTGTGAATGCGAATTTATACAGTGCAATTACAGATAACACTACTTTTCTTTCACTTTTGTAAACAATTCTAATACAATACAAGAGATGAAACCTAGTAAAATACATAAAATTGATATCATACCTACACAGATTAAGCTGCACGAACCATTTGTAATTTCAAAAGAGGCACTGACACATGCACACAATACGGTTGTGAAAATTTATAATTCGAATGGTACTTATGGAGTAGGAGAATGTTGCCCTTACCGATCTATCCATGGCGAGACTCAAACAGGAACTGTGGCATTTGCCAAGGATCTGGCTGCAGCGCTAATCGGTGCAGATCCACGAGAGATTCACAAACATATTGCTTTGATGGATCGTATGATTGTCGGAAAGGCCTCGGTAAAAAGTGCTTTTGAGATGGCATTGTATGATTTGGTGGCCAAAATGGATAATTTACCTTTGTATGCTTTTTGCAAGGTGATCGGGATATAAAAATTCAATAATATAAAATTTGCTATTACGCCAATAGCGCCAAAAAATATTGAAAAATACAAATCCTTGGATAAATAATATTTAATATATCTTATCCCAAAATATAAGCTTATCATTTGAAATGCGACACTCAAGCTATAGCCTCTTGTTACAGAAAAAAAATCTGATAAAAATGGCTGGAGAATAACCATGCAAGTAAAGGATAATTGAACTAGGAAATTATCAGTAATTTTTTTTTTGCAATTAGTATAGTAGAAACATAAAATGGAATAAATGATAATATGTTATGAAGTCTATTTGAAAATAAATGATCACCAAATGTTATTATATTTAACTTTAATAGTAGCGTGTTTAAGATGTGATTATTTGGAATGGGATCTTTATAAGTTATTATATCAAATAAAGATTGATAACTCACCATAATGGTAGAATATTCATCATGAGTTAATGGTATGAGTATCGCTTCTCTTGTTACAAAAAAAAAAACTACAAATCCTAATAAAATAAATATCTTTGATTCTTTATTTATTTTTA
>Ga0073900_10001293_pt1 | contig 14143 bp, 7 predicted proteins | sample KloWWTmetKNB5Kit_FD_66666 | JGI IMG/M metagenome (GOLD analysis project Ga0073900, IMG submission 66666) | Active sludge microbial communities from Klosterneuburg, Austria, studying microevolution and ecology of nitrifiers - Klosterneuburg... | ecosystem: Engineered > WWTP > Aerobic digester >...
TGCATCTTTTTTTAATGAATCCAAATCAATTATTGCATTACTACTACACAGACTAGTATCAGGCTTAAATATCAAGTTTGGACAGTTGCAAATGTCCGCAACTGTGATCCTCAATGTATCAGTAAAATCTTCGCAAGGAGATACACCTTTTAAAGTATATACAAAGGTGGCAACTGTGTTTAATGGAATACCTGTAAAATCGTATGTAGTAGCACCAATTGTATTGATCGCCCCGCTCAATGGAGCTAACTCTTCCCATGTCCAAGTACTATCGCTTTGAATGAAATCCTTGAGGTCTATTATTGACTTTCCAGTCATATCAGGATCTGCATTACATACCTTCATAGAATCCTGAACCATAGCAAAAGGCGGTGCTATGACTTTAAAGCTATCAATAATAGAGCCGATGCAACCATCTTTTTGTACTTCATATCCGAAGTAGTACTTACCTGCGATTAGCATCGATAAGTCAATGGTATTGCTAGTCAGAGCACCTGTCCATGTGCCTCCGGATGGTGTTGCAGTCACTGTCGGATTGGGGGTTTCACTTTTACAATAATCATTCAATCCCGATATAGTTGGCTTTGGAAAATCATTAATGACTACATGCATGGAATCAACCTTTTGGCAAGCGCCTTGCCCTATGGTATAGGTAAAAGTAGTCATACCTATACCTAAAGTAGAAGGTTTGAATTTTCCCATGTTATCAATATTCTTCCCACTCCAAGTTCCACCGATAGGCATAGCTTTCAATGTAATCATTGTTGTATCATTTCCACAAAATGGGTCTACTGGAGCAATAGAAATAGTTGCATTTGAGACAATGGTCAGCACCATGCTGTCAATTGCAGAAATACAAGGGCCATCATCGCCGTCAGGATCATTCGCAGTCAAATAGAGTGTTACTATTCCTGCTGTGCTATCCGCAACACTAGGAGTATAAATTGTATTTACCATGCTGGTATCACCAAAAGTACCATTTCCACTAGAAGTCCAAGAAACTCCAGAGTTTGAAGACCCATTTAAGATAACCTTGTTCCCTGCGCAAATAGTCGCATCTTTTCCTGCATCAGCTGTAGTGGCATTCTTACATCCACATCCAGACACATATATGTGTACAGTATCAGTTTTAAAACATGGGGTATTGGACCAAATATATTCTATAGAATAATTACCTTCTGTATTAGATATGAAAGCTGCATTATTCATTGAGAAATTTGCATTGGGATCATTGTCTATATTTTTTGCAATCCAAGAAATATTTACTCCATTAGGTAAAGTACCCACAAAGGTGTATGATTTATTAACACAGATCGTATCTACATATGAGGTTATTTTAAATGTATCAGGAATCGCAATCTCTGTTATCACTATTTCATTGCTGAGATCACTTTTACAACCATCTACTTCAACCTGCAGCTTGATTGTACCAGGAAAATATCCTGTATACAATGGCCCAGTGTTCTGCAAATCAACTATTCCATCACGGAACCATATATAGGTTGCTGATGTGTAGGGTGTAGTATTTGACACATTGATATTGTATTCACCATTTTTACAAAATGAATTGGTTGGACACTCAATCATAGGATGGTCTGGGATATGTTTTACAGTAACAATTGTTGGAAAACTTATATTGGAGCAATCATTTATCGTTCCTTTAAGTGTATAATTTCCTTGTTCTGTAACTATCAAAGTTGTTTCAGTTGCTCCATTAATATACCCACCAATATTACTCCACTGCAAATTGCTGTAGTTGCTTGGATTCGAGCAAGTTAAGACTGTATAGCCCCCCTGGCAAAATGTAAGCGAGTCGTTTGGGGCTATCGTTGGTGGATCAGGTGTACCGGGAGTCGCTAAATTAATAGGTCCCATAAAAGTACCCGAAGAGCAGGTAGTCAATTGATCTGTGATGAAAAAATCGTAATAATTTCCTGCTGCTAAATTAATTAACCATAACTGGCCCATGGAGTTTGCAGTAGTATCTAAGGTATGAAGTGCCCCTTCTGTGTATGAAATCTTATATGAATAACCTGGAGTATAACTACCACTTATCTTGATGGTCCCATTATTTGCAGTACAACTAGTTGGATTTAAAGGCATTATATTAATTGGTGTGGGAGGGATAGCGATAATGGTTACAGTGATTTCATTTGTGTAATCAGTAGCCACACAAGCTGGAGTAGTGGCACTAGTGGCTTGTGAACGATAGGAAAATGTACCAACATTAATGTTTGGCAATGTCCATGATATAGAAGTTCCAGTCCCAACGATAGAAGGTCCAATCGGTATATTTGTATTTGGTGGTGTATATTGATAAAGTTGATAATTGACTCCAATTTCTGAATTTGACAAGGTGAGTGCAATAGGTGTGTTTTTGCAAATAGGCAACCCACCATTACCCCCACTTAACATATGATTAGATGGCAGAGGTAGAACATTGATATTTCCTGAAGCCTCGACCATTCCACAGCCTCCTGTAAGTTTGATTGTGTAAGGACCTGAAGAGGTGGGAATGCCGCTAATCGTAAAGATAGTATTACCTATAGAGAAATTCCCGATTACTCCAGGTGGAAATGGTGGATCTACTGTGACACCATCAGCACCTGTCACAGCATATTCGATCGGTATCATAGCATTACCTGCACACACATTTTGGTCATCAGTACCAGTGCCAGAAGTTAAAATAATTGTATTGGTGGGGAGAATATCAATTGTCATTTGTACCAAAGATGCACATTGACCAGAAGTAGGTGTAAAAGTATAAGTAAAATTTCCAGCGGAAGTAGTATTAATGACGCTTGGATCCCAAGTTCCTGCGATATTATTGCTCGAGGTGGCAGGCAAAGTTGGGGCTATGGAATTTTGGCATAATGGATCTATCTGATAAAAAGTAGGTGTAGTAACTGGAGAAAAAATTACATCAATGTTTGCTTCATTGGATACGCAACCATTTGCATCTTTTACTTTTAATTTATAATTTCCACCGGGTTGAGAAACCATCAAAGTTGGATTTGTAGAATAGTTTGTGCTGTTCCAATTGAATAAAATTCCCCCAGAACCAGTCAAAGTAACTGTTTGACCTTCGCAGGGAGATTGATTGCTTGTCATGATAGTGGGTGTGAAAGGTATGCACGGTATTTCTCGAAAAACATATAGGCTATCGGTATCATACCCAGTATATCTAAATTCATTTTGATCAAAAAAACATTCCTTAATATAATAATTTACACCTGTAAAAACCCTTTTCTTATTACTAGATGAAAATGAAAATCCATTTTCTCCATAGAATATATCATAATTACGTAAATTAGTCGCTGTATCTGATGCTACTAAAAAGTCCATCTTTCCATCATTATTATAGTCAATTGAATTAACTAAATATGCAATACCTATAGGAAGTAAATTTGGAAATTTAGTAAATCCAAATCCGCTTCCATTCCACGTGCCTTTTATTAAATTTCTGTAACTGCTCCCATCATTACTACAATTAAAAATAAAATGCTGGTTGTCAAGAGTTAAACCTGGATTAGGTTTTTCGCCACTATTATAATAACCTAATTGTGAATTAAAATTTGAAGTATTGTCTTGAATATTGACGTTTATTTGATCTCCATTAAATCCAGTATCAAATCCCAAAATATCTTCTTTCCCGTCATTGTTAATGTCTAATATTTTGATTGACACATCTCTGCCACTGGAATAATTTGATGAAGATTGACTAAATGTCCTGTCATGATTATTAATATATACAATTCCATCACCAGAGCCCAATGCAACTTCTAATATTAAATCTAAATAATTATCTGAATTCATATCTATAGGTGATAAATAACTACACTGGCCCGGTTGATTAAATTCGTAATAGGAACTTTCATCATAAGGCAAATTATCATTCCCCGTATTCCAGTATATTCTTGAATTTTGATAAGTACAATATCCCCCATCATTAAATCTTATAAACAGATCTTTTTTTCCATCATTATCATAATCAACAAATTTCATTTCACTCCAGTAATAACCCGCATAACCCAAAGTCACAAAAGATTGAAGTTCCGTATAATATGGAAAAGTAGCAATACCTTTATAAATATAAATTGTACTCTCGGAGGAAGAATTGAAACTAGCCAGACATTGGTCCTTTATACCATCGTTATTAAAGTCTTCTGTGAGAATAAAATTTCCTTTATATGGATTATTATTAGGACCAATAAAAGAATCACGTTGTACACTGAAAATTTTTCTTGGTGATTGGGCTCGTAATTGTAAATTGCTGGTTCCAACAATTACTAATAATAAGAAAAGAATTGCAAAATTTTTCATAAGATATTTATTTATTTATATTCAATTTCATTGTCTATCAAACACATATGCCAGATACACTTCGTATCCGATCCCTGCTGTGCGTCCGAAGTCCCCGATCATATAGTCTGCTTTAGCACCCACTCGGAGGGCGCCATCTTTCACAATAGAGCCAAGGAAAGATTCACTATCTAGGATGAGACCTGCTTGCATGAAAAGCTCTCCACTGGTGGCAGCGCCGCCAGATAGCCAAAACTTATTGAGCATTTCGTAGCGGATATTTGCCATGGCGTGCACCGCCTTTGTAGGGGCGTATATCACCATGAGATTGGGCTCTATATAAGATTGAGACTCACGCTCAGCGAAATATCGATAGCCGAGGTGCAAGGTAGCATGTGGCACGCTCGTGAGACCAAGTCCTTTGTAGATGATGCCTGGCAATACTTGATTGACAGAAAGACCAATGTAATAGTGTGTTTCAAGATCATAATAGGCAGTGGATTTGTAATAGATGCCTATATTGACATTGGGACGAATGGCAGTTACAGTATTCTCGGTAAGTTGTGGGTCGATCGCTACGCCATCAAATGCAATGAGTTTCGATGGGTCAAACTTGAATCGACTGGTATTGATCCCAAATCCCAAACTGAGGTAGTCTTCATTATGCCCAAATAGCTGTGGTGTGAAATGATAGCCGTAGGTAAGTGCTACACCTGTCTTGCGGAATGGACCTACCTGATCATGCTCTAGATATCCTCCTACACTTGATCTTACCAGGTTGCCATACTTATAAAACGGAACTTCAACAGCCAAGGTAGAGAGCTGTGGAGCTCCCTCAAAGCCTGTCCACTCTTTGTGATGTGTCAGCGAAACAGCCGTGCTAGTCCATCGAGCGGTAAGTGCAGGATTCCATATGAATCCATTCTCATAGAAACTCGACCAGTTTGCTATCTGCTGGGCTTGCAAGTGCGGTGGCATGCCGAAATACAGGAAAGTAAGGAAGATTATATATTTTAAATTGGACTGATTCATATTGAGTATATTTTATGTGCCCATAGGATATTTTTTTTTCTTGTATCCATACCATTACCTGCCATCTCAATGTAAATAAGATCACTCGACTTAAAAAATGAGATATTCATCCATAGATAGCTATTGAACCTTATTGCTGCTTCTGAGGTGCAGTCATGGAAATAAGCGTAAACGTGTTTCAAATCTTTCATTTCTTTTCTCTTACTAGTCTAAATCCTGTTTGATTGTCGGCAGAACCGGCGGGCATAGGGATGGTGTTTTTTATCTTCATTGCGCCTGGTTTTTCTCTCCAAGAGCCTCCTTTTCGCATTATTTGGCTATTGTACAGACAGATCTCGGCGACATTGCCTGTCATGTCGTAAAGTCCAAAAGCATTGGCTTTTTTGGTACCTGTGGTTCGAGTACCTGGCTTGCCGGTGAAGTAAACGGCTACTTCTGCGGCATCGTTGGACCCGGCATACAAGGCATCGGGCGAGCCAGCGGAGGCAGCATATTCCCATTCATCGAGGGTAGGCAGTCGGTAGGTGTATTCGCTACAGGGTTGGCTGTTGAGCTTGACCAACATTTGCTTGATTTGGTAGTAATTGATGGATTCCAGTGGCTGATTTTCATCTTTATGAAAATAAGCCAGATTGGCATCTTGCCCCATGAGTGCCATGTATTGGGCCTGAGAAAACTCATATTTGCTAAGTGAGAAACTAGATATGGAGACATCTTCACTTATAGAATTGACGAACTTTCCTGCAGGAATCTTTACGTAGTTTTGGTTAATTTTCTCGACGATAGATAGACAAAGTTTATCATCTTCATCTTTAGTTGGCGGTGTGGGGTTTGGTATTTCTTTTTTGGGCATTTCCGTGGATGTATTTTTCTTTTTGCCTGCCTCCATGGCGTTCAGTATGGCAATAGCCTCACTAGAAAACACAGAGTTGGGATTGGCTTTTAGGAAATCTCGAATGGCCTTTTCGTCATTGGTGTTTTTAATCTTGAACCATGCTTGCTGGGATTGGAGGGAACTTATATTGTTTTTGGCCTGCTTGAGATATTTAGAGGCAGGATATTTGAGGATAAATGCCTGGTAGGCATCGATGGTGTTATATTTGACCGCATCTGTCCATTGGGTGGTTTCAATTGTTTTGCTGATATCCAATAAAGCGTTTTGTACTTCCTTAACATATTTTCCTTTTGGATATTTTTCGAGGTATTTACCAAGAAGCGCAATAGAATTTTGTTGGATGGCAGTTTGATAAAGAACATTTTCGGATTGTTGCGATAATATTTGTATTAATGACTGAAGATCACTTTTGACCTTCATTGAATGCACAGATTTGGGATAGCGGATTAAAAAGCCTTCAAGAACATTGATATCCTTTGAGTTTTTTATTTTTTGATACGTATCATTTTCGACCTTTAGTTCGATGACCTTGACTTGTTTCTTCAGTTGTACGATCAAAGGGTGATTGGGCTGGAGCCTAATGATGTCAAGGAGTTGCTCAATAGTCGCCTTGTCGATAGATGCTTGATCGTTGAGCGTTAAGACTGGATCATTGGGAGCGTTTTGGGGCATCGGTTCTATTTTTTCAGTAAGCTTTCCATTTTTGTCGAATCTGTACTCTATACCATCTTTATAAGCCACAATATGACCCCATGACTCTAGATAGATACTATCGTAAATGGCAGGTAAAAGATTACCGCCATCTACATCACGAATACCATATTTTCCCTTTTCTTGATAGGAAATATGAGTGTAGGTATAAGAAGTGTAGGTATAATACATCAGGAAAATGCTAGCTAAGCAAATCATGCCCAGCATAAGCCACCTTTTCTTCCTTTTGGAATCAATAGGGGAACCCTTGCGCTCTTCTGCGAGGCGCTGTTTCTCGAGGCGTTGCCGCTCTTTTTTCTCTTCCTTTCGTTGTTTTTCAGCGAGACGCTGCGCTTCTGCAATAGCAATGGCTTTTTGTCTTTCTGCCTCAACCTGAGCTGCTTTCTCTTTTCTTTGCTTCTCTGCCTCAACTTTTTTGCGCTCTTCGGCAAGTCGTTCTTGCTCGAGGCGAAGGCGTTTGGCTTCTTCTTGCTTGCGTTGTTCTTCTGCGAGACGTTGTGATATTACTAAAGCGAGGGCTTTTTGCCGCTCGGCTTCAGCTTGAGCAGCTTGCTTTTGTCTTTGTCTCTCTGCTTCTGCTTGTCTGCGATCTTCGGCGAGCTGCTCTTGTTCTAGAAGATGACGTTCAGCTTCCCCCTGCTTGCGTTTTTCCTCAGCTAGATGTTGTGCTTCTGCTATTGCGAGGGCTTTTTGACGCTCGGCTTCCGCATGAGCAGCTTGCTCTTGTCTTTGTTTCTCTGCTTCTGCTTGTCGGTGCTCTTCGGCAAGCCGCTCCTGTTCGAGACGATGACGTTCAGCTACCTCCTTTATGCGTTGTTCCTCTGCGAGACGTTGTGACTCTGCTATTGCGAGGGCTTTTTGACGCTCGGCTTCAACTTGAGCAGCTTGCTCTTGTCTTTGTTTCTCTGCTTCTGATTTACTGCGTTCCTCCGCGAGCCGTTCCTGCTCAAGACGCTCTAGTTCAAGGCGGTCTCTCTCTGCTTCTTCTTTCTTTCGTTGTATTTCAGCGAGGCGTTCTGCTTCGGCGACGGCCAGGGCTTTTTGACGTGCAGCTTCTTCTTTGGCAGCTTGTTCTTGTCTTTGTTTCTCTGCTTCGGCTAGTCGGTGTTCCTCGGCGAGGCGCTCCTGTTCGAGACGCTCCTGCTCTATGCGTTGCTGTTCGGCTTGCTTGCGTTTTACTTCGGCGAGGCTATCCTGCTCGATGCGTTGTTGTTCAGCCTGCTCTTTTTCCTTGTTGATTAAATAGGTGGAATAAATGACAGTTTCTTCCTCATAGAAACTTGGCTTTTGGACTGGTTTTTCTTGAGCCCCAGCTCTGATGAGCAGCCATAATTCTGCTGCAGATAGTGCGCGTAGTTTATTATCCTTAACCAAGCATCTTCGGATGACTTGATCGAAAGGAGTGGGGCAAAGATCCATTGTAGCAGGAATCTCTGCATTGATAATTTTATGGTAAATAACGGATCTTTTTGCCTCGGCACTGCCTGTGAAATCATCGGAAGTAAAAGGTTTTTTGCCGGTCAGGATCTCAAATGCAATGACGCCAAAAGACCATAAGTCAGAGTTAAAAGAAAGTTTATGGCCATATAATTGTTCTGGAGGAGAGTATTCTAGAGTACCCCCTGCAAAGCTATTGGAGATGGAGGTCAACTCATTTTCATCAGCTATCTTGCTAAGTCCAAAATCCGCGATCTTAGGAATAAAACTACCCTTGATATCCTTGGAAATCAGAATATTGCTCGGCTTAAGGTCCCGATGGATTATTTTATTAAGATGAAGGTACTCAATACCAGCTAATAACCCTTCGACAATGGCTATGCGTTCTGATTGATTTATCGCATGAGTACTCAATAGTTCTTTTAGGTTGCCCTCAGGGTAATACTGCATGATGGCATAAGCAAACATCCCGTTAGACATTCTGAACTCATGAACAGATTCATAATTGGCTATATTCTTATGGATGCTGAGATGCTTAGTGGCACCATACTCTGAGGCCAAAGAGAATTGCTTACCATCAATATATTTGACTTCTGCTATTTTGATCGCCTTCCAACTATCCGAAAGATTGTCATATGCCTTGTACACAGTTCCGAAGGCACCACCACCCAGTCGGCCATATTCAAAATCAATGGTAAATCTTTCAAAAAACTGATGTTTGTCCAAAACCCTTATAATTTATATATAGTGCAATCCTTAGTCAGCGTAATATTTTGATCCCACATTTCAGATTTATCGTCATTGTAGGCCCTGAACCTATATTCCACATTCTTATTTAATTTCAGTCGGAGGCAATTTTGATCCTTACAATCTTTAGGTTTTGATGGTGGGATTTTTACTATTTTCCCCATGACCACCTCGTCGATAAGGATAGTGATAGGAGGTTTTAAGTATGAATAAAAAGCCACATCGACCCTGCCATCGATGGCATCATGGTATTGCGTATCGAAAAAATAAGATTCCAGCACTTCTGGATTTTCGTCTTTTGAACAGCCGGCTAACAGAAGGCAAGGAAAGAAGATTAAAAGCAACTTAGTCCACATGGTTTTGATTGTTTATAATAAGTGAGAAAATATTAATTATCACAATGGCATGCATCTTTATATGCCTCTTCTTTTGTTTTATATGCTATAGCCCCTGGACCATTCGACATAAATCCAAATTCGTACACATACCATCCCTTTACCCGATCATAGTCATAAATTTCTTTTCTCTTACGATCATAATCCAGAAAGACCATAATTTTCTTTTTCCTACCACCATCTGCACATTTAAACAAATAAACCTTTTCGGTTTTATAACCATATCCACTGAATTGAAATTCACGTTCATCCCAATCAGGATCCTCTTTAATATATTCAATACAACTAGATGTTTGGGAGGAAGAGTTCTCATTATTTTTTGCATTTTCAGCTGCTCGACGCTGGCTCTCCTCATATTCATAAACCCAGCTACTATTATTTATTTCTGTTTTTCTGTACAAATCGACCAATGGCACATCAGGCATTCCGGATTTGGCTATTTGCTGCCAGCTCAATTGTCGTTGGATGGTACTTTGAGCTATTGGACTATTGTCGTACTCTTTAGTAATAATCGTGTTGCCCAACTGCGTTTCTTCTTTAAATTTAAAGAGATCCCCAAAATTTGTTCCCGAGGCTATCTGTCCTTTCCCGTAATCAAGCATTACGGCATATACTGAACTAGAATTTGGACTTAAGCTTGGTATTTGGAAAAAGTTACTATTACTACCTACTTTAGTACTAGAGGAGCCCCCTTGTCCGGATAAACCTATCGCTATGTTAGTCCAAAAACCAGTACCTTCTACCTTTCTTACTCTCATTAAATCGCTTGTCACGTTAATTTTCATTGGGAAGTTATACTTACTATTATTCTGTACTTTTCCATAGACTAGATACTTCAAATCACCTGTGCTAGACACTAGACCTGCACTATAAGTATTGTTTTTCGACCAGGCCTCATATTCTTTGCTATAGCTTGCTATGATAGTAGTTTCAGATAATTTTACATTAGCTAAAAGTTCTTTCTGAAGCCCATCTGTGATACATTGATTGACGATTACATCTTTCACACCCAGATACTTATATTCAGACAGTGTAGCCAGTCCTCTTACTGTCCTCAGCACATCTTCGCCATATTTATAGTTACTATTGGCTAAGTTCCAGTATTTTTGAGCGACATATTTAGGTTTGTTTTCAAATTGCAACCAATCATATTTCTTGAACATAGCGTCCAGCGTTGCTATTTTATCGACATTTAGCCAAATAAATATAGCTTCTTGATAATTAGCTCTATCATTGTTATCTGCTTTCAGACTAACCATATCTTCTTTATTGAGTTTAAAATCTTTCGGGAAGATGTTGGGTAAATCTCTCGCTTCAATTTCTGTGCAATTATTCATCCCTTTAAGCAATACATATTTATTAAATTTGCCACTTTTGAATATAGATTGATACAATCGAGCATCTTTGCAGCTAGCGACTACAAGAGCAGCATGTGGCTCCACATCAAGCCCTGTATTGGGATATTTCTTCTCTGCTGACACCATCGTATTCAAATCGTTACTTTTGATGATGTATTGTTTTTTGACATCAACCGTATATCTATTGGTAGGAAATAGGTCTATTATAGTTGGATAATCTTCTCTTGAAATACCGCTACTTTTGATTGATTGTTGGACAACAACATCACTGTAACTACTTTGAGGAAATGCCAATTTAAAATCAATAATATCCTTGATATTGCCTACCGTGTATTTCGACTCGACAGATCGATGCATGACATCGATCGTATTTTCCGAATTTGCCAAGTATACATATTCCTTATTTGCCTTAGTTAGCCATTCCTTCGGATCGGTGCATGGTTTTATTTTTTTATTTCCTAGAGAGGCATTGATGAGCATAGACGCAGTGAACCCAACTAGTGAGCCAATAGCAATATCAGCTGCCTTAACTTGATGTTTGCTTTCACCATTATAATATGATATCATATCTATTTTATACCCTGCAAAGGCACCTGCTAGTGTGGAGGCTGCTACAGCTCCATATCCTACTGGCGTAAGCTTACCTTTATAATATGCTCCGGATATAGTTTTTCGCTCATTGTAATCTGGCGATGTGATGCTATCACTGTCTGGTTTGAATGAGACACAGCCAATAAATTGCATAAACAGAATAATCGCCAATAGGGTCTTGAATCCAGCTTTTAAATCAAAAAAACGAGGGCGTGTACCTGCGGGTTTGTATATGCAAATTGTTTCGTATCGGCCTCGTTCCTTCAACCCTCTGCCTACATAAGAGGTCATCACGTTTATAAAATATCTAATTCGCTCCATTACTAGTTCATTTTAACTTTTATTCCTGCGATGAGTTGGTGATATGGATATTTAGTTTCCAATACTTTATCACCTTGAGGTAAGATACTTTGTCTCCATTCTCCGAAAATGTAAAAAACATTACCGAATCGAATATCAAAACCAGCATTCAGCATTAAAGAATTGGTGACAAGTTTTGCAGTTGCCCCCTTATAAAATTCGGAATCATCAAATGATGGCTCGGCTTTGAGTGATCCTAGTTGATATCCTAACCCTATGTATGGACTAAGAAATTTGAGTTTTGGTAATAAATGCAGATTCATCGATATGTCCCAGCCAGAGTGTTTGAACCTAATGCTATCCGCATCAAAAGCCGGACTAACTGAATCCGATACATCCTTGCCAGCATGGAAAAATCCTAAGTTGAATACAAGTGGATGAAAAACATCAACAGACATTCCGACAGTAAAGCTTTTAGCATTGCTAGTGATAGACCCTAACGCCACCCTACTGCTATAAGTTAAATTGTCAAATCCGCTCCACATGTAGCCAATAGTGAGGCCATATGGGTTTAAATTTTTTCTTGAAAAAATGGGTTGATCCTCATGGACATATTTATGTTCAGGTAAGTCACGATTTTGACCATTACTTAGATTACAAAAACAAAATAAAATAGTAAAAACGGATAATAATTTAGTAATCATATTACTTGATTTATACATTATAGAAAAGGTTGATGATAACTGCTCCATTTAAATAATCCTTTTAGTGACTAAAACAGCTTCGCAACTTTTATGAATACTTATTGTCATCGTCGAAAGTCTTTTTTAGTATGATTATCATCGTAATAAATGTATAGTATCTTGACCTTTCTAAATCTCAAACAGCAACAAAACCCCCTTTTAGAGCAACGAAAACTTTGTTTATACTCCCTACAACAACCTTTTATTTGTCTACCGATTGCCATAGGTGTTTTCATGTAAAATCTAATATTCATTGCGTATAAAAAAATAGGACAAATAGATCCTTTGAAGCTTTAAGTTGTATTGATCAAAATTCACCATGAGTTATATTCTATCACCCCAACCTCCCCATCACCTCCCCATAATATACCTCCCCCACTCCCACACTCTTCATCCTATCTGCTAGCTGAATCTCCAAAGTTCTGTCTTCTCGATTTATTTTCTGTATCCGATGTAGATTAACAGCATTGCACTTGCTAACGCGGATGAAATGTGGAGGAAATAGATTCTCGAGACATTTATTTATGGTCTGGTCGATGGTGTGGGTTTCCTTATCAGTGACGATGATGGTGGAGCCACCACCGGCAGACTCTAGATAGGCGACGTTTTTAAAGTCGATGCGGGTGTAATTTCGATTAGAGTTGATAAAGATGTGGTCTATATATTCTTTTGATTGCTTGTCAATTTTATTTGCTTGTGTAGGACTGCTATTTCCAAGTTTTGCGGCCATGAGGGCGTCAACTGCCTTGCGGAGCTTAGTTTCCCATTCATCTACAAATGGTTTGACAAGGTATTGTACGATATAATGCCTGTATTCATTGAGTGCAGTCATGACATACTCCGGAAAACCGGTAGTGATCACAATAAAAGGAATGTGAACGCCACTAGTTTTCAAACGGGATAATAATGCAAATACATCACCACCAATTAATTTAATATCCATAAAAGCCACATCAGGATTTGTTTTTAACAAAACCTGAAAGGCCCCATTTATGGACACAGCTTCACCTACGATATCTAATTCGTCAAACGTTTTAAGTTTTTCGATGAGCCATTTGCGATTGTAATCTTCATCTTCAAATACAACGCATTTTAATTTTTCCATTTGCATCATATGATATAATTGTATTGTTTGGGTATGGTGATGATGACTTTTGTTCCATAGGAGAGCCCTTCGCTGTCTGTATATATTCCGTCTATATATTGTTGGGATATTTTTAATTTATTCTGCTTATTAAATATCTTTTCGATCTCTGAAAGCATCTTTGTTCCATTCTGTGTACCCTTAGAACCGATGAGCTTTGATTTGTCTCTGCCAACTCCATCGTCGGAAACTGAGATAATAAATGAATCTCCTTTATCTGTCACTTCAATTTTGACCGTTCCTCCACCATTGTCATTATTTCGGATGCCATGTTCAATGGCGTTTTCAGCATGAATTTGTACCATCATAATAGGCACATTATAAGTTTCAAGTGCGGCAAGTGTATCGATGCCCGGCACTTCGATATTTAATTTATCCCCAAATCTGCATTTCTGAATAAATAAATAATTATTTGTCAATTGAATCTCTTCCTTGAGAGAATGGTAATTAATTTGTTTTCTACTATTTCTGAATACCGTACTTATATT
>Ga0073900_10001297_pt1 | contig 14116 bp, 14 predicted proteins | sample KloWWTmetKNB5Kit_FD_66666 | JGI IMG/M metagenome (GOLD analysis project Ga0073900, IMG submission 66666) | Active sludge microbial communities from Klosterneuburg, Austria, studying microevolution and ecology of nitrifiers - Klosterneuburg... | ecosystem: Engineered > WWTP > Aerobic digester >...
CTTCCGCTGTGGCAGGTTTAACAACGGCCGCCTTAACGAAGATGCTGCACCCACATTCCTGCTGGAGGTCGTTAAGGATTATTTCAACGTCCTTGCCAAACTTCGCAACCTCTTCAAATGCCTGCGCCTTTACTTCTTCGGAGGCATCGGGACGCATAGCGGTGATGGTGACCTGCAATTCCTTGATATTGAGGACTTCCGCGATATCGACCACGGCATAACGTTGCTGATTAGCCTGAGCGATCGTGAAGTGGTAGGCAACAAGGGCCACCAGAACAATCAGCAGGGTTGAAGTGCCACTGATAAGCCGTTCCAGCCAAGGGCTTTCACCCTTTTCCGGAGCAGTATCATTTTCAGGATTGGGTTCCTGTACTTGCGCCGATCCCGGCGAAGCCAGGTTCTCGACGCCCTCGGCCGCGCCTTCTTGCTTGGCATTGGCCGGGGAATTGTTGTCGACATTGCTCATTAAGCGACTTTCCTGTGTTCTTTGTGGGTGTAACCCGGGATTCCACGATCAGCCAGCACCGATTCCAGTGCCTCAACGATGGTGTATCCCTGCTTGCGGTAACTACGAACCGCCTCGAAATCCTCTGCCTTGGATGACACCAAGAGAAGCGAGAACGGATCGAACAGCACCCGGCCAATTCCGTGGCCCATTTGACCGCCATGGACGAAGACTTCAGAGTAGGCACCCTGCACAGTCTTGACCGACATGAGCATGTTCTTCATGCTTTCATCGATGACCAGCTTGTCCGACTTCTCGAGTGCGAGGATCGATTCCGGCTTCTGACGAAGCAGGAACAACCAGTCCGCGTTGTTGAATGCAGCCTCGGCAGCTCGGGACATACTAAAATCCCCGACCCCCTGCGTCGCCGCACAAAAGGATCCGAAATATTTCCGGGCCCGTCTGTACCCGGTTTCAATAAAATCCCCACTGTTGCCGCCAGACAAGAGAGCCCAGGCCTCGTCCAAAATACACACCTTCGGGCGATCCCGCGTGAGGTACATGTTCTGCGTGATGCGATACATCAGCAAGAACATGATTACCGCCTGGAGATCCTTCTTGGCTGCCAGTTCTTCGAGCTCGAGCACAATCAGATCGCTTTCGAAGTTGACGTTTGTTTCGCCCTGGAAATACCGGCCGTAGGGACCGTCGCTCGTATAAGGGAAAAGCTGCACTCCTAGATCGCGTATACGCGGGTCACAGAACGCCTGCCGCTCTTCATGGGACATGGCACGTACCTTTGAGACCCACTCTGCATCGGCGGCTTGCGGATTCGGGCCACCCTTCTCGCAGTTGTTGATCAGTGAATATGCCAGATCATCGACGGTGGCTTCGCGCCCCTTGTCATACCAGACCGACAGAATATGCAGGCCCAGTTGCCGCCGGCGATAATCGTCGAGGGGTTCGCTCGGGGAAATCATCTGCTCGAAAAGCGGAATGAGCATTTCCAGATCTTCGTCGATAGTTTCCACCATCGAGTATGGATTCAAGCGAATGTCGGACTCCGGGGTAAATTCGAGATACTGGCCCCCTACTGTTTGACACAGCTTCTCAAAAGAACGACCGATATCGATGATCCATACGCGACCACCGATGCCGAGATAGGACAAGGCAATCGAGTTAAGTAGCACTGATTTGCCAGAGCCGGAGGTCCCAGCAATTGCGGCGTTGTAGTTGCCCGCGACGTTACCAAAAAGATCGATACTCATCGCCTGGCCACGACGGCCCCACATCGGGACAATCGAGCGGCCTACACCATGCCATTCAGCCAACAAGGGGGCCATGTTTACAGCGTTGGGGACGGTTTTGGTGGTCATCCGTTGTGCTGTGCGAATATCCTTGGTCAGAGTCGGAGTTAGGGACATAGGCATCGACCCAAGCAAACCTTGAATTTGGATGAAGGTGTCCTCGACAATCTCGAACTGACGTGAGCGCCATACGGCCTGGGCAGACTGCTCTGCCCTAGCCATGTCCTCTGGTGCCGCCCACAGGATTAGCTGATGGTACATACGTACCGTACCTTTACCTTCATCGAAAGATCGATGGGCGATATCCCAATCGTGCTTAATGTCCTGTAACTCAGGCATAAACTTGGCCATCGGAGAGTCCGCCTTTTGCGTGGCACGAGCGGCCTTCATCTGCGTAGATGCGCGAGTCTCCTCAAAATCAAGAGTTGAGATTCCGATGGTGATCATGAATGGCGAGGTATAGCCAATCGCCGGTTGCATGTAATCGCCGATCAACGATCCCATTGCGTTTAGCGTGCAAGCTTTCGGGTAACTCCGAACAGACATGCACTTGGCAATGACTTCATCTCCGCGCTGTGGCAGACCGTAGATCAAACCGTCCTCGGTAACACGCATAACTGTGTTGGGAGCGACGATCTGCTCTTTGATGGGGCGTCCATCATCGTAATTGATGTGAGGAGCATTGCGCTTGATCATTGTTTCATGCGGATTCAGGATGACGGCGCACCAGTTGATCAGTTCCTCCGGTCCCCACTCGCGCTCGAACTGGTAGTAGGTCTTCAGCGTCGTCGCACAAGTCTCACGAATCGACTCGATCTCATGCAAAAAATCATCGTCTTCGTAGGATGTAGCAGGAATGACAACACTCATTACAATGCGGAAGTCCCGCAGCAGATAAGGTTGATTCGGAACCAGCGGCACGGTAGCGCCCTTGCGGAAATGTTCCGCCTGGCGGCGCGCAAGCTCTCGAAAAAGCTCACGACGTTCCCGTTCTTCTAGCGTCTTGGCTTCTGCAGGATCGAGTCGCGCGCCAACGTATGCGTCGAGGAAACGATCAATCAGGGGCGTTGCGACAAGGCTCCACTGGACACCTGAGCCAGTCGGAAGATAGGTAAATATCGTCGTCAAAAGATCCGCCATATCTGGCGTAGCTCCGGTCTGAGGAGACATCTCCAGACAAAATCCTATGCCGTCAACCTTCTGTGGAACGTCTCCCTCTAGGATAAACAAGCGGCGTTCGGGAATCCATCCAAGATATGGCAGGAGATCTGAGAACTTTGTGTAATTGACTTCGCGGGACGGATTCGCGATTGGGGAAGGCGTGTAATGCTCCTCGCCGTCGTCCTTCAAAATGGTTTTGAAGAAATTCTTGATAGCGCCCATGGTGATCCTCGCTTACTGGACGGTCGGCTTCTCAACCAGATTTTCATACTGTTGCTTCTGGACGAGAGGTTGAGCTTCCTTGTCAGCCGGCGCCTGCTCTTGGCTGCTTTGGGTCGCCCGGTTGAGAGGGTAAATAGGCTTGAACTGGTTAGAGATAGCGGTACGATTTGCCTCGATCATCCACTTACCGCTGTGAACCATCGTGTAGAAGTACGACTGATCATGTAAATCTCCACTTTCGTCTTCATATGGGGCCATCCAGACGCGAAGCACGAGCGGGGGTTGTCGAACGGGCATCCCGGAATATTGGGCATTCATTTCGCGAGGCGAAACTTTCCCTTCAACGCGAGGGGCCCCATACGACTTCTTCTCCCCTTCTGCGGTTTTGCCAACGTTGCTTTCCTCACGCTGGAACGGAAGATTGCCGGCCGATGCGTTCTGGTGAACACCGCTGATTGACTGACAGTTAACGCCTGGCGCAGCCTTGCAGCTAAAGCTGCTATTGGCATCTAGCCCGCTCATGCTTCCGCATCCCGTGATCAGGGATGCAGCGCCGATAGAAATTGCTGCAAGAAGCCGCCTCATCATTTTTTTGCCACCTTGCCAACGGCATTGTTGAGCATTTGGTCCAGCTTTGCGGAAGACGGAGCGCCAGGAATGATGGAGCCATCCGGCAGGATTACGGTCGGAGTGCCATTAATACCAAGGGATTCGGCCAGAGCTACGTTCCGGTCAATAGGGTTGTCGCACTGACCGGATACGGCCTCGTTGCGACGCATCAAGCCATCCCAGGCTTTAGCGCGATCCTCAGCACACCAGACACCAACAGACTTGGCCTTAGCTTGCGGGTGCAACTGCTCCAAGGGGAACAGATATAGGTAGATGGTCACGTTCGTCAGATTGGCGATGTTGTTTTCCAACTGTTTGCAATATGGGCAATCAGGGTCAGAGAAAATGGCGACCTTCCGGCTGCCGTCACCACGAACGATCTTCACCGCATCCTGAGTCGGCAGTTTGTTGAAGTCGGTCTTTTGGACTTGCTCGGCCATGATCTTGCCTTCCGTCATGTCAGTCTGGGTCTGCATATCGAACAGATGGCCGAAGATGAAATAGCGTCCGGACTCCTCAACATAGGCGACGTTTTTGCCCATGACCACTTCATAGATGCCCGGCAAGCTTGTTGCTGCGACGGACTTGATAACCGTACTGGGATATTTCTGTTTCAAGGTTGCAAGCACAGCCGTCTCTTTCAGAGCATCACCGGCCGCAAAAGCAGAACCGGCAAACAAGGCGGTGGCCAAGATGGAAGTGATCAGTCTCGTCGTCTTCATAAATCAGTCCTATGTATGAGAGTTTGGGGCAAGCCATTTTTCCAACTTGACCCGAGTGTTTCTGGATTTTCTTACTTGCGCGCAACCACGACGCCCTTGGTGATAACGATGTCAACCGGCTGACCAGCATCCACCTCAATCACAGGGAACATCTTTTCTGCCAGTTGGATGTAGTACTTGGAAAGTTGCTGCAGAGCGTTGCCAACCCCTTGACCGATGCCCGCTTGAAGCTGCTGGCCATCTTTGACCGAAGAGGTTGCTCCGAGGGGTGAAACCGAAGTCGTCATTGCCCCTTGGGAGAACGCTGTTCCGATGCCCGACGCAACGCCTGCGAGCAATGCATTTGCGAGCACTTGCCCCTGCTTGCTCACCAGCCGACCGCGGATACCTGCCTTACCGGTCTGGTCTGCGATGTAGCCTTTAACGGAGACATCAAGGGCTCCACCATCCTCAGAAATGCAACTCAAACGATCGAGCCGGATGTAAGCACGTTCACTAGAAAGATCACCCGCGCCATTTGCGGTGAACCGGCAGTTCTTATAGTCAGCCTTAAACTTGTTAGGCAACGATGCCATGTCCAGAACCTCTACAACTACCGGATGTGGGTTTTGCTGAGCTTGACCACCTGTTGGGGCATCGAGGCCAGCGAGCAAAACGCCCCGCATGAAGGTACCGGATGGAATATATGTTTCCGCGCTTTGGTCGCCAGTCACGTTTGCGCCGGAGCCGTTAGGGTTGTTGCTGCCTCCGGAGCTGATATTGCCAGCCCCCTTGTTACTAGGTCCGCCCGGGGATGTTTTTGTCCCGTTGCTACCCATATCGACTCGCATGATCCCCTTGACCATTTCCTGCTGAGGCGCTGGGGCCGAAAAGTCTGGATTTCCCGGTTGTCCCAATGGGCCGCTTTGCATGGGGAGGCCAGTGGCAGGAGGTGCTTTGGAGGCGCGGCGCTCCGCCTCTTCACGCTCACGCTCACGAGCGACCTTCTCATCCTCCGCCTTTTTTGCAGAAGCATCCTGCTCCCTGGCCTTAGCGTCGGCATCAGCTTTGTCCTTGGCTGCCAGCTTCGCCTGAATATCCTGGAGCTGCTGTTGCAGTTGAGAGACGCGCGCACCTTCCTGAGTTCGCCAGACATCGGCCTGATTAACAACTTCACCTTGGGCACCAAACGCTTTACGCGTCGATTCAGGTGCACGCGGCGGAGGCGCCTTCTTCGGGCTACCTAACATAGCCGCACCGAAAGCGATAATGCCAACGACTACGACCAAACCGGCAAGAATCAACATCTGTTTACGGCGGACAATTGACATGCCACTGGTCTTACTCTTGATGCCAGCCATTAGTTGTACCTCACCACGTAGACGTTGGTGGTTTGGCCGCTTTCGAGTTGCATGTTCTCGATTGCCACTGCAACCACGCCCTTGCGATACAGTTCTTGTTCAACTAGGCGCATCGGAGTCTTGCCGATGTTGGTAAGGGTGTATTTTTCACCAACCAGCTCACGCTCGTTATAGACGGCAGTCATCACGAACCGAGTGTTTTCCCAGAGGGCAAATTCTTGGCGGGATGGGCGCATATCGATCGTATTAGGCGGCTCCTCGAGGGCCATTGCAGCCACCAGTGCCCGAACCTGTTTATCCATGCTGCTTGATGCACCGCGCTTGCCCTTGCCATTCTCGGCGGCCGCAGCGGCCCGGAATGAAGCCGGCTCTTTGATAACGACATCCTCTTGCGGAATGTCCACCGCCTGCATAACGAGGTTGTAGGTCGCGCCACTGCCAGCAATTACTCGCACATTGATCGGTTTGTTCAGAATCGCAGGGCGAATAAACAACTGACCCCGATCCTCGTCTTTTTCGACAGTTAGTTCACCATCCGTGGCGATCAGGGAGCGGATCTTGCCGCCGTCTATGTATATGCGTGTCGTTTCTTTTGCGCTGATCTTAACGAAGGCGTTTTGTCCTTCGGCAGGAACAACCTCTTGCAGAGCGAGAGCGTTGAACGAGACGACAGCCGTCGCCGCCGCGAAAAGCAGTTTCTTGATGGCCATGCCGGGTCCTTTAACGAGATACGGGAGCAGTCGGGGATGCGCCGGACTGGAGTGCTTCTTTGACTGCGGGATTATTTGGCTGCGGCGCAGGGGGCAGTCCAGCAGCAGAAGGAGACGGTGTGGAGGCTGGCGACGTGGGCGCTTGAGCCGGGGTAGCCGATTGAGCATCAGGATTTGCAGCTGCAGCTTGTCCCGGGGCAGGTTGATAGACCGACTCGGTTTCGGCTGTCGCCGGTGCGTTGGGTGGATCGAACGGCTTGAGCGGGCTTGTCTCGCGCAATTCCTTGATGAAAACGCGGCTGCCGTCATAATCGAAAGCAACCAGGTAAGCCTTGATTTCGTCGCCCGGCACACGCTTGTCTGCAACGAAGGTAACTTGGGTACCGATCAGGGCGACAGATTGCCCCTTCTCGCTGATGCGAACTTCACGGGGCATGAAGATCTTGCTCATGTTCTCCGCCTTCAGGCGGTTAGCACCCATTTTGAAACGAATGGCGAGTTCGCCGTTCACCGACGGATGAACGTACTTGAGCAAGAGGGAATTCTGGTATTCGATGGTCGCGGGAGAGACCGTGGCGTATTGGGAAACAACCCATGAACCCATTTGTTCGAGGTATTCAGGTCCAACAGAACGACCGTCGACCCAGAAAGTTTTGCTGACTTCCGGAGGAACAAGGATGGTCCGAACAGTTCGGTCCATCGAAAAGAAGGTGCCCGCCATGAACACATTGGTCAGAAGGGACGCACCTAGGATCAGCTGAAATGCCTTGGTCACGCCGGCGCGAGCTTCAACGTCGGCGATCAATTTATTCAGAATCATTTGTTTAGTCTCGTCGTCTCAGAGTTGGTTTATGTTCAGCCGATGAATTCACGGACGGCTGATGGCGGGGTAATTCGGAATCCAAAGCTGGTAGGGAGAAACCAGTACAGCGCATGCAACCCAAATGCGCGGCTGCGCCCGGCTTTGAGCTTTTGGTAGCTCATGGCGACGATTACACCGAGACCAGCAAAGGTCAGCGTTTGATTCGTCATGATGCCGATGACCATGCAGCCCATAAAGAGAATCGCCACGTCGAAATCCCACCACAAGAACTTGGGAGGATCATCCAGGCGGGCCGGGATGACGTACTTGAGGTCAATTTCCGACATGGCGATTACTCAGTTCGTTTGGCTTATGCCAATGCGCTGATCGATTAGATCAGGGCGGAGGCGATGCCGTCGATGATGCCCGGGCCGATGGCGAACAGAACGGCGAAGATGATGCCGATTAGTGCCGGCATGGCCGTCGATTTGGCAAAGCCAACGATGGCGCCGACCAGGAAGGCTGCGATAGCCAGGGTGCGGCCCAGGTAGCCCTCGGACCAACCCTTAACCAGGTTATACAGCGATTGGAACTCGCCACCGGAGGTACCGGCAAAGGCCGGAACAGCCAGAACGAGGGAGGAAGCGGCAACACCAGCACGGGTCATCATTTTTTGAACGAGTTTCATGTGTTTAGTCCTTGGCGAAAAGAAAAGAAAAAAGTGTTGGTCTCGTCGTCTCGTCGTCTGAAAGTCTCGTGTTCTCTTATGCGGCCTGGCTGTTATTGAGGTCACGCACAACAACTTCCCTTGCTCGGCTCAGCAGGCGATTTCGCGCCTGCTCGTTGTTGTTTGCGTCCTCGATAGCCAGTTCAAGAGCAGCCGTCGCGAGGCGGCGTTCTTGAAACAGGTCGCGCTCGGAAAGACTGGAACGCAACTTGCGCAGATCGTCCTTCGTCTCTTCCCGTACGAGCACGGCTTTGTAGCCTTGCTCATGAGTTCCACTGGTCTGTTTAGTCATTTGGTCGTAACCGTAATCTCAATGTCTGTACGTCTGAGTTCTCTCATAGCGGCCTTAGAGGCAGCCAGGTCTCCATCACAGCAGGGGGTTTGAGCCACTGCGGCAATTCGGTCTGCCGGGATGCCGGCCATCACCAGCACAGCCTTCACGGTCTCTGCACGGCGAACTGCCAACTTCTCGTTAAATTTTCGCGGCCCGGTCGGGTCGGTGCGGCCTGCGACTTCGATGCGCTGCGCATCCTTCAGCAGACCAGAAGCCACCACTGCTTCGGCTTCTTTGCGACCGTCCGCATCCAGGCGGCTCCACCCCCAGCGGAAATGCACCTTGAAATGCACTTGCTTCGGCTCTTCCTTCACCGGCAACGGCTTCACAACAACAGGTGCGGGCGGCAGAGGCGGCGGGAGGCGCTTGGGGGTACGCTGTGGGCACTTCTCCTGCTCGCAGAAAATCAATTCTGCGTTTTGCTTCGTCCCCACTTGGACGACGCCAAGCTTGTTCGAGGAAGACGCTTGTGTGTCCACTTCGGGAACCGATGCGCAGGCAGCCAGCATGGCGGCAAGTGAGACGGAAACGATCTGCTTACTCATCGTCCTGCTCCCCTTCGTAGTTCATGAAGCCATCGACATTCAGGCCACGCGGCTGCACGATGCCGTCATCCAGGCTTGCCAGCTGCATCGGGGTTGCCTTCGTCGATTCGCCCATCTGGATAACCATGATTTTCTTCGGGTCGGCTGGAACCACAGCTGCGCGGAGCGCACTGCTCGAAACAGGGGTGGCACCTTGGGCATAGCTGACCAGAGCACCCTTAGCAGGAGCGCGAAGGTCGCCAACCTTGTTCATCGCCGTATGCACTTTCCACGCATACTGATTGCGACGGCGGCCGCACTCAGCAGCATCCAACTTCGCACAACCGACGTTGTATGCGCCGATTGCATTCCAGTTCCAGCCAAACTTTTGGGCGTTGTTTGAAAGAATCCATGCGCCGACTTTAAGATTCGTGCAGGCGTCATGAAGTGATTGTTCGGTCACACCGTAGCCTTCGAGTCTCGGCAGCCATGCAGAATTGATCTGCATGAGGCCAATATCATAGGTGCCATTGGTGTTCTTGTTGAGGGCCTTCGGATTGAAGCCGCTCTCGGTTTTTGCAACAGCCTTCAGCACGTCGACCGGGATACCGTAGCTTTGGCTTGCGGCTTCCCAGCACGTAGCGTTTGCAGCGGCCGGGATCGCGATTGCGATCCCAGTCAGTGCTTTCAGTAGAAGGTTTTTCGTTGCGTTCTGCATGGATTGCATCTTGCCGGTCCGCAAGACTCCATACAACGCGGAAACATCGCCGAAAAACGGGGGGTAGATGTATTTTTGGATCGCGCTACGCAGAATGTTGAATATTTGAGATCAACAGGCGTAGCAAAACACCCATGCTGGTTATCACGAGCGGGTAGAAGAAGATGGACAGCGGGGTAACAAATGCGAAGGCAACCATCGACATTGCTGCAATAGCAATGATGATGTGCCAGGACATGTTGTAGATCGTTGGGGACGTGTATTTGAACGACGCCAGCTTGGCCTTGCGGGTCATCACGCCATCAAAAATGATGGCGGCAATGAACGGCGTGAGATACGCCATCCAGGCAAGCGAATGCGAGATCCGGAAGCAAAACATCCAGATGTTCAGCAGCAAGTTTCCCCAGTATTCCATTAAATGATCCGCATAAGGAGCCAAAGCCTTCGGAACATCTACACCAGGAGCCACTTCTTTCGTTGTGAGTGGCTTCGCCAAGTGCTTGCGAATCATGGGGTCAATTCCCGTCTTCACCAGCATCAAGCTGTACATGCTGTTTGTTCGATCCACTATCGACTGGACCGCCTCTTCGTCATACCAGGAGTTCGCCGCCTGCAGCTCCGCCTCCACGCAGGCCTCGTAGTCCTTCTGGGGAACAACCAGTGGAGCAAAGAGGAATATCAAGATGATGGCCAGAAGCCAGATCAGTCCATGGCGGGTCATTGAACAGCACTCCCAGTAAAGAGACTGGAGATATCGATGTCGGCGGTCACCAATTCTTTTGTTGAGCTGATGGCTGCCAGAAGTTTGATCAGTACGGGGCCAGGGGCTATTGGGCGCTCGCGCTCACGAATTTGGATTGCCCACCGCTTGTGGCGCTGCATATATTCGGTCAGGGGCTGATCGTAGTTCCAGATGTCCCATTGATCGTTGCTGTTGCGGACAGAAACCCGGAGACTGGACAAAACCTTTGCTGACTCTGCAATGGTTTCGATGTAGCGTCGATGGCCGAGCCCTCCCCCACTTCCTTGAGCATTTTCATAGGCCAGCAGAGCTTTTCGGATCGCAGTCTCAGCAACACTCGCCGTCCCCGCGAGCACCCAAGGCGGCACGAAATGCAGAAATTGGACCGTGACCTCCTCGAGGGCGGGGAAGTCGGTGAATGCCTTCAAGGCGGGGCCCGACAATTCTGGATGGGAAACGATTCGCTTCAGGCTTGCACGCATTACTGTTCTTCGTGAGAGATGATGGGCAGGCGTCCCTTGATCAGGCGCCCACCGGACACGGCTGCGATGTACTGCCAGTTTGGCAACTGCCCGAGAACATCAGTAGGCAGTACTGCCTCCAGCGCTTCCGTCACACGCTCCTGGACGGAACCAGTGAAGTGCGTAATGGTTTTCTCGGTCGACGAACTGGTCGCATGAATCTTCTGTTGGGTATAGACGTAGGTCTCCCCGAACGTCTCGGTCACAAAGTCCTGGGTAACTCGATCCTTGATGCGCATGCTGACCAGGTTGTTGAAGTTACCGAGCATCTGGCGCGCCTTGTCCATCGACTCGAAGCGAGCGGCCAAGTCGGGGATTGTCTGGATGGCAGCGATGTTGATGAAGCCGGCGCCGGCGGACTTGTTGAGCATCTGGATGTAGGGGTCATTGACGACTTCAGCAGCCTCATCCACGATCAGGAAGATCTTGTGATTGCCACCGTAGTTGTAGAAGCTCGCGGCCACACTGGTAGCGTCAGACAGGAGCATCGATCCGACTGCCGAACTGATCGTTTTGTTGGCCAACGAATCAAGGCCAATGCTCACAACAGAATTGGCGCGAATCAAAGACGCCAAATCGGTCATTGGCCGCACATCGGAGACGTCCCGCGGGTCAGGCGAAAGCAAGGAGCCAAGGTCACCAGTGGTGAGCATCCCGAGGATTGGCACCAAGTTCGCGATCATCTTCGAGTAGTGCGCTGAGTCGTGCTTGTAGATGGTGGCCAAAGCCTCGACCGCCTCATCTCGGAACCCTCGAGGCACGATCACATCAAGGTAAAACTCCAATAACAGGTGAAGAGACTGGCGGACGAGAATTTCCCCATCTTCCTGTCCCTTCTTTCCCTTGGACTGCTTGAGTGTGCGCGCATACGCTGCCACCTCGACTTCCCAATTTGGATCGAGCGTGTTGTCGAAAAACTGCAGAATGACGCGCATGAGGAGGTCGGCAATCCCGTTGTCCACATAGGACCGGATGCGAACCAATGATGGCTTCTCGCCGGTGGCCAGCATGCCCATCACAATGGCGTTCAGAACTCCCCACGCAAAATCTCGGAAGGACGATGACTTATCGCCGCCAGGCATGAGTGCCGCGATCCGGGAGGCGATATCTGATGGGTTCGTGTAGTTTTTGAGCGGGTCAATTCGGGCGCTATTGCCCGGGAAGGCCAGGTGGAACCTAACAAAGTCATTCTCTCGCCCTGCTTGCATGCAAGCTGCCTTCAGCGACTCCTCGAACTCCCGGTCTCCCTTCGGATCAATCGTTATCACGCAATATCCAAGTTCGATCGCCATTTCAGCGATCAACTCCAAGAAGCGAGTTTTCCCGCAGCGGGTGGTCCCAACCAGCAGGGTGTTACCGATCAAGTTCTGAATCGGCACATACAGCTCTTCTTCGCCGCCGTTCAAACCATGAATCCACGGGGCGCCAATATAGCCTTCAGTGTTTCCACCAACCTGCTCACCGGTCCACTGTTCGATCATCCACATGATCATTTTGGGTGGATAGAACTGTTCCGGGTCTGCCCGCTTGATTTCATAGACCCGCTGGGTATGAACGGGTGTCCAGTCAAAGCCCTTTCCGAACCACAGTTCGTGGGCCTTGCTTTCCTTCCCCGTCACCTTCTCCTTCAGTTCAGCGTCGGAGATAAAGCTGATGCCCTTGCCGCCAAGGGACCACTTGAGTTGCCAGATACCCCATGCCCGATAGAGGTTGTAGAGCATGAATGCCAGCGCAGTCGCACCCAGGTAGTAGAACGGCAAATCTGGGAACGAACTGTTGTACCAAGCGTAGCCGAGGCCAACCATGCACAAAGCCCAAGCGCCGGCGGCATAGGCCTCAAAGGCGGTGCGCCATGGCATCTCGAATTGTCGTAGCAGCATTACTGCTCCTTCACGGTCATATCAAATCCGAGGCCGATCGCAATGTCGGGCTTCAGGATTACCATGCGGTGGGTTTTGCCATCAATTTCGACGGGATGGATTCGACGGCTGGCCCTGGTCTTGTCCTGCCAAAGCCACGACTTCAGGCCCAGCTCCTCCAACAGTTCCATTACCGGGATGCCATGCACGTTGAGTTCGTCGTGGCTGATGCCCAGTCCGTGCGGTAGGGCGACCACGACACCGGTAAGTGTGTTGTTCCGGTAGGCGTTCATCACCTCGTTCAGCAGCCAGGCGTTGCCCTTCTTCAATGACCCAAGCAGCTTCACTGCTGTCGGGCCAGTTTCGGCGCCCAGACTCTCGCCCTCACCAACGCTTGACTCAATACCTGGTGGGGCTGGGTTCTCGCTCTCCTCCTCCCCTGCACCCTCGAGCTCCGCTGACGACTGGGGCTTCGGTTGCTGCTTCTTGGGTTTCTTTGGCTGCCTGTCCGGTGCGGACGCCGTGGACTGTTGTTCCGACCTGGTACTTTGGTCAGTCTTCTTCTCCGGCTCAGCCAGTCCTTTCTTCGGCGCCGGTGGAGGTGCTGAAGCGTGCTCCCCAGCGTTTTTCACGCCTGGTGCATTTCCATTATGGGAAGCCGCGGAAGAAGCCCCTGATTGATTGCCTGTAGGTTTAGTAGGCGCTGCCGAAGACTGTTCCTTCATAGGAGCAGGCTGCGAAGTGGGTTTGGGTGAAGGCTGCTGAGGAGCAGAAGATGCTGCCGAGGCAGCAGACGGAGACGGGGCGTTCAGCGTCAACTGGACATTGCGATACGGATCGAAGTCAAACCCCTGGGGGAAGATCACGTTTCCATCGCGCAGTTTGACCATGCCGTCCTTCGCCTCGAACGTTCCTGGCAATGCGATGGTCCAGTAGCGACCACCTCGTTGATTGTTCTGAAGCAAGTTGGCGGAAACAAGCAGGTCTGCCAGCGTATCTGGGTCCTTGGGTATCCCGGCGAAATTGTCGCGGGCCAAAAGGTTGGCAATATCGCCAGCAGCCACCGGCCAGTCGATGAATACCCCTTCCTGACCAACCCAAACGCGCCCGCCGGAGGACACATTATTGGCTATCCACTTCCCTCCACGAACTAGACGCCTCATGGCATCGAGAAGGTGCATTTCGAGGTGTGCACCGATTACAAGATGGCCATAGTTCGTTGCCGAGCGCTTTAGGTCATCCTCGATGACGCGAGTAATGATCGGAGCTACCAACCTCCCAATCGGATTTTCTGAGGTATTCATCTCGACGCCTGCGATCGCTGCAGTCATCGACAGCACGACCTGGTTGTTGTCGCTGGCGAGGTATTGCAA
>Ga0073900_10001306_pt1 | contig 14074 bp, 14 predicted proteins | sample KloWWTmetKNB5Kit_FD_66666 | JGI IMG/M metagenome (GOLD analysis project Ga0073900, IMG submission 66666) | Active sludge microbial communities from Klosterneuburg, Austria, studying microevolution and ecology of nitrifiers - Klosterneuburg... | ecosystem: Engineered > WWTP > Aerobic digester >...
GCTACTTTTGCAGTGTATCCTGAAATAAACTGATACATTGCCTGTCCCGGCGATAGTTTTGAGATAGGAGGCAATACTCCAAATGCATCACAGGTAAGCAAAAAGATATTTTTTGGTAAACCACCAATAGAAGGCTCCAATGCATTACTGATAAATGTAAGCGGATAGGAAACCCTGGTGTTTTCAGTTACACTGCCGTCATCAAAATTTATTTTATTAGTGCCTGGAAAAAAGGTTGTGTTTTCTACAATAGCTCCGGGACGAATGGCATGATAGATTTCAGGTTCTTTCTCCTCAGTTAGATTAATTGTTTTAGCATAACAACCACCTTCAAAATTGAAAATATTATCATCAGACCAGCCATGTTCATCATCTCCAATCAGTTTACGACTGGGATCGGCACTCAAAGTTGTCTTTCCGGTTCCGCTAAGGCCAAAGAAAATAGCTGTATCCCCATCATGCCCCATATTGGCACTGCAGTGCATACTCAATACATTTTTTTCTTGTGGTAATAAGTAATTGAGAATCGAAAAAACACCTTTTTTGGTTTCACCGGTATAGCCAGTACCAGCTATCAATATCATTTTATGTTTAAAAGAAACGATAGCTGCGTTAGGTTGTCTTGTACCACACTCTTTTGCATCCAACTTCAATTCTGGTGCAGAAAGGATATGCCATTCCGGCTCAAAATTTTCCAATTCGGCTTCTGTTGGCCTCAAAAACATATTATAAGCAAACAAATTTGTCCAGGGTTTTTCATTTAAAATACGAATATTTAAACGATACCTTGGATCAGCGCAGGCATAACAATCTCTCACCCACAGCTCGGGCAGATTGTTGAAATAATCCATCATTTTCTGATATACAATATCAAAATATTTTGGTTCAATGGGAAGATTAAAATCATTCCAGTTTACTGTATCAGCAGTTATCTCATCTTTTACTGTGAATTTGTCTTTTGGAGACCGACCTGTAAATGCACCTGTTTGTATTACAAGGGCGCCGGTGTCATTCAATACCCCTTCACCGATACGAAGTGTGTCTTGTACAAGTTCTTCAGGAGATGATTGGTAATGAATATTTTCTGTGTTTTTGAGCCCCGTTTTTAGCAAATTTTTTGTTGAAATAGAAAAAGCAGGAGTAGACATATAAGCAAGGAATTTGTTGAAGGCACAAAGGTAAGGAGCAAATGAATTCCTAAACAAACAGCCGTTTGTAAAACAATTTTGATTGTGCTAAAAAAAAGGATAAAATTTGCTGCAAATTCATCGTTTTGTTGAAATTCTCTGTTTTTAATGAATGGAGGATATCTTACATCACATTTTTTAGACTTTAAACTTTATATTATGAAATTCTTGCCATTAAACCCTCAAATTTTTGTCAAAAACCGGGAAAGATTTGTAAGCCGGATGCAAAAAAATTCAATTGCCATTTTTGTAAGTAATGATGAAGTAACTGATAATGGCGACTCCATCTACAAATTCAGGCAAAATAGCGATGTCTATTGGTTGAGCGGAATTACACAAGAGGATAGTATGATTATATTTTTTCCAGATAATCCCGATCCGAAATATCGTGAAGTGCTGGTGCTGGTACGCCCCAATGAATTAAAAGAAAAATGGGATGGTAAAAGACTTCGTGTAAAAGAAGCGCAGGCTATTAGCGGAATTCAAACTATTGTATGGTTAGACAGTATTGATGGTTTATTACAACCCTGGATTCATTTGGCAGATTGTATTTATCTGGACAGTAATGAAAATGACCGTAAGGCCAGTCTGGTTCGTACCCGTGATTACAGATTTATTGATGAAATGAAAAGCCGATACCCATTACATCAATATGCAAGAGCAGCAAAATTGATGAAAGATCTACGTGGAATAAAAACGGCAGAAGAAGTTGAAGTATTACAAAAGGCTGTTGATATTACTGAAGTTACTTTCCGCAGATTGCTTCAGTTTATCAAGCCCGGAGTAATGGAGTATGAAATAGAGGCCGAGATTTATCATTCATTTCTTTCGCAAAGGGCAACCCGCCCTGCTTATGGAATTATATTAGCCAGTGGCGATAATGCCCGTATTCTACATTATGTAAATAACAATGCAGAATGTAAGGACGGAGATTTAATCTTAATGGATTTTGGTGCCGAATATGGTGGCTATTGTGCTGATCTTACCCGCACGGTTCCTGTAAATGGGAAGTTTACCCGCCGACAGCGTACAGTATATAATGCTTGCTTGCATTTACACGATTATGCTAAAAGCATAATGAAACCCGGTATTTCAATTGTAGATTATACAGAGAAGGTAGGAGAGGAAGCCACTCAACAGTTTTTGAAAATTGGTCTTTTGAGAAAATCGGATGTGAAAAACGAAGACCCCGAGAACAGGGCTTATCGCAAATATCTTTATCATGGCATCTCTCATCATTTAGGAATAGATGTACACGACCTAGGGACAAGAACAGAGCCCATAAAAACCGGGATGGTCTTTACAATAGAGCCCGGCATTTATATTGAAGAAGAAAAAATGGGAGTAAGAATTGAGAATAACGTTTGGATTACCAAAAATGGTAACAAAGACTTGTTTAAAAACATTCCTATTACGGCCGATGAGATTGAGGCATTGATGAAGAAATAGATTTATTTTGCTGCATGAAGCAACTACCCAATTTTTTTACGCTGCTGAATCTGGTGTTTGGCTGTTTGGCCATCGTTTTTATTTTACAGCAAAATATTTTACTTCTTCCATTGGATGGCGATGGTAATATTGTGATTACACCGCAGCAACTTCAAAATACGCCGGAGCAAATCTGGATGGCTTCAATATTTATTGGGCTGGCAGCTCTTGTTGATTTTTTGGACGGCTTTGTTGCTCGACTTTTCAAATCTACTTCTGAAATGGGAAAGCAATTAGATTCGCTTGCAGATTTAGTGAGTTTTGGAGTTGCTCCCGGATTAATTGTTTATCAGTTTCTGAGATTTAGCTATGCACAGTCGGGGGGCGGATTAGATACTTCGATAATCTGGCTTGTTCCAGCTTTATTATTGCCCTGTGCAGCGGCATGGCGTCTTGCCCGTTTCAATCTTGATAGCAGTCAGTCGTTTTCTTTTAGAGGTATGCCTGTACCTGCTGTGGGCTTGTTTTTTGCATCTTTACCTCTTATATATTGGAATGTAAATGAGTATTGGGTAGTAAACCTGTTGCTCAATAAATGGATTTTATATGGATTAGCCGCTTTGTTTTCATGGCTAATGGTGTCCAACTTGCCTTTAATGGCCTTAAAATTTAAAGACTACAGTGTAAAAAATAACCTGCCTAAATATATTTTGGCAATGATTGCAATTACTGCTGTTATTATATTAAAATGGTTTGCTATTCCGGTAATACTGCTGGCTTATGTTCTCATATCTTTGCTGTTCAAAAGCAAAACAACATGACCTACACTGTGCATATTAAAGTAATGCCGCATAAAGAATTATTGGACCCACAGGGAAAAGCGGTGATGGGTGGATTAAAAAATTTGGGATTAGAAGGTGTAGCAGATGTAAGAGTAGGTAAAAATATTACACTGCAAGTAAATGCTGATTCACCCGAATTGGCAAAAACCATCGCCGAAGAAGCGAGTAAAAAATTACTCAGCAATCCGGTAATGGAGTATTTTGAAGTTGCAGTGTTGTAAAAGTGTTGAAGTAAGCCACTACTACACTACCAATCAACTATTATCCTTATATCTTCAACCTTTAACCCACTCCCTTGCTCTACCTCGTTCCTACACCCATTGGTAATTTAAAAGACATTACACTTCGTGCATTGGATGTATTGAAGGAAGTAGATGTAGTGTTGGCCGAGGATACACGTACCAGTTCCAAATTATTGAATCATTACCAAATTCATACACCGCTTACACCTTATCATCAGCATAATGAGCATCAGGTATTACAACATTTAATTTCACAGTTGCAGGCCGGCAAAAAAATGGCTTTGATAACTGATGCTGGCACACCCGGAATTTCTGATCCTGCATTTTTACTCGTTAGAGAATGTATTAAAAACGAAATAAAAGTAGAGAGCTTGCCAGGCGCCACTGCATTTGTACCTGCGTTGGTTAATAGTGGTATTCCTGCTAATCGCTTTTTATTTGAAGGCTTTTTACCACTTAAAAAAGGAAGACAAACCGTTTTAAAGCAATTGGCTGATGAAGAAAGAACCATGATTTTTTATGAATCTCCCATGCGATTAATTAAAACATTGGAAGATTTTATTCAATATTTTGGGGATGAAAGATATTGCTGCGTAAGTCGGGAGCTTACCAAAATGTTTGAAGAAAATAAAAGAGGTGCTTTGAAAGATGTAAAAGAATATTTTGCAGATAAGCAGGTGAAAGGAGAAATAGTAATAATAGTGGCAGGGAAAAGTGGAAAATAATTTTAGCTTTTTTTGCCGTTGTTCTAGGGGAAAATGCACTTATCAACTTTGTTTTATCTATAACAACTCTTGTACGATATTTACCGTCATTAAATGAAATTTGAAATGATGAAATTTTTATTAACCATTATGGGCATTTGTATATTTTCTCAAATTCAGGCACAGCCCGATCGCTGGCAGCAGCGTGTAAAGTACACGATGAATATTGATATGAATGTGCAAACCAATCAGTTTCAGGGAAAGCAAAAATTAGAATACTGGAATAACTCTTCCGATACTTTGACACGGGTTTTTTATCATCTTTATTTTAATGCTTTTCAGCCAGGTAGTATGATGGATAACCGCAGCCTTAGACAAGGAAGTATAAAGCGTGGCAACACACCCGATTGGGATCCAAGAGTAAAAGACAGAATTCAAAATCTAAAACCAGATGAAATTGGTTATCAGAAAATTATTTCTCTTTCAATGAATGGTGTCGCTCAGTCTTTCAAAGTAGATGAAACGATTCTTGAAGTAAAATTGAATAAGCCGATACTGCCAAAATCAAAGGTTGTCTTTGATATGGTTTTTGAAGCACAGGTGCCGCTTCAAATTCGCAGAAGTGGCAGAGATAATCCCACAACAAAAGTGCGCTATTCTATGAGTCAGTGGTATCCCAAAATATGTGAGTATGATTACGAAGGATGGCATCCTACACCTTATGTGGGTCGTGAGTTTTATGGCGTGTGGGGCGATTTTGATGTGAGTATTTCAATTGACAGTAAATATATTTTAGGTGGTACCGGTTATTTGCAAAATGCCAACCAAATAGGATATGGATATGAAGACCCTGGAGTAAAAGTGAAAAAAACTGGTGGTAATAAATTGATCTGGCATTTCATAGCTCCGAATGTGCACGATTTTATGTGGGCTGCCGATCCTGAATTTGTACACAAAACTTTGAAAGTAAGAAATGACCTTACCTTTCATTTATTGTACAAACCTACCAATGCTACTGCTGCCTCATGGGAAAAAATACTGACTGATGCTGCAAAGGCATTACCCTTTATTGAAAAAAATTTTGGAGCATATCCTTATAAACAATTTTCATTTGTACATGGTGGCGATGGTGGAATGGAATATCCAATGGCAACACTTTTATCAGGCCCCGGTGCATGGTTACACGAGTGGTTGCACAATTGGTATTATGGCATGCTAGGAACAAATGAAGGTGAATATCCCTGGATGGACGAAGGTTTTACTTCCTATGCCGAAGACAGAGTGCAGGCTTTTCTGGATAATGCAACCGGGTTTCCTTTCGAAGGAAGTTACAGTGGCTATTACGCATTGGTAAAAAGCGGAAAGGAAGAACCCATGACCACCCATGCCGATCATTATAATACAAATTTTGCATACAGCATTGCTTCATATTCCAAAGGCGATATTTTTCTGGCACAACTGGGTTATATAACCGGTGATGCTGTAAGAGATAAAATTTTGCTCGAGTATTACAGATTATGGCGTTTCAAGCATCCCAATATTTCCGACTTCATACGTGTTGCAGAAAAAGTAAGTGACATGAAGCTGGACTGGTATAAAGAGTATTGGGTAAGCTCTACCAAAACAATTGATTATGGAATCGACAGCTTGTGGGAGGCTGGAGGTAAAACAAACATCAGGTTAGTTGATTTTGGCCAAATGCCTATGCCGATAGATGTATTGCTAACTTTTAAAGACGGCACCAAGGAGATGCACTACATACCGATGAACCTGATGTATGGTGCCAAGCCGGTAGAAGATCCTTCAGTTCCAAGAAAGGATTATGAACCGTGGAAATGGACCAGCCCTTACTATACCATTCAATCAGATAAAAAATTCGCAGATATTGCTATTGTGGAAATTGATCCCAGTCAGCGCATGGCCGATGTTGAAAAGAAAAACAATAAGCTGGAATTGAAATGGTAAAAAAACTGATATTTAAATTGAAGCCCCGAAATTTTTTATTCGGGGCTTTTTAATATTTAGTTTGAGCCATTCATATTATCTGCGTACATAAAGCAAATATTTTTCTTTGAAATATGGCTCTCTGAATAGTTCAATAATTTCTATCATTCTGGGTTTGGTCAGGCTCTCATGAATTTCAGTTGCCAGATCGCCGCCTTTTAAACAAATTAATCCGGGTGCAAATGATTGTTCCTGAACAATGGCATTCTTAGTTTTTAATAATGGTTTGCTCCACCTCCACAGCTCTTTTAAAGGAGCAACAGCACGGGAAACTACAAAATCAAATTTTCGGTCTTTGATGTTTTCTATTCTATTATGTGCTGTAGTTACATTTTCTAAACCGGTTTCGGCAACCACTGCTTCAACAATTTTTAATTTTTTTGCAATACTGTCCACCAAATGAAATTTCACCTTTGGGAAAAAGATTGCAAGTGGAATGCCGGGAAAACCACCACCAGTTCCCAAATCAACTATTTCTGTTCCCTCATTAAAAGAAAAAGCCGCAGCAATACTGAGTGAATGAAGCACATGTTTTTCGTAAAGGCTGTCAATATCTTTTCTTGAAATGACATTTATTTTTTCATTCCATTCTTTGTAAAGCGAGCTCAGCTTTTCAAATTGCTGCAATTGATGTGCTGTAAAATCAGAAAAGTATTTTGAAATAATTTCCATTTAGTTGTCTGCATTTGCTTTTAACTCCAGTGTTGTTTGGGTTTTTTCCAAAGTGCCGGAGCAAAGATCAGATAATAAAAAAACATCCACATATCCAGAAAAACAAACCAGGGCCACAAATCATTCTCACCCATTTTCTTCATGGATTTATAAAGCACAAAAGCCTGAATCAGAAATCGCAATCCAAATGCTGCCAACGCCCATTTCCAGTCGTAAAAAATAATGGCTGCCGCAAAAAGCGGATAGTAAATAAACTGAGTGGCAAAATATAAACCCAATAAAAATTTATGTTTTGGTTTATAATATTTAGCTGTGGTATAGTGTCTTGACTTTTGCCGCAGCCAGCCGCTCCAGGTAGTTTTGGGTATAGAACGGGTAATGGCATCGGGGTCTATTACTACTGTAGTATTTTTTTTATTAGCTGTTTTATTGATAAACAAATCATCATCACCGCTGGGAATATGATTGATGGAAGAGAAACCTTTGTTTCTGAAAAATAATCCTTTTTTATAGGAAAGATTTCGGCCTACGCCCATATAAGGAATGCCTGCAAGTGCATAAGAAAGATATTGCAATGCGGTATGAAAGGTTTCAAAGCGAATCAGCTTATTGAGCAGACCTTTCTTTTTATGATAAGCACCATAACCCAAAACAATCTCAGTTTCTTCGGTGTAAGCATTTTGCATTTTTTCAATCCAGTGTTCGCTGGAAGGTACACAGTCGGCATCTGTCAAAAGCAGCATTTCATATTTAGATTCTTTAATGCCAATAGATAGCGGATATTTTTTTCCAGCAATCAGTTTGGCTTCCTGCGTCAGTTCAACAACATTCAACGATTTGAAAGTTTTTTTCAGCTCCTGCAAAATGTATTTGGAATCGTCTAATGAATTGTCGTTAACCACCACTACTTCAAATGTGCTGGGATAGGATTGTACGAGTACTCCTGGCAGATTGCGAGCCAGATTTTCATCTTCATCTCTTGCACATAATATCACAGAAACAGGATGCTGCTGCGATTGTTTTTTTTCTTTTATCTTATAAAAAGCGATACGACTAAAAAACCAGGTATAATAAAATACCTGAATAATGGTAATGGCGGCAAAGACGTAAAATAAAATTTCACCCCAATGGATAGATGGCATAGCGGCAAAAATAGGTGATAAGAAAACTGAAACAATTATCAAAAAGCCGAATGTGGGCAATCTGTGGTAAATATTTTCTGCTTCTGCCCTTCACCCTGTACCTTGCGACTTTTATAGATTATGGCTGATTTAGCATTTCAACTACAACAACAAGACAAAACCTCTAAGGCCCGCACCGGAAAGATTACTACCGATCACGGAGAAATTCTAACGCCCATTTTTATGCCTGTAGGCACTGTGGGTAGTGTAAAGGCGGTAACGCAGCAGCAACTTTTAAATGATGTGAAAGCGCAAATCATTCTCGGCAATACTTATCACCTCTATTTGCGTCCCGGTTTGCAGGTATTAGAGGCTGCAGGTGGTTTACACCATTTTAATGGATGGCCAAAACCTATTTTGACTGACAGTGGCGGCTATCAGGTTTTTTCTTTGGCCGGTACACGAAAGATTAAAGAAGAAGGAGTAACCTTTCAATCGCATATTGATGGCAGTAAACATTTATTTAGTCCGGAGTATGTAATGGATATACAAAGAACCATTGGCGGCGATATCATCATGGCTTTTGATGAATGTCCGCCCGGTGGCAGCGATTTTAGCTATGCTGAAAAATCCATGCACCTGACACATCGCTGGCTCGACAGATGTTTTAACCGCTTCAATGCAACACAATCCAAATATGGTTACACCCAAAACCTGTTTCCAATAGTACAAGGAGGTACATTTAAAGATTTAAGAAAAGCATCTTGCGAATATATTAGTTCCAAGGCTGCCAACGGCAATGCCATTGGCGGATTAAGTGTAGGTGAGCCCGAGCCTGTAATGTATGAAATATGCGACTGGTGTTGCGATCATCTGCCTGTTGATAAACCCCGCTATCTGATGGGAGTGGGCACGCCCTGGAATATTTTGGAATGTATAGGCTTGGGAGTGGATATGTTCGACTGTGTAATGCCAACAAGAAACGGAAGAAATGCCATGCTCTTTACAACCCGTGGTGTCATCAATATCGATAATAAAAAATGGGAGCATGATTTTTCTCCCATTGATAATGGACTAGATTGTGAGGCAAGTAATTATTATTCCAAATCTTATCTGCGCCACCTCATGAAAGCAAAAGAGTTTTTGGGCTACACTATTGCCAGCGTACACAACCTTGCATTTTATCTGTGGCTGGTAACTGAAGCCAGAAAGCAGATTGAGCAAAATAATTTCACTTCCTGGAAAAATGAAATGATCCCCCTTTTGCAAACGAAACTTTAGACTAATGCACTTGCGCTTTAGGAAACAATTTTTTGAAATAATAATGATAAGCGAAACTATTACCTTCTGCTACCGGAAATGCGTTGACAAGCTTCCAGCCTTGTGAGCCCATATAGTTTAACGCATCGGTAACGGTATTAAATTTTTTGAGTTTGCCAGTTTCTTCATCCCGCATGCGGCTGTCGCTGAAAAATTTTCTTTCATCTCCAAAATCCACATCAATATTCACTTTGTTGGAGAACATACGGTTAAAAGATATCAGTCTACAATATTGCTCTACTTGGGTAGTATCTTGTTGTGCAAAACTGCCAGAAGACAACACAATCAGGAAAACGGCTGTTACTATTATTTTTTTCATATTGCTTAGTTTAAGTGTTTGTTACAAAATAATAAAATTCTTACTTGTAAGAAAAGAAAGGCGACCCAATAAAATGTTAAGCTATGAATGGATGCCGGTTTTTGTTTTATAAGTTTCTAAGCACTTTAACGGGAATTGTATTTCTTTGCATCGGATGAAAAAAATCGATTGGTATATTCTTAAAAAGCTGCTGGTAACTTTTGTTTTCTGTATGTTGCTGTTTACAGTAATAGCCGTAGCGGTGGACAGTAGCGAGAAAACAGAAGACTTTGTAAAAGCCAATATGAGTACGGGGCAGATCATTACTCAATACTATTTGGGCTTTGTTCCATTTATCTGGAGTTTATTGTTTCCACTATTTGTTTTTATTGCAGTGATTTTCTTTACTAGCAGGTTGGCCACCCGCTCCGAAATTATTGCTGTGCTTGCAGGGGGTGCCAGCTACAATCGTTTTTTAAGACCCTATATCTTTGGTGGTATTTTACTGGCAGTATTGTTGTGGGTAGGCAACCGTTACTGGATTCCCAAAGCAAATATTATTCGCAGCAATTTTCAAAGCAATTATATTGACAAAAACGATCCTACTAAAAACAGGATATCTGGAAATTGCGACAGGTGTTTTTATAAACGAATTGATAGTAATACTTATGTAGGTTTAAAAAGCTATGATACGGCTACTAAATCTGCAGCAGTATTTTTTATGGAAAAGGTAAAGGGAAACAAAGTGATTTATAACCTGCGTGGAAATCCAATACAATGGAATAAGGCTACCGGAAAATGGAAACTGAGTAATGCACTGGAAAGAATTATTGACAGTAGCCGCGAAGTAATAAGGCGGTATGATTCTCTATTCATAGATTTAAAACTACAGCCGCAGGAATTGCGAAAGGACGATTATCTCAAAGATCAACTAACTACACCCGAATTAGTAAAATTTATTAAACAGGAAGAACTACGTGGCACAGAAGGTTTGAGTGCTTTAAAAGTAGAGCGCTATAGACGTACAGCTACACCATTTGCTGTATTGTTGCTTACAATTATAGGCGCTGTTATAGCCAGCCGAAAAACCAGAGGTGGCAGTGGTATGCATTTAGCAATGGGAATCATCATTGCCGCAGTATTCATTATCTCGGACAGATTTTCAACTGTATTTGCGACAAAAGGAAATTTTCCGCCATTGTTAGCTGCCTGGATTCCCAATATTTTCTTCTCTTTCATCGCATTCTGGTTGTATCGCAGAACGCCAAAGTAAACTATGCAATTGTTTTTCTTTACTTCTAATTTGATTGCCTCGTCATCATTGGCTAATTTTACTGGTGATTGTAATTAATGGCTTGAAAATTATTTTTTATGGGAATCATTAAGGAAAGGTTTAAAGCAAAATCAGAATCAGTAGGTGCAGAAATAAAAGAACTACTGAAAGAACATGGAAACAAAGTAATAGGCGAGGTACAGCTTTCTCAAATATATCAGGGAATGCGGGGCATGACTGGCCTTGTTTCAGAAACTTCTCTATTGGATGCGCAGGAAGGTATTCGTTTCAGGGGTTATTCTATTCCTGAACTTAGGCAAAAACTAACAAAAGCGCCTGATGGAAATGAGCCGCTGCCCGAAGGGCTGTTTTATCTGATGCTTGTTGGGGAAATGCCAACGGAGGACGACGTGCATCATCTCTCATCAGTGTGGCAAAGAAGAAGCCATGTGCCAAATCATGTTTTTGATACGATTGAAGCTTTGCCTTTGAATACACATCCTATGACCCAGTTTGTAGTAGGCGTAATGGCTTTGCAAACAGAAAGTCAGTTTTCGAAAAAGTATGCTAAAGGGATGAATAAAAAAGATTATTGGGAGGCTGTGTTTGATGATTCAATGGACTTAATAGCACGCTTGCCCCGAATAGCTGCTTATATCTACAGAAGAAAATATAAAAATGGAGATCATATTCAGCCCAATGGCTTATTGGACTGGGCTGGCAACTATGCACACATGATGGGTTTTGAGGATGAAAGCTTTAAAGAACTCATGCGATTGTATATGACGATACATGCCGACCATGAAGGCGGCAATGTGTCAGCACACACCACTCATCTGGTAGGGTCTGCATTAAGCGATCCTTACCTTAGCTATGCAGCTGGTATGAATGGTCTTGCAGGTCCATTGCACGGCCTTGCCAACCAGGAGGTAATAAAATGGATTTTTGAAATGCGCACAGCATTGAATTCAGAATCTCCTACTAAAGAACAGATAGCAGAATATGTAAAGAAAACGCTGAGTGAAGGAAAAGTAGTACCCGGTTATGGTCACGCAGTTTTAAGAAAAACAGACCCACGTTTTGAAGCACAAATGGAATTTGGCAAAAAACATATGCCCAACGATCCACTTGTAAATACCGTTTGGGATATATATGAAACAGTACCACCCATTTTACAATCGCTTGGAAAAATTAAAAACCCCTGGCCAAATGTTGATGCACATAGTGGTTCACTGCTGGTGCATTATGGAATGGTAGAATATGAATATTACACCGTATTGTTTGCAGTAAGCCGTGCATTAGGTGTATTGGCAAGTCTATGCTGGGACAGGGCGTTGGGCTTCCCGCTGGAAAGACCAAAGTCTGTAACAACTGATTTGGTGAAACTTTGGATAGAAGGAAAGGATAATATTTGGGGAGATTAAATAAAATTGCTATTCAAATCAAAAGGCCGATTCATTTGAATCGGCCTTTTGATTTTAGGTATGTTTGACTGATTACTCAGCAACTACTTCAAAATCTACTTCTGTATTGTGCCCGCTTCCGAAATCAATATTGGCTTTGTAAGCGCCAAGTTCTTTCACGTCATCAACAATACTGATTTTGCGACGGTCAATTTCGTAGCCTTTTTGTTCACGTATAGCACGGCTGATTTGCAATGCAGTAACTGAACCAAAGATTTTACCACTTGTTCCGGTTTTAGCACCAATTTTTACAGGAGCTTCTTTAAGTTTGGCTATAACGCTGTTGATTTCTTCAAGCATTTTAGCTTCTTTCTTACGCACCTGCTTCATTCTTTCTTCCAATTGAGCTTTGTTGCCAGGAGTGCACTCTAAAGCCAGATGGCGTGGCAATAAAAAGTTACGGGCATGTCCGTTTTTTACTGATACTACCTCGTTTTTAGCTCCAAGATTATCGACATCCTGAATTAAGATAATTTCCATTTTGTTTTTTGTTTGTCACCTTCCGCTTCCCAGCATTTACTGCTGTCTCCATTGTGTTCACAATGGGTTAGAGAGGGTGTGATGAATAATTTATTTCAAAAGATCTGTTACATAAGGTAACAACGCCATTTGACGGGCTTTTTTTACCGCATCAGAAACTTTGCGCTGGTACTTCAGGCTGTTTCCTGAAAGTCGGCGGGGCAATAGTTTGCCTTGTTCGTTCAAAAACTTTTTCAGGAATTCTACATCTTTATAATCGATATAGCGTATGCCGTATTTTTTAAAGCGGCAGAATTTTTTTACACGATTATCGCTTTTAAAGGCGGTAAGGTATTTGATTTCGTTTTTTGCCATTGTATTAAGCCTCCACTGCTTTTTCGTTACCGGTTGCTACGCCACTTCTTTTTTTAGCATTATACTGGACGGCGTATTTATCCAGTTTGGTGCACAGGTCTCTCATAACGGATTCATCACGCAGCATTTGTATTTTCATTTTTTCATTGAAATCAGAAGCTGCTGTGTACTCCAGTACCCAATACAATCCTGTTGTTTTCTTTTGAATGGGGTAAGCCAGTGATTTAAGGCCCCACGCATTTTCAGCGACAATTGAGCCGCCAGCATCAGTTACCATTTTGGTATATTTTTTTTGGCTGGCTTTGAACTCATCTTCGCTAAGTACCGGGGTGAAAATCACCATCAGTTCGTAATTGTTCATTGCGATTTTTTTTTATCCCACATTTGAGTGAGAATGGTTAAATAATTGTTTTTTCCCATTGGACAGTTCACCATCAGGTAAAAAGAATCTTGCTACCGGCAAGATTTGGGACGCTAAATCATTTATTTAGCGGGCGGCAAAGATAAGAGTAAAATGCTGATTTTCTGAACCTAAATCAGTGTAAATTTTAAGAAACACAAAAGGCTTAAAAATATTTACTAAAACATTGATTTAAAATGCTTTTTTGGCATCCGTAATCTTTTTTAGCAGCACAATAAAGGTAGGAAAATGGTCGCTGTAACCACCTCGGTATGTATTCCCATCC
>Ga0073900_10001310_pt1 | contig 14054 bp, 9 predicted proteins | sample KloWWTmetKNB5Kit_FD_66666 | JGI IMG/M metagenome (GOLD analysis project Ga0073900, IMG submission 66666) | Active sludge microbial communities from Klosterneuburg, Austria, studying microevolution and ecology of nitrifiers - Klosterneuburg... | ecosystem: Engineered > WWTP > Aerobic digester >...
CGACGCCCTGGTCCGCAAGAGCGTGTGGATCGTTGGCGGCGACGGCTGGGCCTATGACATCGGCTACGGCGGCCTGGACCATGTTCTGGCGACCGGCAAGAACGTCAAGATCCTGGTGATGGACACCGAGGTCTATTCGAACACCGGCGGTCAGGCCTCCAAGGCCACCCCGCTCGGCGCGGTGGCGAAGTTCGCCGCCTCAGGCAAGGCCATGCGCAAGAAGGACCTGGGCATGCTCGCCATGAGCTACGGCCATGTCTATGTCGCCCAGATCGCGATGGGCGCCAGCGACGCCCAGACAATCAAGGCGATCGCCGAGGCCGAGGCCTTCGACGGGCCGGCCCTCGTCATCGCCTACAGTCACTGCATCGCCCACGGCATCGATATGACCCAGGGCCTGCGCCAGCAGAAGCTGGCGGTTGATTCAACGTATTGGCCGCTGTATCGCTATGACCCGCGTCTGCGAGCCCAGGGCAAGAACCCGCTCCAGCTCGACAGCGGGCCGGCCAAGATCGCGTTCAAGGATTACGCCAACAACGAACAGCGTTACCGGATTCTGGCGCAGAGTTACCCCGCCCACGCCGATGAGCTCATGGCCATGGCGCAGACGGCGGTGACTGAGCACTACAAGCGCTACGAGGAGCTAGCCAAATGATCGACCTGTCAACCACCTACATGGGCCTGAAGCTGGCCCACCCGCTGGTGCCGTCGGCGTCGCCGCTGGCGCGTAATCTGGATGGGATCAAGCGGCTCGAGGATGCCGGCGCGCCAGCCATCGTCCTCCCCTCGTTGTTCGAGGAACAAATCGAGCAGGAGAGCCACTCCCTGAATCACTTCATGAGCTATGGGGCCGAGAGCTTCAACGAAGCGACGACCTACTTCCCAGAGATGGGGACCTACAACACCGGCCCCGATCACTACCTGGAACTCATCCACCAGGCCAAGAAGGCCGCCCATATCCCCATCATCGCCAGCCTGAACGGCGTGACGGACGGGGCCTGGATCGACTACGCCCGTCGCATTCAGCAAGCCGGCGCAGACGCGCTCGAGCTAAACATCTACTATGTCCCGGCCGATCCGAAGATCAGCGCCGATCAGGTCGAGCGGCGCTACATCGACGCGCTGTTTCATGTCAAACGGACTGTCACCATTCCTGTGGCGGTCAAGCTCAGCCCATACTTCAGCGCCATGGGCAACATGGCCAAGCGGCTGTCCGACTCAGGGGCCAACGCTCTGGTGCTGTTCAACCGCTTCTACCAGCCCGACTTCGACCTGGACAACTACGAAGTCGTGCCGCATCTGGTCCTGAGCGACTCGGACGAGCTGCGCCTGCCGCTGCGCTGGATCGCCATCCTATACAAGCGGGTGGCCTCTGACCTGGCGCTGACGACTGGCGTCCACACCCATCTTGACACAATCAAGGGCCTGATGGCCGGCGCCGCCGTGGTGATGGTGGCGAGCGAACTCCTTGCCAACGGCACCAAGCGCATCGGCGAGATCCTGCACGATCTGCAGGGCTGGATGGCTGAGCGCGAATATGTCTCGGTCCGCCAGATGCGCGGCAGCATGAGCCAGGCCCACGTGCGCAACCCGGCCATGTTCGAGCGCGCCAATTACATGAAGACCCTGGATTCGTGGCGGCCGGACCCGGTCGGCCAGTCGCTGTCGCGCTAAAATTCACTGTGTTCGGAAACGGATTCGTCGCCGCTGAATCAACAAAGATCGTTATCCGATTTGATCCGGTGGCAGGAGAAACACTATGACCGCACCTGCTGGCCCGCCCAGGCCGGCCCCCGCGCCGCCCGCTGGCCCGCCCCGGCCGGCTTCGGCGTCGGCCGCCGCCCCCACCGCCACACCGCCCGCCGCCGTCGACAAGCGCACGAAGCTGGTCGAGGCGACGATGCGCCGGCACGGGTTCCGCGGCAACGCCCTGATTGAGACGCTGCACACCGCCCAGGAAGCGTACGGATTTCTTGACGACGACTTGTTGCGCCTGGTCGCCAAGACCCTCAAGCTCCCGCTGAGCAAGGTCTACGGCGTCGCGACCTTCTACAACCTCTTCACCCTCAAGCCGGCCGGGAAACACGCTTGCGTCGTGTGCCTGGGCACAGCCTGCTACATCAAAGGCGCCGGGCGTCTGATGGACACGCTGCACCGCGAGCTTGGCCTGAGCGCCGGAGCCACGACGCCCAACGGAAATCTCTCACTTCTGACCGCGCGCTGCTTCGGATCGTGCGCGATGGCCCCCGCCGCCGTCATCGACGGCGAGATGACGGGCAAGATCGCGCCGGATGCGATGGTGACCCGGCTGCGGAAGCTCGCGGAGGACGCCTCATGACCCCTGAAGAACTGGATCGCACCCGCGAACGCGAGCAGGCCGCGGACGCCAATTTTGAGCATCATGTTCACGTCTGCGTCGGCACGGCCTGCGAAGCGCTCGGGAGCGAAGCGATTGCGAAGAATATCGAATCAGAGCTGAAGGCCGCCGGCCGAGACGGCAAGATCAAGGTCCGCTGCGTGGGTTGCCCGGGTCTGTGCGCGCTTGGCCCCCTGGTGGAAGTCGAGGCGAAAGACAAGCCCGCGGATGAACCCGCCACGCTGTACCAATATGTCAAGCCCGAGGACGCCAAGGAGATCGCCGCCTCGATCGGCGGCGCCCCGGCGACGCGCCTGCAGGCTGACACGCGCCAGCCCTTCTTCACGCGCCAGACCAAGATCGTGCTCGAGAACTGCGGCCGGATCGATCCTGAGCGGATCGAGGACTACATCGCCGCGGACGGCTTCCAGGCCCTCGAGAAGGCGCTCTTCGAGATGGAGCCGCAGGAAGTCATCGACGAAATCAGCAAGAGCGGCCTGCGCGGCCGCGGCGGCGCCGGCTTCCCCACCGGCCTGAAGTGGGCGACCGTGGCAAAGTCCAACTCGCCCGCCGTAAGCCGCGTGCCGGATGACATCCTGGCTCGCAAGTTCGTGATCTGCAACGGCGACGAGGGAGATCCCGGCGCTTTCATGGATCGCAGCACGATGGAAGGCGACCCGTTCCGGATCATCGAGGGCATGCTCCTGGCCGGTTACGCGGTCGGCGCGGGCAAGGGCTACGTGTATGTGCGGGCCGAATACCCGCTGGCCGTCAAGCGGCTGCGCTCGGCGATACGCCAGGCCCAGCGCGGCGGCATGCTCGGGGCCAACATCATGGGCTCGGGCTTCAACTTCGACATCGACGTCCGGCTGGGCGCCGGCGCGTTTGTGTGCGGCGAGGAAACGTCGCTGATCGCCTCAATTGAAGGCGGGCGCGGCACGCCTCGCCCGCGTCCGCCCTTCCCCGCCGAGTCCGGGCTGTGGGGCTGCCCCACCCTGATCAACAACGTCGAAACCATGGCCAACATCGCCCCGATCATCCGTCGCGGCGCGGCCTGGTTCGCCGGCATCGGCACGGAGAAGAGCAAGGGCACCAAGGTCTTCGCGCTGACCGGGCAGGTGAACAATACCGGCCTGATTGAAGTGCCCATGGGCATCAGCCTGCGCGAGATCGTCTTTGACATCGGCGGCGGGCTTCCCGAGGGACGCAGCTTTAAGGCCGTCCAGACCGGCGGCCCGTCCGGCGGCTGTATTCCCGCTCAGTATCTCGACATGAAGGTCGACTACGAATCGCTCGCCCAGGTCGGTTCGATCATGGGTTCGGGCGGAATGATCGTGATGGACGACCAGACCGACATGGTCGAGATCGCCCGCTTCTTCATGGAATTCTGCATGGAAGAATCGTGCGGCAAGTGCGTGCCGTGCCGGGTGGGCACCGCCCAGATGCACGGGCTCCTGACCCGCATAAGCGAGGGTAAAGCCACCCAGGCCCATCTCGACACGCTCACCGAGCTGTGCGACATGGTCCGCCGCACGAGTTTGTGCGGGCTGGGCCAGTCCGCTCCGAATCCGGTTTTGAGCACACTCCGTTACTTCAAGAGCGAATACGAGAGCAAGCTGGTCAAGGATGGTCAACATGAGCGCTAAGACACTTACCATCAACGGCAAACCGGTCAGCGCGCGCGAGGATGAGACCATCCTGGACGCCGCGCGGGATGCCGGCGTTGTGATGCCGACCCTGTGCCACCTGGACGGTTTGACCGACATCGGCGCCTGCCGGATGTGCCTGGTCGAGGTGACTGGGATCAACAAACTGTTGCCCGCCTGCACGACCAGGGTCGCCGAGGGCATGGAGGTCAGGACCGACACCGAGCAGTTGCGCAAGTACCGAAGAATGACGGTCGAACTGCTCTTCGCCGAGCGCAACCACGTGTGCGCCGGTTGCGTCGCCAACAATCACTGCGAACTGCAGGATGTCGGCATCGCGGTCGGCATGGATCACGTCCGGTATGACTATCTCTTTCCAAAACACGATGTGGATCTCACCCACACCCAGTTCGGGATGGATCAGAACCGCTGCATCCTGTGCCAGCGTTGCGTGCGCGTGTGCGACGAGATCGAAGGCGCCCACACCTGGGATGTCCTTGGGCGCGGGGTGAAGGCGCGGGTCATCACCGACCTCAACCAGCCCTGGGGCGAATCGCTGAGCTGCACTTCGTGCGGCAAATGCGTGATGGCCTGCCCCACCGGCGCGATCTTCAAGCTCGGTTCGACCGTTGAAGAGAGCGTGAAGGATCGCAGCAAGCTCGCCTTCCTCAAGAATGCGCGCGACAAGAAGCAATGGGTGATGTAATCGCTCGCGCGCCCTTGCGCGCGAGTGATGAGGTGAGAGCATGAGCAAATTGAGATTCGCAACCGTATGGATGGGTGGCTGCTCCGGGTGCCACATGTCCTTCCTCGATCTGGATGAGTGGCTGATTCCGTTGGCTGACCTGATCGAGGTGGTGTATTCCCCGATTGTCGACATCAAGCAGTTCCCCGCGAACGTCGATGTCACGCTCGTGGAGGGCGCGATCGCCAACCGCGACAACCTGGAGTTGATCCACATCATCCGCCGAAACACCAAGGTTCTGGCGTCGTTTGGCGATTGCGCGGTGACCTCCAACGTCACCGGGATGCGCAACCCGCTGGGCGGGCCTGAGGTCGTCCTCGACCGGGCCTATCGCGACGCGCAACTGCTGCGCCCCCAGATTCCCGATGACGAAGGCATTGTGCCGCCGCTGATTGCGCGCGTGGCGCCGGTGCACGCCATCGTGCCGGTCGACCTGTACATACCGGGCTGCCCGCCCTCGGCCAAGCGCATCCGAGCTGTGCTCGAACAGATCGTCGCCGGCAAGCCGGTGGAGATGATCGGCCGGGAGATGCTGAAGTTCGGCTAAGAACAGCCCGCAATATCGCTCCCGGAGGGGATATCCCCCGGCTCCGCCGGGGGATATCCCCTCCGAAGAGCGAATTGGCAGGCGTTCCAGGACCCAGTGGAGACAAAACATGACTCAAAGAATCGTCATTGATCCCGTGACCCGCATCGAGGGGCACGCCAAGATTTCGATCTTCCTCGACGAGGCGGGCGAAGTCAGCGACGCGCGCTTCCATGTCGTGGAATTCCGCGGTTTCGAGAAGTTCTGCGAAGGGCGGCCCATCGGCGAGATGGCGGGCATCACCGCCCGCATCTGCGGCATCTGCCCGATCAGCCACATTCTGGCATCGGCCAAGACCGGCGACGACGTGCTGACCGTCGAGATCCCGCCGACGGCCGAGAAACTGCGCCGGATGATGAACCTCGGACAGTTCACCCAGTCGCATGCGCTGAGCTTCTTCCACCTGAGCTCGCCCGATTTTCTGCTCGGATGGGACAGCGACCCGGCCGCCCGCAATGTCTTTGGCTTGATCGCCAAGGATCCCGAGCTCGCCCGAGCCGGCATCCGCCTGCGCCAGTTTGGCCAGGAAGTGATCGAGCTGCTCGGCGGCAAGAAGATCCACCCCGCCTGGGCGGTCCCCGGCGGCGTGCGCGAGCCGCTCAGCAAGGACGCCCACAAGCACATTCTTGACCGGTTGCCCGAGGCCCGCGCGACCGCGGTCCTGGCCCTCAACATGTTCAAGAAGATGCTGGACGGGACAAAGGAAGAGGGCGAGAACTTCGGCAAGTTCCGCTCACTTTTCATCGGTCTGGTCAGCCGTGAAGGCGCCTTGTGGGAGCACTATGACGGTGTCCTGCGCGTTGTTGACAGCGACGGCAACATCCTGGTCGACAATCTGGACCCGCGCCGCTACAGCGAGATCATCGGCGAAGTGGTCGAGCCGTACTCGTATCTCAAGTCGCCCTACTACAAGCCGATGGGCTATCCCCAGGGCATGTATCGGGTGGGTCCGTTGGCCCGCCTGAACGTGTGCACCCGGATCGGCACGCCCCTTGCGGATGCCGAGCTGGCCGAGTATCGCCAGCGGGTTGGGAGCGGCGGGATCGTGACCTCGTCGTTCATGTATCACTATGCCCGCCTGGTCGAGATCATGGCCGCGCTCGAGCGCATCGGGATGCTCCTGCACGAACCGGACATCCTTTCGACGCGGGTTCGCAGCGGCGGAAGCATCAACAAGCTCGAGGGCGTGGGCGTGAGCGAGGCCCCGCGCGGCACGCTGTTCCATCACTATCACGTCGACGAGAACGGGCTGATCAAGAAGGTCAACTTGATCGTCGCGACCGGCAACAACAACATCGCGATGAACCGCACGGTCAAACAGATCGCGCAGCACTACATCACGAATGTCAAGGACGGCGTGATTCCGGAAGGGCTGCTCAACCGGGTCGAGGGCGGCATCCGCTGCTATGACCCGTGCCTGAGTTGCTCGACCCACGCCTATGGCCAGATGCCGATGCAGGTGAGCGTCTTGGACGCCGCCGGCAACGTGCTGGCCCAGCGCACCCGAGATTAAGGTGACCACGACCACGGGCCCGGAGCCGGTTGCGCAACGCTGCGCGCTGGTGATCGGATACGGCAACACGCTGCGGAGCGATGATGGCGCCGGCCCGTTCGTCGCGCGCGCGCTCGAGGCGCGCGTCCCCGCGGGGACGCGCGTTCTCGACGCCCACCAGTTGACGCCCGAGATGGCCATCGCCATCAGCGCCGCTGCGCGGGTGATCTTCGTCGACGCGGTCGACGCCGCGCCGCATGAATCGGCGCCTCGGGTCTCCCGGTTGGAACCTCAGCCGGGCGCCGACCCTCTCAATCCCCATGCCAGCGATCCCGGCAGCCTGCTGTGGCTGGCCAAAACGCTGTTTGGAGGCGCGCCCGAGGCCTGGCTGGTCGCCATCCCGGGCGTCGAATTTGGCTTTGGCGAAGAACTGTCGCCAGTCGCGGCGCGGGCGAGCGCCGACGCCATCGTTCAGGTAGAAGCACTGCTCGCCCGCATCTGATTACGCGCTACGTCGGAAACAGCACCGCCGCGACGCGGAGGAGAAGGCAACATGCCTGTGACACATGGAAGCGCCATTGGGCGCGAGTCTCTCGAGTACCACGAGCGCCTGCCACATGGCAAGCTCCAGATCGTCCCCACCAAGCCGTGCAGCACCCAGCGCGATCTTTCGCTGGCGTACACCCCGGGCGTGGCCGAGCCCTGTCTGGCCATTCACGACAACCCCGACGATGTGTATCGTTACACGGCCAAAGGCAACCTCGTCGCCGTAATCACCAACGGCACGGCGGTGCTCGGGCTGGGCAACATCGGCGCGGCCGCCGGCAAGCCGGTCATGGAAGGCAAAGCCCTGCTCTTCAAGCGCTTCGCCGACATCGACAGCATTGATATCGAGCTGGCCACCGAGGACGCCGACAAGATCATCGAGGCCGTCAAACTGATGGAGCCCACCTTCGGCGGGATCAACCTCGAGGACATCAAGGCTCCCGAATGCTTCTACATCGAGGAGCGCCTGCGCCAGGAGATGAACATCCCGGTCATGCACGACGATCAGCACGGCACCGCCATCATTTCCGGCGCAGCCGTCCTGAACACCCTCGAAATCACCGGCAAGGACATCAAGAAGGTGCGGGTGGTCATCAATGGGGCCGGCGCCGCGGCGCTCGCCTCGGCCCGCTTCTACGTGCTGCTGGGCATCCCGCGCGCGAATATCATGGTCTGCGACAGCAAGGGCGTGGTCTTTCAGGGGCGGACGGTCGGGATGAACCGCTACAAGGAAGAGTTCGCCAGCGACACCAAGGCGCGCACACTCGAAGAGGCCCTGGTCGGCGCTGATATCTTTGTCGGCCTCTCCATCGCCAACTGCGTGACGGCGGATATGGTCCGATCGATGGCAAAGGATCCGCTCATCATGGCGATGGCGAACCCGGATCCTGAGATCAGCTACGACGAGGCCCGCGCTGCCCGGCCGGATGCCATTGTCGCGACCGGCCGCTCGGACTTCCCCAACCAGGTCAACAACGTGTTGGGCTTCCCCTACATCTTCCGCGGCGCGCTGGATGTGCGCGCGCGTCAGATCAACGAGGAGATGAAGGTCGCCGCCGCGCATGCGCTGGCGGATCTGGCCCGCCAGGACGTGCCCGAGGAAGTGCTCAAGGCGTATGGCATCACCGAATTGAGCTTTGGGCGGCACTACTTGATTCCAAAGCCGCTGGATCCTCGCGTTCTGATGTGGGAGGCCCCGGCCGTCGCCGCGGCGGCGATGAAGAGCGGCGTGGCGCGGGTGCAGATCGACCTGGACGAATATCGCGAATCCCTCGAAGCGCGGCTGGGCCAGTCGCGCGAGGTCATGCGGGTCGTGTTCAGCAAGGCCCGCAGCAGCCCGAAGCGGATTGTGCTGGCCCAGGGCGAACATGACAACGTCATCCGGGCCGCCCATCAAATCGTCGAAGAGGGCATCGCCCGCCCGGTGCTGCTCGGCAACGCCGATCGTGTGCGCACGAAGGCGGAGCACCTGCGCATCACTCTGGACGGGGTCAGCATCGTCGACCCGGCGGCATCGGATTGCATGGAGCCCTACGCCCGGATGCTGTTCGATTTGCGCCGGCGCAAGGGCATGACTCTGGTGGGCGCGCGGCAACTTCTGCTGGATCCCGGCTATTACGCGGCGGTCATGGTCAATGCCGGCGACGCCGACGGGATGTTGATCAGCGCCGATCTGGACTACCTGGATGCAATGCGCCCGCCGCTGCGGGTGATCGGTCGCGCGCCCGGGGTCAAGACCGCCGCGGGCGTGTATCTGGTCACGCTCAAGAACCGGCCGATCTTCTTTGCCGACGCGACCGTCAACATCGACATGGACGCCGAGAAGATGGCCGAGGTCGCGTTGCTCACGGCCGACCTTGCCCGCAAGTTCGACATCGTGCCGCGCGTGGCGATGTTGAGCTTCTCGAACTTCGGCAGCTCGCGCCATCCGCGCTCGGAGATGGTCCGCGAAGCCGTCGCCATTGCCCGGCGGCGCGACCCGAAGCTGATCATCGACGGCGAGATGATGGCGAGCGTGGCCTTGTCGGCCGAGCTGCTGAAGGGTGAGTACGCCTTCTGCGAGCTGGGCGGCAAGCCGGCGAACATCCTGATCTTCCCGAGCATCGAATCCAGCCATATCGGCTATCGCCTGGCGCAGGAGCTGGGCCAGGCCGATCTTGTCGGGCCGATGTTTGTTGGGCTGCGCAAGCCCGCCCACATGGTCAATCGCGGCGACCACGTCCGGGATATCGTCAACCTGGCGGCGGTCGCGGTGGTTGAGGCCCAGGAGCTGGCGGCGCGCTAAGCCCGGTGTTTCCGAAGACGCCATCCTCCGGCTTCGCCGGAGGATGGCGTCTTCGATTTTTCAGCGTGCCGCGACCGGCAGAAAGTAGCGGGCCGCGACCGCATCCACCCGCGGACCGATCACGAGGGGCAGGCTCGCCCCGCCGATATCGGTAATGGCCGCGTCGAGAAGGTCCAGGGACGTCGTGCCCGATATGGGTGAAACCCGCACATAGGCGACCGCGCCGGAGCCATCGACCCCGGCCGGGGCATCGCCCAGACTGAAGGACCCAAAGCTCGCCCGGCCAAGCCCGGGATCCACGCTGCCCGGGATCGCCGTGAAGTCCCGCCCGCTGCTTTCCGGCCAGGTCGCCAGCGTCACCGCATCGATGCTCAGTTCAGCCGGGTCGTAGCTCAGCCCCAACTCGAATGCGCCCAGGTTCACGACGCCATTCACCCGCACTTCGGCCGTGAAGGGCACGCTCTGCCCGACAGGCAGCCGCAACTGCATCGCGGCCGGCGTGCCGGCGGGCCGTTCAGGGCGCGCCATCGGCCGGGTGCTGTTGCAGTCCCGATTCCAGCGGTTGGCCACGTTCAATACGTCCAGGACTTCCACCCTGCCGCTGCCGTCCAGGTCATACAGCGGGTCATATCCGGGCTGGCCCAGCTCGGTGTTCCAGTGAAAGGCGATGGTCTGCACATCGTCGATCCGGATGTAGCCGTCGGGCTGGCCGCCCGTCCCCGTAAAGTCGCCGATGCATCCGGGCACCGGGGTCGGCGTCGGTGTCCGGGTCGGGGTCGCCGTCGCGGTCGGCGTGGGTGTGTTCGTCGGCGTCTGGGTCGGGGTCGGGGTCGGCGTCCGGGTCGGCGTCGGCGTGGGCGTGAACGTGGCTGTGGGCGGCGGCCCGATCCGCTCGAGCACGCTCAGCTCGCGGGTGATCAGCCGGGTGTTTCCGGCCCCATCGGTCGCCAGGGCGGTGATGACGCGGGTGCCGGTGATGCCCTCGACGTTGACGAACTGGGCCTGATACACCCCGCTCAGGATCTCGGTCGCCCTGACCGCCTCGCCCGCGTCAACCGCATCGTGGACCGAGTTGAGATCGAGCAGGGCCAGGACCTGTTCGATGCCGTGCGCGTCGGTCACATCCAGCGTCACGCCGACGCTGCCGCCGAGCGCGACCGTCAGCGGTTCGGTCGACGAGATAAAGGCCATCTCGGGTGGGACCATGTCGCTGATTGCGAGGCCCTGGAACAGCGGCGCGTCCACCGTCAGCGACACACCCACCCCCATCGTGCCGGTGTAGAAGGTTTCGGTGAAGGTCTGCGGGCCGATGAGGGCCGTGTGGAGATACACCTCCCCGCCCAGACCGCTCAGCTCGACGCTGGTCGTGAACGGCCGCGGCGACACGATATACCCGATGCCGTTGCCGTCGTCGTCGCCGATCCAGTAGCTGCCGGGGATCTCGGTCTTGCGGCCCTCGGCGGCGGTGTAGCCCAAACGCCGGCCGCGCGCGTCGACGACATAGCCCTCGACCGGGTCAAAGAAGTACGAGCCGATATACGAGTCGGTGAAGTTGAACATCCCGCCATACGCCGTGCTGACCGCGGCCAACGGCCCATGTTCACCCTTGCGCGAGATCAGCGCGCCGGGCAGATCGGTGATCCCCAGCTCGCCCAGGGCATTCCGGATGCCGGCCTCCTCGTGCATCATCCCGAGGTGGCTGGTGCCCTGCATGTAGATGATCTTGACCCGCTCGTCGTTCAGGAACTGGCCGACCGAGGAGATGAACGGCACGGTCCCGTCGCCCTGGTTCATTTCGTGCCACGAGATCGGCGCGCCGTTGGGGCCCTCGCTCAGGGCCTTGAAGTGCGGCTCACCCGGGAACGCGCAGCGGCCAAGGTAGTTGGTGAACGGCACGATGTCGGCCTTCAAGGAACGCAACCCGGACAGGTCCCCGGTCGCCAGACAGGCCAGGGTCGGCCCGGTCCGCTTGATCGAGTACAGCGTTGTGGCGTGGTTGTGGATCCCGGCGATGGTCGTCACCTTGCCAGTGACCAGGCCGACAAAGGCGTTGGCGTTGGCGCCGGTGTGCCCGGCCAGGTTAAGCCCGTCATTCAAGTCGAGCAGCAGCCGGTTGGCGAAGTTCGGATCCTCGTTGACGTTCCGCGGCGCAGAGTTTTCGTCGTCGAGCAGGAAGTCATAGGTGGCCAGCAGCGAGTCGATCGTCGGCACATACTTCAGGATGAACTGCTGCTCCCTGCTCAGGATCGGATCCGCGGTCAGGGTGGCCGTGGTGATGTCGTACTGCGGGCCCAGGATGGTCCCGCCCTTGTGGATATATTTCCACTCGGCGTCGAGAAACTTCGACAGCACAAGCTGAAATGAGGTGTCCTCTTTCCAACTGTTTTGCAGGGCGTTCCAGGCCTTGGCCGCGCCCTGGTTGGGCACGCCCATCATGACGAAGTTGTGGATCTTGGGCAGGCGGGCGACCGTGCTGTTGGTGATGTCGCCGCCGTACGCCTCGCTCTGAATGTAAGTGCGGGTGACCAGCCCGCCCGTGCTGTGCGCGATCACGTCGACGGCATCCAGCTCGGGATCGTTCGGATGGAGCTCCTTCCACTTCTCGGCGGCCAGGCGAATCACGTAGCCGAGGTAGTCCACCCCCCACTCGAACGGGGCGCGTGAGATGCCGTCGGCGGTCAACCCGTGAACGACCGCGTCGGCCTCGCCGTCGACCGGGCCGGGCAGCAGGCGCCAGTCATAGTTCATGACGAACAAATTGACGTCCATCTCGTAGCCGACGTTGACGAGCGTCTGCAGCAGGTCATCGTAGACGCCCAGGAGCGGGTCGAGCAGCATATCGTCGATGTGCGTGCCGCGGCGCACCCACCAGTCGTGGTTCTTGCCGCCCGTGCCGCCAATACCCGGCGCGAGTACGACCGGCCGGCGCAGCTCCGGCCGGGAGCGAATGACGGCCTGGGTCCCATCGTCGGTCTGCACCCAGGTCGCCACTTCGCCGCTCGCGCTCACCCGCGGGCCGACCAGCACCTGGGCGATGGTCCCGAGGCCGGTGATGACATCGCCGGCGCCGAGCACACGCAGGGTGCTGATCGTGGGCGTGACCGCGTCCTGACCGGTTAGCGGCATGCTGACCCGGCTCAGGAACACGGCCGGACCATCCGTGTCGCTGGCGACAAAGGCCATCTTGAAGCTGTCCGGCCCGGGGATGACCCGCTGCATCGCCACCGGCGCGTTTGGCGAGAACGCGCTGATGAAGCCCTGGTCCTCGCCGGGGTCAAGGATGCCGTCGTCGTTGAGGTCCGCCCAGGTCTCGCCCGGATCGAGCGCGCCATTCCCGGCCAGGCCGGCGATCCGGTAGCGGTAGAAGCCGCCAAACGTATTGGGCACAGCCACGAACACGCCTGGGCCGGTGGTGGACGGGAGGGCCAGGCCGTCCGGGTCGGCAAGATCGGCATAGAAGCCGACGATGTCGTGGTCGCCGACGCCGGGCATCTGGCCCATCGCGCTGAAGCGCGGCGGATCGGCAACGATCTTGCCGCTGCTGAAATCGTAGGCGGTCAGCCGGATCGGCGAGAGCGCGCTTGATCCGCCCCGAAAGGCGATCTGGCCCGAGTCGGCGATCACGGGCCGCAGGGTGCCCGTGCCGGCGGCGTAGAGGTTCAGGGACGGGATGACCGAGTCCACCGGCGTTGCGATGCCGGCGTCGATGCCATCGCCAAAATACGGAAAGACCACCTGCCCGCTGTTGTTGATGCTGTCGTAGGCGCCAAAGCCAATCATGTTGTGGGTGACGTTGAAGGCGATGTCCTGATAGACGTCCGATTGGGCCGCATCCCAGACCAGGATGCGGTGGGTGGGCGGCGCGCCCGCCTGGCGCATCCGGGCGACGACCTTGCTGTCGTTATTGATGTCCACCGAGGGATCGAACACCCACTGGGGCGCCTCATAGGTCGGGTTGATCTTGCGGGCCGCATCGACGCCATTCCCGGTCACGATGACCTGGCCGTTGGCGGTCCGCCCGACCGCGGCAACCACCCCGCCGTCGTTGATCGAAACGCCGTCGTAGAGCTCCTGGATGCCGAGCTGGCCGGTCTTGACCACCACCCGGTGGGTGTAGGGGGCGCGGGGCGCGGCGATGAACACCGCGGCCCGCAGGGGTTGGGCGGCCGGCAGCAGGGCCGCCTGGGTCGAGATCGCCGCCAGGGCGGACAGGCCAAGTCGTGTGATGTGCTTCATGTGCTCTCCTTGCGCGACCCATCTCAGCAGAGATCGACCCCGGCCGCCAGCCTCGGGTCGGTACACCAGGCGCTACAGAAAGGGGTACATCTGTCCAAAACGTTTTGGCGGCTGCGGGGGGCGCCGGCTGGGCCGGCGCCCCCCGCAGCCGCACAAGCATCCG
>Ga0073900_10001312_pt1 | contig 14041 bp, 11 predicted proteins | sample KloWWTmetKNB5Kit_FD_66666 | JGI IMG/M metagenome (GOLD analysis project Ga0073900, IMG submission 66666) | Active sludge microbial communities from Klosterneuburg, Austria, studying microevolution and ecology of nitrifiers - Klosterneuburg... | ecosystem: Engineered > WWTP > Aerobic digester >...
GCCCATTTCTATATGATCACAAGCTCCTTTGACCGCTCCGCATTTCGAATGTCCGAGTACCACAATAATTCGTGATCCCACCACTTTTGTTGCAAACTCCATACTTCCGAGGATATCTTCGTTGAGGATATTTCCGGCAATTCTTACGCTGAATATATCTCCCAATCCCTGATCAAATACCAATTCTGCAGATGTACGACTATCAATGCAACTCAGAACAATGGCAAACGGCCACTGACCTTCACGGGTGTCATTGACCTGCTCAAGTAGATTTCTGTTTATTTTAAGGTTATTAATAAACCGGTTATTGCCTTCCTTCAAAAACTGAAGTGCTTTGTCAGGTGTCACTGTTGCCTGGCTTTCTGCTGTGTGTGCTTTCATTATATTTTTACTTTATTTTAATATTAAATAATTTTTTGATCTTCAATCATTCCTTGACGCATTTATTTATTGGACGTTAGATCTAACGCTGCAGAATTTTCTGTCCAGATGTGTTTGTTTTCCTCCAATGTATTTTCAAGTTTATACTTTTCTTTAAAACCTACTAATTCAACTTTGATACCTCTGCCCGGTCCTCCTATGTCTCTAAACTCTCGTATCAGGTCAAGTACATCATGGGCTATATATTCCGATTGGCCGGCATTGATTACCACTGTACAATCTTCCGGCAAGTGCCCAAGGGTAAGTTTTATAGCAGCCTTATTTAAAAATGATACTTCCTGAGCCAAATCAATGTGTATTATATCTCCGGAATGATAAGATTCTTTGCGATAGTAATATGCCCTTTTCAGATTTCCATGCAATACAAAAAGGATACTGATAAATAAACCAATGCTTACACCTGTCAGCAAATCTGTTATCACCACTGCCAGCATGGTCGCAAGAAATGGTATAAACTGAAATTTGCCCTGCGCCCAAAAATGTTTCAGATGTTTGGGGTTGGCCAATTTATATCCAATTAATAGCAAAATGGCTGCCAACGTAGCCAGAGGTATTTTATTCAGTAGTCCCGGAATCAGAAGCACAGATATTAAAAGAAAAAAACCGTGTATGATTGCTGATAGTTTTGTTCTGGCTCCGGCATTTATATTTGCAGTAGTTCTGACTACCACAGAGGTCATTGGTAAACCACCTATCATTCCGCTTAATAAATTCCCAATCCCTTGGGCTTTAAGTTCTGTATTTGTACTGCTGTATCTTTTGTAATTGTCCAATCGGTCTCCAGCTTCTATACACAATAACGTTTCGATAGAGGCAACGATAGCAATAGTTACTGCTACGGTCCATACGTTTTTATCTGAAAGTCCACCAAAATCAGGAAATACAAACAATGTGCTGATTTCAGAAAAACTACTCAGTACGGGTAAACTCACTAAATGTGAGGAATCCAAAGCAAGTGTTGATCCTGTATTTTTAAAAATTTCATTTATCAATATTCCTGCGATGACAGCTACCAAAGCTGAAGGCAGAGCTTTTATTTTTTTTAAAGCAGGAACCCTGTCCCATCCTATAAGTATGCTTAATGACACCAGGGTTATAATCGTGGCTCCTAGGCTGATGTGGTCAAAAGATTCCAATAAAGTCGAGAATGTGTTACCTCCTGACTGTTCAATAAAAGACTCATCTCCCTCTGTATCACGGTCATAACCAAAAGCATGTGGTATCTGTTTTAGAAATATTATAACCCCAATACCTGCGAGCATGCCTTCGATGACATTATTTGGAAAATAATTGGAAATGCTGCCAGCTTTAAGAAAACCAAGTATGAGCTGGAGAACACCTGCAAGCACCACTGCCATTAAAAATAATTCAAACGAACCCAGCGTGGCAATCGATGATAAAACTATCGCAGTCAAACCTGCCGCAGGTCCGCTTACACTTACATTAGAGTTACTAAGCGATCCTACAATGATGCCACCCACGATACCGGAAATTATACCGGAAAACAAAGGTGCGCCTGATGCCAATGCTATGCCTAGGCACAAGGGAAGTGCAACTAAAAAAACGACTAAACCAGAAGGGAGGTCAGACTTTATGTGCTTAAAATATGTTTGTATGGTTTGCATGGTTTATTTTGATTTATAGTAATATGAATAAAGCAAATGTTAAATATTGAGCACAATAAGTTCATGCATTATCTAAACATTTTGTGAAGATGTTTTAATATATTAAACACTTCTTGATAAAAAGTATGAATTTTTGAAAAATGTATTTTATTCCTGTGTCATTAGTACTGGATAAATATTACATCTAACTTTCTGTAGAGCATTTAGCTTTAAAAGTCAAAATATGCTCATAAAAAGGTAATTTTCAAGATATTAGACTAATTTTTCGGGAGGGAAGTCTATGATGTAAACGTAGTTAAACCCTTTGGGTTTTGAAAGATAAACTAATTCCAGTTTTGTTTCATCTGTAGAAAACCTGTTTATTGGCTTGTTTAAATTTTGGACCAGATATTTTTCATTGATAAGTTTCTTTCCGCTTTCCTTACTATGGTTTTCCTCTTCAAGTATGGCGATAGTGGTTTTTGCTTTACATAAATAATTTACCAGATCAATACTTGTTGTACTGAACATAATAAAAACTATAGCCAAACTATACAATCTGAACTTCCACATAATGATATTAAACATCACTTATTATAAATAGTTTATTTTTAATTATTTCAAAATATTAATATTGAATTGAACGGAAATTGTTTACTTTTACAAAAATTAATTGTCATAAATGAGAAATAAAATCATTTTGGTTTTTATTGGCTTTTTTATTTTTCAGGTAACCACTCAGAATATTTTTTCGAAGGGTACTATCATGACTACGGAAACCTGTGAAGAAACTGGTGACGAAAGTAATTATCAAAAAGACTTGAAACAGGATTTAAAAATTACAAATATCACAGCATTACACAATGATAATATTTGGTTTTCATACCATTCATCAACTCCATTGTATTATCAAATAAAAATTATTTCTTCATCACATCAATCTGTAGATACACCGCCTCCAAATGATCATTATTTTTTTAACCGGGTTGTTTTAGGTTAAAATCCCGCTTCAGCTAATATTAATGGTTTATTCATTTGCTATTATTTTTCAGTTAATTGATTAATAAGGCAAAAACTAGAATTTCAAAATGAATCTTTCGAAGTTCCCTTCCTTAAAGGGAGATGTTTTCGGTGGCATTACCGCCGGTATTGTAGCTTTACCTCTTGCGTTGGCTTTTGGTGTGCAATCCGGCTTGGGTGCTGCAGCAGGACTATATGGTGCTATAGGTTTAGGGATTTTTGCCGCACTATTTGGAGGCACAAATACACAAATAAGTGGCCCGACGGGTCCAATGACTGTTGTTTCAGCAGCAATGATTACATTGATCATTGGGCATAAAGGTTCTCTTGATGAAGCTGTGCCAAGCATCCTGTTTTGTTTTTTTCTTGCCGGAGCAATAATGATTCTGATGGGCGTTTTGCGCATAGGTCAATACATTAAATATATTCCATACCCGGTAGTTTCTGGTTTTATGACCGGTATTGGTGTGATCATCATTATACTACAGTTTTTTCCGATGTTGGGTTATGATTCACCGAAAACAATTCTGGAAATACTTCGAAATATTAATGATCCAGTTCAGAATATACATTGGCCTTCTTTAGGATTGACCGCTTTGACAATGCTCATTGTTTACATTTTCCCCAAAATATCCACTTTGGTCCCCAGTACACTTGTTGCGCTGATTATAGTAACAATTATGGCTGTATTTATACCGATTGATGTTAAAATTATTGGTGACATCCCGTCTGGTTTGCCTGCTTTTCATTTTGATATATTTACTGCTATGGCCGACATAAATATAGTATTAATGCCTGCAGTTACGCTGGCTGCCCTTGGCGCTATAGATAGTCTTCTAACTTCTGTCGTTGCAGACAACGTCACTCGTACAAGCCATAATTCAAATAAAGAACTGATTGGTCAGGGCTTAGGAAATATGGTGGCAGGTTTCATTGGTGGAATACCCGGTGCAGGAGCAACCATGCGCACATTGGTAAATATCAAGTCGGGAGGTACTACAAAATTGTCCGGTGTCATACACGGTATCTTTTTACTTCTTGTGCTTTTGGGTATTAGTTCACTTGCTTCACGGATTCCTATCCCGGTATTATCCGGTATACTTTTGACGGTAGGCATCAGCATAGTAGATAGAAGAGGTTTGAGCCATATAGGAAAGATCACAAAAACCGATGCTTTCGTCCTGATTATCGTGCTTATTCTAACTGTCTTTGTAGATTTATTACAGGCTGTTGCTGCAGGAATGATCATTTCTTCCGTCATTTTTATCAAACAGATGGGTGATATTACCCAAAAGGACTCCACATCTACTTCTATCCAAACATCAAAAGAAGCTGAAAAGCTACATGACCGATATCATATCCCAAATGAAATCAGACCCTACGTTTCTATAAAAAGAATCAATGGTCCACTTTTTTTTGGGAATAGTGAGTACTTCCTGCAACTTGGTAAAAAGGTTGCTGATGAAATAGCCGTTCTCGTTATTGACATGAAAAGAGTTCCGTATATAGATCAATCAGGTTTATATGCTTTGGAATCTATTGTGCTGAGTCTGGAGCAAAAAAGTATTCAGGTATTTCTTTTACATCTGCAAAAACAACCGGAGGCGATGATGAGAAATATACTTCTTATACCAAATGTCATAGAATTAGAAACCATTTTTGATGATGAAGAACTATGTGCAGAATCAATTAAAATATTAATAAAAAATAATAAAAACATATCAACATGAGTCAATTTTATAAACAATTATTAGAAAACAATAAAAAATGGGTTGCCGAGAAAACTAATCTGGACCCTGATTTTTTTACTAAACTAAGTGAAGGTCAGACTCCGCCTCTACTATGGATAGGGTGTGCCGATAGTCGTGTTCCTGCCAACGAAATCACTGGAACTCAGCCCGGTGAAGTATTTGTACACAGAAATATTGCCAATATGGTTTTACATACTGATATGAATATGTTAAGTGTGCTTGATTATGCTGTAAATGTCCTAAAAGTGCGACATATCATTGTTTGCGGTCATTATGGCTGTGGTGGTGTAAAAGCTGCTATGGGTAGTAATCAGATAGGATTGATTGACAACTGGATCAGGTGTATCAAAGATGTTTATCGTTTTCACTATAAAGAACTGGATGCCATAAAGGATGAAACACAAAAGTTTGACCGTTTTGTAGAACTAAATGTTGTAGAACAAGTCATGGATCTTGCCAAAACATCTATAGTACAAAACGCATGGAACAAAGGACAGGATCTGTGGATACATGGGTGGGTATATTCCATTAAAAATGGATTGGTTAAGGATTTAAACGTAAACTACGGAAGTAATGACGAATTGCCAGATGTCTATAAGTTAACTATGGAAATTGTCTAAATCGTGTTAAAGTCCCTGATGATCAGGGGCATTAACTTTTTATCTACTGATCAATCAAATTCAAATAATATTCTGATTACATACTATTAGTTTTATAATTTCGTTACTTTTGTTAGTTATAATGTTAATTAAGTAGTAAAAATTTTTTGTGGACTTGATGTCTCGATTATTTTGGGTGATGATAGTGGTTGTACTTGGCATGAGTTACAGCACAGGAAATACTGACATTTCAGCATTACAATTTAATCTCTCTCCAGAATATCACGACACTCCAAAACAATCCATTTTAACTTCTAATGACTTACTCAACAGGTTTGATCCCTATGAACTACTGGAGAAGGAAGAACAGAACGAATTAATCGAAGAAGATTCTGAATCTAATTATTTACCTTGTTCTGGAGCTTTTATCTTTAGTTCTAACATTTTATTATTAAAATATCTTAAGGCAATTGTTTCCTCTATTGTCTTTACTGAATTTCTATCCCCTCAAAAGCTTTTTGTTATTTTCCATTGTTGGAAACTGCATTTCTTAATTTAACTGATTTTCTTTTCAATGGTGTCCTTTCTTTATTGGTCACCCGATATTGTCATCATTTCTGATGCTCAATTCAACATATTAAATTATCTGTTAAATTAATAATATTGAAAACTAAAAATATACTTCCAAAAGATGGTTTGGAAGGACTCAAAGAAAATTTCTCTTCAGATGCAATTTCCGGATTTATAGTCTTCTTACTTGCTTTGCCATTAAGTCTTGGGATTGCCAAAGCTTCTGAATTTCCTCCCATCATGGGACTTATTACTGCCATTGTCGGTGGCATGGTGGTAAGTATGATTTCGGGATCTAAACTAACGATCAAAGGTCCGGCGGCAGGACTAATAGTAATAGTAGCCGGCTCAGTAACTGATTTTGGTGGAGGTGAGACAGGTTGGCATTTGGCTTTGGGTGCTATGTTTGTTGCCGCAGTTATTCAGATATTATTTGGTGTGTTCAAGTTTGGAAAACTGGCCGATTTTTTTCCACTACCTGCTATACATGGTATGCTGGCTGCTATTGGAATCATCATCATTGCAAAACAATTGCCGGTCATGCTGAATGTGGACCCCAAACTTATGGCTGGCAAAGGACCTTTATCGATTCTTGCTTCTATCCCGGATATTATTACTCTCCTTGACCCAAGAGGTACTCTTATCGGCATAATCAGTCTGGCCATTATGATGGGATGGCCATATTTGAAAAAATATTCCATTGGAAAAATTCCCGCTCCACTAGTTGTACTAATTATAGCTGTACCGGCAGAATTGTTTATGGACTTTCAGCATACCGAACCTTCATATTCACTTGTTCATATCGGCAATCTTATAGAAAATTTGCATATGAATATTAATTTTGGAGGTTTTGCAACATCAGGATTATTTATAAAATACGTGATCATGTTTGCTCTGGTAGGTACATTGGAATCGCTGTTAACGGTAAAAGCAATTGATCTTGTCGATCCTTATAAAAGAAAATCGGACAACAATAAGGACTTAATTGCCGTAGGTATAGGTAATACGATAACTGCTATTCTGGGTGGTTTGCCTATGATATCAGAAGTTGCCCGTAGCTCAGCCAATGTATCTAACGGAGCTAAAACTAGATGGGCCAATTTTTTCCATGGTTTTTATATTCTTATATTTGTACTGGTGGCTTCAAAGTATATAGAAATGATACCCAACGCAGCTTTGGCGGCTATGCTTATTTCTGTCGGATTAAAACTGGCGCACCCCAAAGAATTTGTGCACACATTTCATGTAGGAAAAGAACAGTTAGCCATATTTTTAGTAACGATCGTAATAACATTGGCTGAAGATCTTTTGATTGGGATTGCTGCCGGAATGATTCTAAAAATCATATTCCATATATTGCATGGCGCTCCGATACGTGCTTTATTCAGAGCACCAACATTGATTTCTTTTGAAGGGGACAATTATTTAGTTGAAATCGATCAAGCTGCTATATTTACAAATTTTATTAGGATAAAATCCAGACTTGAAAGTATTCCTCCCGGTTTTAATATAACCATTGATTTAAAAAAGACCAAGCTTACCGATCATTCTGTCATGAATAGTTTGGAACATTTTAAGCATGAATATGAATCCAAAGGAGGTACAGTAAGTATAACCGGACTAGAAAATCATAAAACATTATCAGCCCATTATCTTGCATCCAGAAAACTAAAATCCAAGGAAAGGTGGTCTATCAAAAGAAAATATAATTCTGAAAATACATCAAAAATATAATTAAGAATTACATTTGTACTTTATTTTATTCTTTTTTTGCAAAAAGATTCTTTGATGAGGTCATTTTTAAAGATATTGTTTTTCTTCTTTCTGGTTTCTGAGATGGTCTTTTCCTTCTCAAACCCTTCGGTTTGGCAATATCCCGTATCTGAAAATTATATCCCCTTTAATTTTCAGGAAGAAAAATTATCATCCTTACAAAATAATTTTTTTCAGGATTTTGCTTATTTTGAATATGTTGAAAAAGACGAGCAAAATGAAGAAAATGAAGAAAACATCAAACAAAGTAAGAATCAGATTTCCGAAAATGAATCAGATTTTTCAAAATTTGATTTTCTTTGTGATTCTCCATTTTTAACTCAGCACAAAAACTATATTAGTAATTTCCTGCTTATCCAAAAAGAATCCTTTTTGGTCTTATTTCACTCCTGGAAATTTCATATTTAACAGATTTTTTTAGAGAATAGTAGCCTCTTCTATTTTCCTTTTTATCACTTAAAAGATTCTATATTCTTTTTGGATATAAGACATTTTAATTAGTGATTTTTTATTCTGTTAATCAAACAATCATTTTATTATGCATACAATAAAAAAAGAAAATACATTTGTATATGATATTATAGCAGGACTTACTGTAAGTTTTGCAGCTTTAAGTTTAGGTGCCGCATTTGGTACAATGTCTGGCAGAGGTGCATTTGCCGGTATGGTCGGGGCTGCCATTATACCTATTATAACTTCTATTTTCGGTGGAACCCGGCTACAGGCATCCGGTCCTACAGCACCAATGACCGCTGTTTCTGCTTTAGTAGTGGCTTTTGCATACGAATCCTTCCCGGACAAAATTATAGCAGAACAGTTTATAACGCTTATATTTCTACTTAATGCTGTCTTCCTCATAGTTTTAGGAATTTTACGTATTGGTCAATATATTAAATATGTTCCTCAGGTCATTATACTTGGATTTATGAATGGTATCGGTTTACTCATATGGTTTGACCAAATAAAAAGATTGTTTGGACTAGGTGACAAAACTCAAATAGGTGGTTCGTTATGGACAAATATTTTTATTTCCTTGGCCACATTATCTACGATATATTTAATTCCCATAATATTAAAAAAGCTTGGTCTATCGGAAAATATAAGAAAGTATATACCATCCATGTTTGTTACTATAATACTTGCAACGGTAGTTACAACTTTACTCAATACAGAGATTGAACATGTAAGTCTAGGAAACTCTATAAATAGTTTTAGTGAATTCTGGACAACCATTAAAAATTATTTTCCTGGCAATCCTCAGCTTTACACTGTTGATATTCTAAAGCAGGCGCTTCCTTTTGCACTACAACTAACTTTACTGGCATATTTAGATTCTTTACTCACCAGCCTGGTTGTTGACAATATGACAAAAGAAAAAACCAAACAGGATAAAGAATTGATTGCTCAAGGATTGGCAAACGGGTTATCAGCTATTGCACAGGGAATTCCCGGAGCTCAGGCAACTATAAGAAGTGTTTTATTACTTAAAGAAGGAGCCAAAACCAGACTAGCAGGTATAATGGTCGGAGTTTTTGCTTTATTAGGCTTTTTGGTTTTCAGCAAATATATTGTTATGATTACTTCTGCGGTATTTGTAGGCGTATTATTTAAAGCCGGTCTTGATGTAGTGGACAGGGATTTTGTTATTGCATATGTTAAAAACAACTGGAAAACCAATAAACTAAGAAATATTCAGTTATTTTTTATAATTTATTCCACATTAGTGACCGTTTTTATTGATTTAAATGTTGCTGTAGTAACAGGAACTATTATGTTTTTTATAGCCAAAAAATATATGAGTATTACAGATGCTGAAGAAGACTTTTCTGTTGTTGAAAGTGAATATTTGCAGGAGTAAATTATAAAATTATATGCATACATCAAACCTAGTTTTTAAAGAAGAAAACGTCATTCATCACCTGAAACATTATCTTCCGGCACAGGCAGCATTAAAAGATTTTATTCATCACAATACTTTACACGCTTTTCAGGACAGAAAATTTTATGAAGCCATCACACAGGCAAGTCAGATTTTTGGATACAAAACCAGTCTTTCTTTAATAGAATACAGGGAGCTGTTTCGGCAAAAAAAGATTTCTGAAGTCGCTCTTGAAAAAGTAATTATAGATAAAAAAGGCCAATCAAACTTTGAAAATTGGAAAGGTAAGATGATTTCCGGAAATTATTCAGATCATTTTGGTGGTAGAAGAAGTCATTTGCGCAATTTTTGGAAGGATCTATACTCAGTAGACCTTGACTTGGCGATTCAGCCGTTTTTATTCCGGTTTTTATGCAGCTATCTCGATCAGGGCATCGCCATTTGGGGCTTTCCGGTATGGAATAAAGGTTTCCTGACCACCATCAGAGAGATGGAACGAAATACTTATACCAGCTTTTTTAAGACTGAGAGGGCAAAACGGCTGCTCATGGACCGCAAATGTGAAATCAGCGATTTACTCAAAATTCTGGTGGGTGATGAAAAATTATATGAGCATTATCTCTTTGATCAACAATTTGCCCATCCCGGTTGGTCAGGAATCGTTTCCGTGATAGAAGACATGCCTCAAACTCTTCTGGATAGCAGACGGATTTCACTCCAGGATCTGATTATATTTGAACTGTTGCTTGAAATAGACACCCTTGACCATAAATTTGGTGAAAACTGGTTGCCGCTGAGCATGAGAATCACTGAAAAGGTGCAACCCCTTTTTGGTAAAGTAGAAATAAAAGAGTATCATGAGGTACTTCATCTGTGGCAGGATGCTTTTGAGTGGTCTTTTTATGATCAGGTGCTGGGAGGATTACAGACAAATCAGGCCAAAGGGACCATTTTAAAATCACCGGCATTTCAGGCACTATTTTGTATCGATGACAGAGAATGTTCACTCAGAAGGTATATAGAAGACATTGAACCCAATGCCCAAACCTACGGGACACCCGGATTTTTTGGTGTTGCTTTCTACTATAAACCCAAGGATGGGAAATTTTCTATGAAGGTCTGTCCGGCACCCATGAACCCGCCATATCTCATCAAGGAAGAAGTCGATAACAAGAAGAACAAAAAAGATTTTCATTTTGCTGACTATACCCATTCCCTGTTTTTTGGGTGGCTGATCACGCATACCATTGGTTTTTGGTCTGCCATCAGACTTTTTATAAATATATTTACGCCCAGACTGAGCCCTGCCACAACGCTTTCTTTCAGACACATGGATAAATTTTCGAAGCTCACCATTGAAAATCATAATACTGAAATCAAAGAAGATGGTAAACAGATCGGATTTACCATAACTGAGATGGCTGACAGAGTGGAAGGATTGCTCAAAAGTATCGGATTGGTCAAAGATTTTGCACCTATTGTGTATGCAGTAGGGCATGGTGCCAGCAGTGTCAACAATACACACTATGCCGGATACGATTGCGGAGCTTGCTCCGGCAGGCCTGGATCTGTCAATGCGAGGGTCATAAGCTATATGGCAAATCATCCGGAAGTAAGAAACATACTGCGTGACAGAGGGATAGAAATTCCTGCCAAAACGATTTTCCTCGGAGCACTGCATGATACCACGAGAGATGAAATCGAATTTTACGATGATACTTTTCCTGATCTTGCAAAAACAGATTTGCATAAGCACAATAAACAAGTTTTTCATCAGGCTTTGGACAGAAACGCAAGGGAAAGAGCCCGTAGATTTGTCACCACCAACATAAAACTGGATCTCAAAAAGCTCCATGAAGCGGTCAAGATGCGTTCAGTATCTTTGTTCGAACCAAGACCTGAACTCAATCATGCCACCAATGCGCTGTGTATCATCGGTCGCAGGGAGCTGACACAAGATTTGTTTCTTGATCGAAGAGCTTTTATGAATTCGTATGATTATGCCATAGACCCTGAAGGCAACTACCTGTTTAATATCCTTTCGGCCGCAGCTCCTGTTTGTGGTGGCATTAATCTGGAATACTATTTTTCGAGAGTGGATAATTTAAAACTTGGCGCAGGTACAAAGCTACCACACAATGTGATGGGCCTCATCGGTGTTGCTAATGGAATAGATGGAGATTTACGACCTGGACTTCCCAATCAAATGATAGAAGTCCACGATCCATTGAGATTGCTGATTATCGTAGAACATTTTGATGATATAGTATTAAAAACCATACAACGCACTTCACAACTCTATGAATGGTTTATCAATGAATGGGTCCATCTGGTAGTCATACACCCTGACACAAAAAAAATCACCCGATTCAAAGATGGGTCTTTTTTTGATTACAGTCCGGATTTTGTGCCACCAACGGTGACTGATGTTGAAGCCCTTTTTAAAACAGAAAGAGATAATCTTCCTGTATTACTTATAAAAGAATAGAATAATGGAAAGAATATTGGAATTATTGATTGTTTGGCCATTTGCTGCTTTCCTGATCGCACTTTTTCTTCCCAAAGAAAATGAAAAACTAATATCAGGATTTACATTCTGGATGATAGGGATTCACTTTTTTACGATTTTGGGCCTCATAATATATTGGGGTACACAAGGATTTCATTCCGTCAATCTAAAGGAATTTTCAATATATGAGAGTCATAACATGAATTTTTTTATTGACTTTTATTTTGATCATGTCACGGCTGTATATTGTCTGGTTGGTGCTATGCTCACTTTTCTGGTCACCACATATAGCAGAATATATTTGCATAGAGAATCCGGATACAAAAGGTTTTTTTATACAATTTTGTTTTTTTATGCTGGTTATACTCTTGCTGTATTTGCGGGAAATCTGGAGACATTGTTTATCGGTTGGGAAATATTGGGTTTGACATCTTTTCTTTTGGTGGCTTTCTATCGTGAAAGATATCTTCCTGTCAAAAATGCTTTTAAAGTGTTCTCTATATATCGTATTGGAGATGTTGGTATCATACTCGCTATGTGGGCAAGCCATCATTTATGGCACGAAAATATTACCTTCGAAAAGATACAAAATTATGAGTTGGTACACCATCATCTGGAAAGTCACTCCATGTTCGGGTTGTTCATTTCTGTCATGATCCTACTTGCGGCGTGTGCAAAATCTGCACAGTTTCCATTTTCCTCTTGGCTCCCAAGAGCTATGGAAGGACCGACCCCTTCGAGTGCCATTTTTTATGGTTCTTTATCTGTTCACCTTGGATTGTTTTTATTGATCAGGACCATGCCATTTTGGGAACATCAGCTCATTGCCAGAATTTTGATCGGAGGTGTAGGTTTATTTACTGCAGCCATCGGTGCGTCTATAGGTAGGGTACAATCTTCCGTAAAAAGTCAGATCGCTTATGCTTCAGTAGCACAAATCGGATTGATGTTTTTTGAATTGGCTTTGGGATTTGAGACATTTGCCTTATTTCACTTTGCTGGGAATGCTTTTCTGAGAACATACCAATTATTGGTTTCGCCTTCAGCCGTGAGTTATCTGATCAGAGAACAATTTTATCATTTCGAACCTAAACATGAAAATATTGAAACCCATTTTACTAAGAAACTAGAGTATTCCTTATTTTTATTGAGTATCAAGGAGTATAATATGGATGAGCTCCTGGATAAATTATTGTGGAAACCCTTTAAAAACCTGGGTAATTTGTTGAGATTTATAAATATTAGAAACATATACTTTATCACCATACCTACCTTCTTAGTGGGTGTAATTTTACAAATCACAAGATTTAACTTACCAGAAGTGATTGTTGAAGTTTTGCCTGAGATTTTTGCGTTGACAGGTCTGTTTTTGGTTTTCAGGGCTTACGCTGGTCGGCGCAACGTATTTGTAGTATGGACACTTTTGGTAATGAATCATTTTTGGGTGACGTTGGCCATATCTTTTAATGACGCACTTACCATGTATGAAATTATTTTTCATTTAGCGGGTGTGGTAATTGCTGGGACATTGGGATATGTCGTCCTATGGAAAATGTACAAAGCCGAACCCGATATTGACTTGAATAGGTTTCAGGGTCATGTGTATGAGTACCCAAAGATGGCTGCTTTATTTTTAATTGCTTGTTTGGGCTTGGCTGGATTCCCTATTACATCTACATTTATTGGTGAGGATATTCTTTTTTCTCATGTAGAATACGATCAGATATTTTTAGCTTTTTATCTTGCGCTTGGTTTTGTCATATCCGGTATTGCTTTGATAAGAATGTATGCCAGAATATTTTTAGGACCACACCTAAAGCGATATCATGCAGTGGCACAGAGGTCATCCTAAGGTATTGAATATGTACATTTTATTTTACACTAAAACATTATAT
>Ga0073900_10001313_pt1 | contig 14040 bp, 11 predicted proteins | sample KloWWTmetKNB5Kit_FD_66666 | JGI IMG/M metagenome (GOLD analysis project Ga0073900, IMG submission 66666) | Active sludge microbial communities from Klosterneuburg, Austria, studying microevolution and ecology of nitrifiers - Klosterneuburg... | ecosystem: Engineered > WWTP > Aerobic digester >...
CTCTCTTTTTCGTATGGGTTAGACGCCACAATACCCGTTATATCGTCTTGTATTTTCCCCATGTTTTGCAGGTTTACATCTATAATAGACATTGCCTTATCGGCTATATCCTGTTCTGTTTTTAGTGCTTTATCTATACGACTAAAATCAAAAGCTCTTATATCGGCAGGGAGGACAGTCTTATTTAGGTCGTCTATATATCCTCCGCTTACGTTATAAACATCAACATCGTTCTCTGGAATTCGTGTAGCCAAAACTATTATCTTTTATAAATCAACCATAAACCACATCCGACTTTATATTCAAGGGTATAAGGCAATCATTATTAATTAATATATAATTATTTTCATATTTACAGTAACACAGATAAGAACATTCTATCAAAGCGTCACTTATCCTACAAAGATAGTCGTGCATTTTTTTTATATTAAAATTATTTTCCATCATGCAGACTTTTCAACAACTCATCTCTTTGGCTTTCCTTCATCCCCTTAATTTCTTCAAACCATTTCTTACGCATATCCCTTTCTTCACGAACCATTAATGCATTAAATTCCGATTGTGTCATCTCGTTTCTATTTTTCTGTCTCCATGCTCTTAATTCTGCAAGCCTATCGCTGATTGCTTGATTCAGCGCCCCTTGTGCTTTGATGTACCCTGCCCCAGTTTCTGCATATTGAGAAAGAAGTTTATTCCTATTGGAACGAGTGGCATTTTCAGCTTCCGTCTCTGCGATTCTATTTGAATTTATTATCTTATTCAACGCTTCGTATCTCTTCGAGTTTTGCAACAAATTACTGTTTACTGCATCCTGCCTTATTTTGCTTTCAGCGTCTATAAGCTTGGACTGGGTTGATGCTATCGAACTACCAATAGATGTCCCTGAAATTCCACTTGAGTTAATGGCTTCAAGTAATTGATTTTGAGACTTACGCAAAGGGCTTATTTTTGATTGAATTTGAGACTCTGATATATTTGGGAATATATCATTAACGAATTCAGCTCCCTGCTGCCTTGCTTCCACATTTGGATTTTGAGCGCCAATACCAGCAAGTTTTGTGGCGAGTATGCCAATATTTTGTAATCGTTGTGTTGCATACTGTTCCGTTGCGTCCGCAACAGATTTTGTGTAATCGTCCTCAATTCGAGACCTATTTTCTGCAAAAATAGGATTTATGTCCTCTGTTAAGTCTTTGTTAAATCTATCTTTAAATCTTGGTAATACTGGTGTCTTTTGCCCGCTTATATCATCCGACGCCTGTTCTGTTACAGCGTTATCTCCATTTTGTATTTTTTGCTTATCAAGCCTACTAAGCCTGTCTATCGTTTCATTGCTATTGGAAGAATTAATATCTATATTTTGTCCACCAAGGATAGACTTAAAATAATCTTCCATAGTTGCATAAGGGGTCACCACATTATTCCTTTGCGGCATGCCCGGCAACATGGCAGCATCCTCTATTTTAGCATCAATCTTAGCTTGCTTCACAGGACTTGAAATAATAGGTACGCATTTTCCTAAAACATAGTCGAAGCGCATGCCCAAGCCACACCCACCAAGTTCAAATTTTTCCACCTTATCAGGTTTCCACTTTTTATACAACCCTTCTTGCATGTCTATAATAGGCTTTAAGTATTCCGCCCTGCGTCTCCTGTTCTCTATGTTGGTACGCACTTCATAGTCTTCAATAGGAGATTCTGTTATAGGGAACATTTTTCTTATCTTTTTTGCAGCATCTGCTGGCGTTATATTACCCTTACGCCCAAAGATATCCCCCATTACTATTTTCTCCCCCTTTACATTTCCATCTTCTGAATAATGCCCTTTTGTGTACGTAAGAATATCGTCTTTTATCTTATCAAGATTAATTAGCCTTTTATTGCTATTTGAAAAAACGAATGAACCGTTTGGTATAAAATCAGTCGGATCGCTACTCCTATTATCCTTGTGAGACATACTCGCCATAGAATCAACAAGCCTACCATCAGGGAAAAGCATCACCTCCCCTTTCTCCTCTAATGTAGGAATAATATCCACATCGCTACCTCCCACGAATCCCCCTTTTTCTTGCATCGTAGGAGCAACCCTCATACCAGTTAGTGCATTTTTTCGTATCCTTTCCTGCTCCTGTTCGTAGCTGCTTCTCTGATTACCAGCCCTTAAAGCATTGGATATTCCACCAAACAATGCACCCCCAATCATCCCTATCGGACCAAGTGCAGCACCACCAGCAGCACCCTGTATCGCCCCTGTTATCGCCCCCTTTTTAACAGAGGTTTGTGATGGATCTGCCATGTTTCCCATATCAACAATACCTGCTGTAATGCCAGCGAGTGAGGTAAGCCGTGATGCAAATTGGCTTGTTGTATCGCCAACAACATCCCAAACCTTTTTATTATCATCAACATTACTCAATGGTGCATAATTTACAGGAGGCGTCTCGTATTCAATAAAAGAATCCTTCCTTTCTATTTCAGGAACAGGGGTAGCATTCGCTAATCGCTTACGCCACTCTTGCACTTGTGATTCAGGTAATGTAGAAAAAAAGATCTCCCTCTCTTCATCCGACATACTTAATAGTTCATGTAACGTCATCGTTGTTCGTTGTTTATTTCAGAAATAACTTGCTTTAATAATACTCTAACGTTTTTGTTGCCAAAATATATCAAGCGTATAAGCATATAGTCGTCTATAAAATGGGCTGACGTTTGCACTTCACCCAATGGTTCGTCTTTAAAATCAGTGAATATCCCATCCCTCCATGTGCTAAATAATCTAACACCTCTTGTCTCAACTTTATCAATTAGGCTATTAAATCGCCACATCCTATGAATATTATCAACAGGTAAAACGTTTGGATTTTGCTCTAATGCAGAAATAGAATCCCGATCACCATGGTTTATTGTAGGCATAAGTCCGCTGCTCTGAAAGGAGTTGACAGCTCCTATTTCACTAAAAAACTCATCCTCCTTAGATACAAAACAAAAACCGTCCCACTCGCCAAACTCTGCCGACACAACAGTATTTCTCCATTTAAAAGAGTCTGATGTGTCTTTGTCTCTTATAACAAAATCTATAATCATAGGAACATGCTCTCCATACACCATATTAAATTCCCCAACTTTGTTATGCCTCCACATCCTCCCATTATTGAAAGAATATATCTTAAATCTATCCCATGTATATAAAAGAGGAGTAAACCATTCAAATCCTATCCAATCCTTGTTTTCAACATCATAGGATAGTGTCCAACTAACATCTTTATCCTTTTTCGTTACAAATATAATGCCTCTCCCATTGTCTATCCCTATCGAATACCCAATACCATTAGGAGACCTTTCGTCCCTTATTCCGCTATTTGTGAATGGCATAAAATTGTCAAGAAACTTTGACATACCAAATTCTCCTAATTCAATGTACTGACTCCCATCAAACAACCCTATCTTCCTTGCTTCTACATCAATATTAATATACCCCCACTGTGTAACTTCATTTGCATTAGGATCATTCGTCCCACCACGCCCCTCTTTTGTACCACCAAATAGCTCAACAGGTTTTTGCAGAAATTTGGCATTATCTAAATATACGGACACCCCCTCTTTTGTAACCATTTCAGACGCTCCGGTCTGTAAGCTAAACATAGCATCTGATGTTTGCAAAAAAACTCTATTGCCAAGCCTAAACATCTTTTTTAACTTACCAGTCTGCGATGGCACTTCTATATAAGAATTTACTTTAAAGTTTCTATATGCATCCGTTATAGATAAAGGGTTTTGCTTGTTAGAGTATAACACCTCGTATGTCGTCTCTGTTTCGCAATCACAGGTACTATATGGGTCAGGAAGACCAAGAGTTACCTGTATATCGTTTTGCTTGCTATAATCCCAATTGTACCCATAATAATTGTCTTCAAATTGCATTACCCTCCCCTCTTTAATCCTATAGCCGCCTTGAGATTTAGGCTCTTTTATGTCAGGCCAGCATCCATCAATGCCCAACATAGAATCCCAGAATTTATTATCAGTATCGCTATTGCCCCAAAATATGGTCCAACCAATACCTAACGCAGCAGGAATGGCTATCCCTAAAGCTACACCTATCCATCCGCCTATATTAAGGTCTGTCCATGATATATTCGCCTGTGACAGCGAATTTATAACGAGGTTCAGTCCATAAATAACTATGTAAATACCTATAGCATACGTCCATATTATATTAACAATAACTCTAAATATCATCTTCCATTTAGGATTTTCATTCATCCTGATATAGAATCTATTTAAGAAGCCTTTCTCCCAATCACTATCCTTTGGGTATTGGCTGTGTATATTCAAGCCTTTTAACTTCTTGGCATACACCTCCCCAGCATCAATACTCCCTGTGCCCCTATAATAAAGATTTACATCAGACTCTACAATATAACTTATCCCCGTCTTTAACACATTGGGGAAGTAGATGTCTTTCCCTGTTGATTCTGGCAACGGTGATGCTCCATTCCAACATTGTGACGGGATAGGCTTCCTAATAGCGTCAGGTGTTCCGCTCATGCCATTACCTCCGTTACGTGGATCTGTAAAATCGCCTGATTCAGGAACCGTACCGCATTCTTCAAGCCCAACAGTCTCAAATAATTTTCTCAAAAGTGTCCCTATTATTGGCAAAGAAGGTAATCCACCACTTGCAATTAATGGAGATACATCCTCCATTATCTTGTCAGATAAAAACGACTTCCTCACAATAAAGTGCATATTTATATAGCTGTCACCATGTCCTATAGTAAACGAACCTGTTTCAATATCTTCCCAACTCACATTGTAAAAGTCATTGTACTTTCTATTTACAATAGCACCATATTGAGACGGGTTATATGTTTTTATATTGCCATACCATGCCGCAGCACTATGAACGGGACATGCATGATACAATGTATCGCCTATAAAACTATAATCAGATGTCCCATCGTTTGGCAAGGACTTCCCTTTGTGCCCATTATTCGGGTCGCTTTGATTTTTTGTAGTCCCATTAAGTAGCCTAACTGGTCCACCTTTAACTTCGATATACACCGAACTTTCTCTATACAAATTTAGTAATGGGTAAAAAAAGTCGTCTCCTTTGTCAACAACAGAGGAAGCGGGGGCGTATGATGCTCCTACAATACACTTGTTTATAGCCTTATCTGCATCAGGTTGTTTATATTGACTTAAATTAATCGTCTGTACAGTACCTTTTTGATTCTTTCGTGCAACCTCTTTGCTATCTGGCCTTTCCCCTTCTCCATACAGTAGATGCCTAAACCCTTTGCCAAATAGCCCCAATTCAAGTTTTACACTATTTGCGAATAATGATGGTCTATCAAATTGGGTGTCTGGTGCAAAAAATACCATCGCCCCCTTATCCATATTTTCCCCACCCCTATTTGTGTCATCTCCACCATAGTAAATGTTTTTATCAAAGTATTCAAGACTATTTACACCATTTTTAGGTATGGCAAACTTTTCACCATGTATGTTTCCCAAAAATGTATTTATAAACAAACCTGATGCTACAACACTTTTGTTTCCGTCCGAACGTGGCGAAATGAGAATTGAATACGGATTGTTTTGGTCAAGTGGCTTTGGGGTATTTGCCCGTGCCTTAATACCCAATATCTCAAACCTAATAAATCTAACGTATGTATTATTTCTTTCATCGTTGCCCGGATCTTGTGCGCTTGGTACTCCAGTCTGTCTTGATAGATAATGAGGCTCTAAAGCCCTTGATGGCGTTTTGTGATGCCTTACAGCCTTCCCCGCCAACTCACCATATATATAATTGCCGTCACAATCTTTTGTGTACGGATATTTCTCTGTAGATTCCCAATACGCCATTTTCCCTCTTGCTAACAAGACGGGTTTAATACCTATTATACTACATCCTGTATCATCGTATATGTATTGAAATGAACAGTCGCTTGGTGTATAACCAGGCCCATCATCTCCATGGTCAAATGGTGGGTCTCCACATTTATTGCAACACTCGCATTTAGAACCAGGGATAGGCTCTTTTTCAAAGCATTCATCACAACACTCACATTCATTAGAACTTGGGTCATCAACACATATCCATTTATATGTATCACTTATACGATATGGTTTACAATCCCCAATATTTTCTCCTTCTGCTATATCACAATAACAGTTTTCTCCACATAAGTCGGCATTAGGCTTACATTTTATCTTATCACACGGGTTATAATTTTCGTTCTTTATACATTTACATCCGCTTCCGCAATCATCATTCTCTCCATTACACTCACCTCCACAACCACTTCTCTCTTCAAGCTGCTGAATGTTTCTTGTATCTTGGCGGTTTCGTCTTTCTCTATTAGTGATTTTAACAGATTCTACAGATGTCTTGGTATAGATATTGTTCAACTTATACCAATAACCACATGAAGATTGAGGGCATGAGCCGTCTATCATGCATTCTCCTGTTGGCAAGTCTGAAATAGCTACGGTTGCAGAATTTGTATGCGATGAAGAAGAGAGTATCCCTTGTGCTATTCTCAATGATAGGTTTGAAGAGTCGCCACCACTATTGCCCGCTGTTTTCTCGCTTGCGCCTCTTATACTTCCGCATTCTCCGCATTCCAAACATATTAGTGTCCCGTTCCTTGAGTGCCTTACCTCTCCAACATAGTTACACTTATTCCACGTGTTGATGATTTTTTGTTCGGACAGAGGAGGAGAACATGCACTCGGAGTGGCTTTTTCTATTGTCCTGTTTACATTCTTCGTGTATATGTATTGATATCTCTCTATACCTTTCTCGATAATTGATTTTAATTGGTTACAATCATATTCTGAAGAATCACATTCTATTATTCCTGAAATGGTACCACCGCATGTAGGACAATCTACATTATATGATACTGTTTCTTTTACTCCAAACAGTAATATTAATAATTTTTTATACCAATATCTAAACATTCGTCGCTTGTTTTAGCAGTTACACTGAGAAAGACAGGCTTCACAATAATCACCCCTTGTTTCAATTCCATCATTATTCTTATTAGAACACTCTTTGCAGCATGATTCGCAATCCATGGTTTCTGGTTGTGTGTCATCGTCACCATCGTTTGACCCTTTTTTTTGCAAATCTTCGCAACCACACATTGCTGATGCAATAGCGACAGGATCACTTAATATGCCCGCATCCATTATTACTGACTTTATATCAAAGATGTTAATAAGGGGGTTGGCTATATATTTCTTTAATACAATTTGGTCATACAATACAAATACAGGGTATAATCTTGAGCAAATACACTCCATTTGTTTTAACTCGTTTTCCTCACGCATCTTTTTTATCTGCTCCTCAGTCGGCACACCACTATCATCTTCTCCCAAAGGGTCAGTATCTGGCTTTGGGTTAGGAACGAAAATAGGCTTACCTGGGTCAACGTTTATATTTTCATCAACATCGCTTACCATCTTTGGATCATCACATATTAATTCTGTCCTATATGCAGTGTTTTCAATACTCCATCTTTCAGCCTTACATTCAAGACAATTATCGTCTCCTTTGTTTATTATGTCTTTATCATTGCCTGCTGGCTCTCTACCGGGTATAGTAAACGCTCTTGATCTTGTGCCATCGCAATAGTTTTCGACCAGCGCTATATCATATACCTCATCTGCTCTTAGCCCAGAATAAAGATGTGCATATCTTAATGGTACCCCTTCGATCACATAATTCACTTCTAATGATGATGTCATTTCCATAAGGTTGGGGTTTGCTTCGCCTAAAAGATTGTATGGCATCAAATGCCCATCATACTGAAATAAATCATACCCTCTAAAATAACCATTTTTCTTAGAAAGAATAGCCTCTAAGTCTATCTCATATTTTTCTTGTGACCTACTCCTATGTACAAATTCTAACGAAGATGTCCCAAAATAAAGCTGTGTTAGCATCCATGCGGATGTCGCACCACTAATGGTTTTTATTACAGCAAGATTAATTTTATGATATTGATTGGATAGGCTTTTTAGTTGAACATGTATGGCTTGTTCACTTATCTCGCCCGCCCTATTATTTGGTGTACCAAGGCTAACAGGATTGGATACATAAAACCAATTTGTTGTATTCCCGTCCGTATCCTCGAATTGGGCAACATATTGATATATGCCACCATATAAGTCTGTCCCCCCTGTCTCTGACGAGAATGCTGATGGAACTGGTACTGCGTTGCACCTTAACAAATAAATATCGTCGCAATTTATAGGTAATTCTGGTTTATCAATGTTTAATGTCTTATAGTAAGAGCCGTTTGTCCAGTATATATGTATGTTATAGCATGTGCCATCTCTCAAAAACTTGCTCTCTATCGGTATCCACTCGTTAGTACCAAATTCCAAGCTACATCCATCAATATCGTCGTCGTTTAAAACTTTTGTATATTGACAATCTTTGATATATCCTATCTCGCTTTTACCAATGGCTTCGTTATACGAAAATATCAGATGTCTATCAGATTCCTCTAAAAAGTGGTATCCCCTCTCTATAAACCCATCTGGTAATTGACCACATACCTCCATCCCAGATGCATTGTATATACCTCCTCCTTTTCCCTCAGTGTCTCCATTAGATACTCCCCACGCATTCCTATATGTACCTTCTGGTTGTTGGGACAATGATGTATCAGTATGCATCCCACTCGCTTCCTGTCGTGTAAGGCGAAAAAGATTTCGTATTTTTTTTATGGTACTAAAATCCGCCATTATTTTACTCTATTTAATAGGCCATAAAATCTATCTGATATAACTCTTTCGGCTTGACTCTCCATATTGTTGTACGAAATCTTTTTGAAGTAGTTCCGTCCAATAGATGCCCATTCAAGAGGGGAAATAGAGTCAATTTTTTCTTTAGCTTGAAGCATGTGTATATCTGCCAGTTTTTTCGCATTCATTGATAATTGATAATTATCCTTACTCTTGCGTTTATTCCTATATAGCATCTTGTACTCAACATCCCAAAATATAGCCTCAAATATTTCTGGGTCGTTTGGGATTAGCGGATACCCTTCATCATCAGATTGATTGGCAAGGTATGATAGCAGAACTGTCCCTGTCTCCACATTTAGACGTATATATTTATTCTCTAAACTGTTGTCTATCTTGTACTCAATAGGGTATTTACCTTTTAATCTGGCGTCTAAGTTGATGCACCCTCTTACGTGGTAGTTTGCGCCAAAAAACTTGTGCATAGCAGGTCTAACGAGAACAAAGGAAGGGTGGTAAAAAGAACTGTACTGCTGTTTATTTAGTCCGTACACTCCCAAATACCTTGGATTATTCCAATAGTGCCTTTCAGAGTTAGATGCAAGCCAGTCGTCATCAACCTTGAATACAACATTGTCATCTCCACACGAACACATGTGGCTATGACACTTAGGACACTCTATCTCTATTTTTACATCACATCCTGCAAAATTCTGTGATGTATATGAAATAACCTCGTCTCTCCACATTAATCTATTTTGCTTGCTTGGTACGTCAGACCTATACGCTATTTCTATAATCTTATTAAAATCTATGGGTCTCTTAAAGTTATAGTTATGGACAGGTATTAGTTGTACCTTATGGTTACACTGCTTATCATTTTGTAATCGCTGCACTGACGACGATGCAAAATTTAACACAACCAGTTCGTCGAGATTCTCTTGCTCAATATCAGTTCTACTGATATATTCTGCAAGAAATGTTCGTATAGATATTAATTCTATCAAATTATGTGTCCTTTGTAAGTTTTTAATGTTGGATCTTCAGCCCTTTTTATTATTTCTTCGTATAGCCTCGTCCTAAAATAACCACTTGACCTCCTAAACGCCCAAATGTCTTTATAGGCAAATCTCTGATTACTTTTTGCCCACTTTAGATATACTCTTTTTAGCCCCGTTCTTACTTCTCTCAAAATATTTATCAACTGTATATCATTTGTTATTTCGTTTTCGCTACCATGAATCTCTCTCTTTGATATTTGCGCTTCTTTAATATATAAGTTGCCCATACCATTTGGAAATGGCATCCTCCAAGTGTCAACTATTATTCTGTCAGCACACTTTTTGAATATCAGTGATAACGTCTCTTTTATCTTGGCCTTGTCAACCCTCTTTGCTAAATCTGAATCAAATATGGAAATGTCTTTTGCAAACAGAACAGGAGACGCATATATTTTTGTCCTGTTCTTATACTTTGGTATTTTTTTGTCACGATAAATACGGACTACCTTGTTTTTGGGCTTCTTTTTTAGTTGCTTTATAAACCGGGTGTGATTTGCTGCTCTTCTTTTTGAGTTTTTTTGAATAAAGGAGGTAAGCCCATCAGAATGCCAATCCTTCCCCTCTATCACACTTGTCCCCCCCCCCTTTTTACCACTATATGCTGTTGCAAGCTTATCTAACTGGCTATCTAAATACTCCTCTGTAACAGCGGACATTCTCGTACTTGAATTCGGCATTATTGGATCAATTTCGTCAAGTGCTTTTGGAATCCACCCTTTTTTGTTTATACGTTGTACTTTCATGTTCTTGTGTCTGGGGAAGATTCGGCATTTCTATCATCGTTCTTTGTATCGCCATATCTTGTTGCCCCATTTATTGTTATTAACTTCTTAAATGTTGTATCAAATAACGTACTAATAAGCCTCTTTTCTATAATGAAGTTGAGGTCCAACAAATTACAGGTCTCTTTTTTACCCTCGCCACATATAGGATATAACGCTATCTCCATTGGGTCAATTGGGACCCCTGCTATCATTACAGATCTTGCCTTTGTATCGTTTGTAATATACGTATAAAGCCACCTTTCGTTCCCTATTGTCTTTAGAGTATAAAGCAACCCTTTATTTGAAGCGGATATCCTGTTGTTTATACGATGCTTGAACATTGTCCAATCTACAAAATTGTATCTCTCAAATCCTGTCAATGTAGTAACTGCTGTTGGTGCTCCACCAATATACTTTGGTAAAGGTGTGACCGACCTCATAAAGGTACAACCAGACGCAGGTGCGCAAGGACATTCAACAACATCTATCTCTTGCATAGCCACACACGGCAACACCTCTGTGTAATCCTCGTAATTACCCTCTTTTTGGTTTAGCTTTCTTGTCTGATAGTATATGTCGGCCCTTTGATTTATAAGATGGAAGTATATTAGCTTATTGGGCCACTTAAAGTCAATAAATGGCCTCCCCGTCTTTTCTTCTACTGCATGAGAAAAGGAGGCAATAATATCTCTTATTGTAGTTCGTAACAATAAATCGTCCTCCAAAATATACTATTTTAGTTCAATTCTTTTTAATCTATCATCCAAGTCCCTTATTACCCCGTCTAATGTATTATCAACACGTTGTATTGATCTATCAATAATATCATATTGTAAACTTTGCTTAACGGTCTTGTCTCCTGCTAACACCACTGTCTTTCTAAGTTCCACATCGCCCGTCTTGGTCGCAACAACAACTCTTGCATCAACTATTATTGGGAATCTATTGTACTGTATTGAATGTGTCAGCTTATTACTTTTTGTGTTTAATATCTGTGTTCTTCCGTTATGCTTCTGCCCTGATATATTAACCGATGTTGAAACTATTTTAGAGCCATCAGGTACCACAAAATCATCCGTTGCGTAAGAAATGTCAGCGACATTGTCACCCCTATCCAAACTAACACTAAATATCGAATCGGTTAGCTTCTTTGCCTCCACCCCTAACGAGAGAGGTTGCTCATTTGAATACAATATATTTTTTGCACTTATGCCTGACGCAGAGGCTGAAAAGGTCTCTTTATCCATGGCATTATTAATATCGACAAATTTCTCAACCATCTTATTTATTATATGAGCAAGGGATGACCCTGCATCTACCCCTAATTCAGGTATGGCTTCTTCGTGACGTATTTCATCTGTAAACAAAAACATAAGACTCTTTATTTAGTTAATGTAATGAACTTTATATTACACTGCAAATCAATATATTACAAATGTATATATTAAAAAGTACATACAAAAACTTTTGCCTATATTTTTTTTATATGACGGAGCCAAACCATTGGCTATGTCGTAAGTTGGTAGTTCGCAGCAAATCCTCAAATCTGATAAAAATCTCCTGCATACATAGCATATTCACCTACTCTTTACTATATTTGTGTTGAAAGCAACCGCATCATACAAAAAGGAGATTTGTGATAGTACACTATAGCAAGTCCGGCTTCGTCCAACTTGAAATGTTGATCGGCATGTACAGGCGGGCAGATGCTTGTAGTATAAAGCCAATCAATATTCCTTAGAGTTAGTAGCCATTCCCAAGCGACTTCGTAAAGTTATAAGTGTATCCTTTATAATATTTCATTCTTTCACATCTTCCATCAAGCCATAACGATTCCAATGCCTTACGAAGCCTATTAATAACAGTCATATAATTACGTGTATTTATAATACCTGCTTTTTCACCAAAATCGTGAATTGTACCGTATTCGTAAGCTGACATTAATGTATAGTTTGCCATAGTAGTTCCCATCTCGTAAACGATTCTTTTATCAGATTCGAGAACGGAACGGCTACTAACCCCACCTATACCCAATGGGACAGTTTCGTTGTTTTTTGAAGTTTCTTCCATTTTATTAAGTTTTATCTGTTATTGAAAATTAGTGCTTTTAATTGCCCAACTGGGCATAGCTGCAACATGTTAGCGGTAATTCAATCAACGACACGGCTACAATCAGGACAGACGTACATATTGCCGATGTTTTGACCATTCAAATCCATACAACTCGCACAACCACACACTTTGAATGAACTTATACCGTAAAAATCATCACCACCAGCTTGTTGGTATGTTTTCAATTTTTCGCAAAGTATGTATTGAAACATTCCTTCTTCCTTATTCCATTTTACCAATGCTTTTTGACCGTTCAAATGATGGTAGTTATAATTTCTCTCTATTGTAATTATACTGCCGTGTTTCACTTCATTTCCATGTGTATCGTGAAATGACAATGAACTAACCGCTAACACTTGCTTTGCAAAATGGCGGGTGAAGTGCTAATTTGACCCTTTGTATTTCTATTGAACGGTAGTGCTAAATTGAAGCTGTTGTTTTTCAAAACCGCCACATTGCAAAGCAGATGCCGTTATAAGCCATTTAGCTGCTCTACTAATGCAACAACTCTAAAGCACCACTTTTGTTGGTCTTTGTTGAATTGTAAAACATTATCATTAAGCGGTTCGCCTATATTGTAAAATTTGCCTGTCAAAGATTTTATTATCTCTGAATTTTCTTCAAGCATTTGTTTATACTCCTCAATTTGGAGTTGTTGTTTTGCGATTAATTCATCTTTTGTCATTTCAATTTATTTTAGTTGTTAATAGTTATGAATTTCAATGTCAAATAATGACATTTAATTCTGAACGCATCGTGAATAAGATCAGATTATGACCATTTTCTACAAGCTCTTTGAGTACCGGCACTGCTCCGATATCTTTACCAACTTTCGGAAACTCATGCGCTACGCATGTACCGTCAAAATCTATTAGTATGTCCATCTTTATAATTTAATCGTTTTATTGCGTATATACAATCGTTAGTGGCAATGCTAACCGAACACACGACCAACTGACAACTCATAATATTTTACCTCTTTTTCAATGCCGATAAATTTTCGGTTCAACTCTTTTGCTGCCAAACAAGCTGTTCCTACACCCATTGTATTATCAAGTACCATATCATTTTCTTTTGAATATGTTTTAATTAAGTATTTCATAAGTTCCAAAGGTTTTTGTGTTGGGTGTAATCCTCTTTTTTCGGCTCTTGAACTATATTCTACAATCGTTTCAGGATATTTGTGAGTGTATATTTTACCAACATAATCAGCCCTACCCAAACCGCTTACACCTCCATACATTTCAGCTCCTGCATTTTTACCCTTTTTTATTGGTTTGTCTCTTAATATCATTTGTGGGTAATAATTAGGTTTAACTCCAAATACTAAAATACTTTCG
>Ga0073900_10001319_pt1 | contig 13999 bp, 12 predicted proteins | sample KloWWTmetKNB5Kit_FD_66666 | JGI IMG/M metagenome (GOLD analysis project Ga0073900, IMG submission 66666) | Active sludge microbial communities from Klosterneuburg, Austria, studying microevolution and ecology of nitrifiers - Klosterneuburg... | ecosystem: Engineered > WWTP > Aerobic digester >...
CTGTTCCCCTCGGGCCTGATGATGGGTGGCAACTTCTCCATCCTCGACTACTTCCTCTGGAACGAAATCCCCGTGGTGCTGGGCAACCTGGTCGGCGGTCTGGCGTTTACCGGGCTCACGCTCTACGTCACGCACATCCGCACGGCCCCCAAGCGCAAGCTGGTCTGACCAGTGGCCGACACCCTGCGCGTGCGCATCGGTCAGCATTCGGACAAGGGCCACCAGGAGATCAACCAGGATTTCCATGGTGCCTGCGTCCCCGAAGGCCCGGCCCTGGTCAGCAAGGGCGTGGCGCTGGCGCTGGCCGACGGCATCAGCAGCAGCGATGTCAGTCACATTGCCAGTGCAGCCGCTGTGCATGCGCTGCTGCAGGACTACTACTGCACGTCCGACGCCTGGAGCGTGCGCCGCTCGGTGCAGTGCGTGCTGGCCGCCACCAACTACTGGCTGTACGCGCAAGACCGCAATGGCCCCCACCGCTTCGATGCCGACCGGGGCCATGTGTGCACCCTCAGCGCACTGGTCATCAAGTCGGCCACTGCACACCTTTTCCATGTGGGTGATGCGCGCATCTACCGCGTGCAGGGCAAGGCGCTGGAGCAGCTCACGCAAGACCATCGTGTGCAACTGCCCGGCGGCCATAGCCACCTGGCCCGTGCGATGGGCTTTCACTCCCAGCTCGACATCGACTACCGCGCGCTGCCCGTCGAGCCTGGCGACACCTTCGTGCTGGCGACGGATGGCGTGCACGAGCATGTGCCCGCCCCCTTCATCATCCAGATGCTGCAGGACCACGCGGGCGACCTGGACCAGGCCGCACGCGCCCTCGTGGCCGAGGCACTGCACCGGGGCAGCCCCGACAACCTGACGCTGCAGGTGGTGCGCATCGACGCACTGCCCCTGCAGGACAGCAGCGAACTGCAGCGCCAGCGCGCCGCCCTGCGCCTGCCGCCCGTGCTGGCCCCGCGCGACACCCTAGACGGCTACCACATCGTGCGCGAACTGCACGCCAGCCACCGCAGCCACATCTACCTGGCCATGGCCCCGGACAGCGGCGAACAGGTGGTGCTCAAGACCCCTTCCATCGACCTGCAGAGCGACGAGGACGCCCTTGACCGCTTTCTGCTGGAGGAATGGATTGCCCGCCGCATTCACAGCCCCCATGTGCTGCGGGCCGTGCTCAACACCCACCGGCGCGAGCACCTGTTTGTTGCACTAGAGCATGTGCAGGGCCAGACGCTGGCGCAGTGGATGATCGACCACCCCCGCCCCGCGCTTGCCGAGGTGCGCGACATCGTGGTGCAGATCGCACGCGGCCTGCAGGCTTTTCACCGCATGGAGATGCTGCACCAGGACCTGCGCCCCGAGAACATCATGATCGACCATACGGGCACGGTGAAAATCATCGACTTTGGTGCGGTACACGTGGCCGGGCTGGCCGAGACGGCGGTGCACGGTGGCAGCGATGCCATTTTGGGCACCGTGCAATACACCGCACCCGAGTATTTCTGGGGCGGGCCAGGCACACCGCAATCCGATCTTTTTTCACTCGGCGTCATCACCTATCAAATGCTCACCGGGCGCCTGCCCTACGGCACCCAGGTGGCGGGCCTGCGCACCCGCGCCGCCCTCCTGCGGCTGCGCTATGCCAGCGCGCTGCACGACGAAAGCCGCCCCATTCCCGCCTGGATCGATGCCGTGCTGGAACGCGCGGTGCACCCCAACCCGCTCAAACGCCAGGCCGAGCTGTCCGAGTTCGTGCACGAACTGCACCAACCCGGCGCAGCCACCCTGGCCCGCGCACGCACGCCCCTGGCCGAGCGCAATCCATTGATGTTCTGGCGCGCCACGGCACTGGTGCTGGCGGTCACGGTCGTGGCATTGCTGGGCTTCCTGCACAGGCAAGGCTGACGTCCGGGCACAAGGCTTGCATGGTGTCTGGCACAGCACCGAACACAAAACACCGCCATGCCCCACACGCCCTCCGAACCGCCCGCCACGCCCTTGCGCGAAACCCGCTCCATCTGCCCCTACTGCGGCGTGGGCTGCGGCGTCATCATCGAAAGCCAGGGCCCGCAAATCACCGGCGTGCGCGGCGACCCCGACCACCCGGCCAACTTTGGCCGCCTGTGCAGCAAGGGGGCCAGCCTGCACCACACCGCCAGCCACACCGTCACGCTGCAAACCCGCCTGCTCCAGCCCCTGCAGCGCGCCACACGCGATGCGGCGCCCCAGGCCATCGGCTGGGATGCGGCCCTGGACCTGGCCACCGAGCGCTTCACCCGCACCATCGCCGCGCACGGACCGGATGCCGTGGGCTTCTACATCTCGGGCCAGCTGCTGACCGAGGACTACTACGTCTTCAACAAACTCGCCAAGGGGTTGATCGGCACCAACAACATCGACACCAACTCGCGCCTGTGCATGAGCAGCGCCGTGGCGGGCTACAAGCAGACGCTGGGCGCCGACGCCCCGCCCGCCTGCTACGACGACCTGCGGCACGCACAGTGCCTGTTCATCATTGGCAGCAACACGGCCTGGGCGCACCCGGTGCTGTTTCGCCGCATTGAAGACGCCCGGCGCAGCAACCCGCAACTCAAGATCATCGTGGCCGACCCGCGCCGCACCGACACGGCCGAAGTGGCCGACCTGCACCTGGCCCTGCAGCCCGGCACCGATGTGCGCCTGCTCGGCGGCATGCTGCACCTGATGCAGCGCGAGGGCTGGCTTGATGGCGCCTACATCGCCGCCCACACCACGGGCCTGGAAGCACTGCAGCCGCACATTGCCGAATGCACGCCCGAGCGCGTAGCGCTCGAATGCGGCATCAGCGCACATGACCTGCTCACCGCCACACGCTGGTTCGCCGGACTGCAGGGCGGCGCAGCGCGGCCCCGCACACCCACGCTCAGCCTGTACTGCCAGGGCCTGAACCAGAGCACCAGCGGCACGGCCAAGAACGCCGCGCTGGTGCATCTGCACCTGGCCACGGGGCAGATCGGCAAGCCCGGCGCGGGGCCGCTCTCGCTCACCGGCCAATCCAACGCCATGGGCGGGCGCGAGGTGGGCGGCATGGCCCACCTGCTGTCCGCCCACCGTGATCTGGCCAACCCCGCGCACCGCGCCGAGGTGGCCGCGCTGTGGGGCGTGAGCGACGTGCCTGCACGCCCCGGCAAGACCGCTGTGGAAATGTTCCAGGCTGCGGCCGACGGCGAGATCAAGGCCCTGTGGATCGCCTGCACCAATCCGGCACAAAGCATGCCCGACCAGGCCACGGTGCGCCGCGCCCTGCAGCGTGCCGAGTTCGTGGTGGTGCAAGACGCCTTTGCCACCACCGCCACCTGCGGCTATGCCGACCTGCTGCTGCCCGCCAGCACCTGGGGCGAGAAGACCGGCACCGTGACGAACAGCGAACGCCGCATCTCGCGCGTGCGCAGCGCCGTGCCCACCCCCGGCGAGGCGCGGCACGACTGGCAGATCGCGGTGCAGTTCGCGCACCGACTTGAAGCGCAGCTGCGCCCCGGCCTGCCCACGCTGTTCCCCTACCCCACGGCACAAGACGACACCGGCGCCGAGGCCATCTGGAACGAGCACCGCGAGAGCACGCGCGGGCGCGACCTCGACATCACCGGCCTGAGCTACGCACTGATCGACACGCAAGGCCCGCAGCAGTGGCCCTACGCAGAAACGGCCGACACAGGCAAGGCCCGGCTGTACGAAGACGGCATCTTCCCCACCCCAGACGGGCGCGCACGCTTCGTGGCGCTGCAATACCGGGGCGTGGCAGAGCCGCGCAGCGCGCGCTATCCCTTCAGCCTGACCACCGGCCGCCTGCGCGACCAGTGGCACGGCATGAGCCGCACCGGCACGCTGGCCCGCCTGTTCGGCCATGCACCTGAACCCGCCGTGCAAATGCACCCACAGGACATGGCCCACCAAGGCCTACAGGACGGCGACCTGGCCTACATCACCAGCGTGCGCGGCAGCATCGTGGTGCCCGTGCAGTCCAGCGAAGAAATGGCGCCAGAGCAGGTTTTCCTGGCCATGCACTGGGGCAGCGAATACCTGGGCGGGCATACCTCTACCGGCATGCGTCTGGCGGGGGTCAATGCGCTCACCACACCCGCCTTCTGCCCCACCTCAAAACAACCCGAACTCAAGCACGCGGCCGTCAAGGTGCTCAAGGCCGAACTCCCCTGGCGCCTGGTGGCCCGCGCTTGGCTGCCTGCGGATCAGGCCCTGGCCACACGCAACGCCATGGCTGCGCTGATGGACGCGTTCCCGTTCGCCCTGTGCGTACCCTTCTCCGGCCCCGTGCAGCCCGGCGCGGCCTGCGCACCGCGCACCGGCGTGCTGCTGCGGGCCGCTGCACACGATGCCCCGCCCGAGGCGCTGCTCGAACGCATTGAAGCGCTGTTGGGCCTGGACAGCCAGGATGCCCTGCGCTACCGGGATCGCCGCCACGGCCAGCGCCGCAGTGCCCGGCTGGAACGCGGAGAAGGCCCTGCCACGCTGGCCGCCATGCTGCTGGGCGGTGACACCCGGGCCGATGCCTGGATCGGCACCCTGCTGGTGCAGGGGCTGCCGGCCGGGGCCTATGGCCGCCAGTTGCTGGCGCCCGGTGCACAGGCCCCGGCCGCCCTGCGCGGCGCCAGCCAGGCCCAGGGTCGACAGGTCTGCGGCTGCTTTGGCGTGAGCATTGCCACCATTACCGGGGCCCTGGCCGCCTGCGCAGGCAGCGACAGCGAGCGCCTGTCTGCCCTGCAGGGCCAACTGCGCTGCGGCACCAACTGTGGATCGTGCCTGCCCGAACTCAAACGCCTGGTGCGCACGACACCGGCCAAAGCTTCATGAAACGGCTCCAATCCGGCGCTGTACCCGACCAGCGCACTCCCCCTGCGCAGCACGCGCTGCAGCGCGGCTGCACTTGCACGACAATGCGCTCCCCACACCAATACAGGCGTCAGACCCATGGGCATTAGCCAATACCTCAAAGTGATCGGACGCGGCAAAGTGGGTGCGCGCAACCTGCCGCGCGACCAGGCCACCGACCTGATGGGCCAGGTGCTTGACGGCACGGCCAGCGACCTTGAAGTCGGCGCCTTCTGTATCGCCATGCGCATCAAGGGCGAAACGCCGGAAGAAATGGCGGGTTTCCTCGACGCCGTACACGAGCGCCTGGAGATGCTGCCCGCCAGCGCCCGCCCGCTCGTGGTGCTTCCCAGCTACAACGGTGCGCGCAAACTGCCCGTGCTCACCCCGCTGCTGGCCCTGCTGCTGGCCCGCAACGGCCTGCCCGTGCTGGTGCACGGCACGGCCACGGAAGACCGCCGCGTCTCCAGCCAGGACGTGCTGGCCGCACTCGACATTGCCCCCATGCAAGAGCTGGACGAGATCGAACCCGGTCACGTGGCCTTCGCGCCCACCGCCTTGCTGCTGCCGGGCCTGGAGCGCCTGCTGGACGTGCGCCGCACACTGGGCCTGCGCAACAGCGCCCACAGCCTCGTCAAGCTCATGGACCCGCTCTCGCCCGTGGCGGGCGACAGCCTCATCGTGGGCAGCTACACGCACCCCGAATACGCCGAGTCGATGGCCGCCACCATTGCCCTCACGGGCTCCGATGCCCTGTTGCTGCGCGGCACCGAGGGCGAGCCCGTGGCCGATCCGCGCCGCACGCCGCAGATGGATGGCTTTCTCTCCGGGCGCGCCGTGCGCCTGCAGGAAGCCCAGGGCGGCCCGCTGACCACGCTGCCCACACTGCCCCCCACTACCGACGCTGCCAGCACGGCGGCCTACACGCGCGCTGTGCTCAGCGGCGAGCTGCCCGTGCCCGAACCCATCGCACGGCAGGTGGAACATATCTTGCGTCTCGTCCAGCAGATCGCACGATAGGCCCCAATGACCCTTCCTCACCATCCCACCCCCGGCAACGAGCCCTTGGGCACCTGCACCCTGGTGGGCGCAGGCCCGGGCGACCCCGACCTGCTGACGCTGCAAGCCCTCAAGGCGATCCAGTCCGCCACGGTGCTGCTGGTGGACGACCTGGTGAGCGAAGCCATCGTGGCCTATGCATCGCCCACGGCGCGCATCGTCCGCGTGGGCAAGCGCGGTGGCTGCAAGAGCACGCCACAGGAGTTCATCGAAAAACTCATGCGCATGGCCGTGCAGGAGGGAGAGACGGTGGTGCGCCTCAAAGGGGGCGACCCGTTCATCTTTGGCCGGGGCGGCGAGGAAGTCGAGCACCTGCGCGCGGCAGGCATTGAAACCCGCGTCATCAACGGCATTACGGCGGGCCTGGCCGGGCCCACCGCCGTGGGCGTACCACTGACGCACCGCGAACACGCACACGGCGTGGTGTTCATCACCGGACACGCCAAGCCGGGCCACTCCGGCCCCGACTGGCGACTGCTGGCCACGACCGCACGCGACGCGCGCCTCACCCTGGTGATTTACATGGGCGTGGGCAGCGCGGCGCACATCCAGCAAGAACTGCTCGCGGGCCTGCCCGGGGGCACGCCCGTGGCCATCATCGAGAACGCCAGCCTGCCCAGCCAGCGCCAAGCCGTCGGCACACTGAACCAGTTGGCGGCCACCATCGACGCGGCCGGACTGGGCAGCCCCTCCATCATCGTGGTGGGCAACGTGGTGCAGGCGCTGGCCACCCTGGCCCCGCACAGCGCGGTGGCGGCGCGCTAACCCGCACGCAGCCCACTACACTAGGAGGCTGTCGGACTTGGGAATCGTCGGCTGCAAATCGGCCGCAGCGGTCCATTTTTCACCGTCTTTTTACCCCATAGCCGGGCTATGGGGCTGCAAATCCGGCAAAAACTGTCCTCGCTGGGGCCGATTTTGGTGAAACCTTCGGTTTTCGCTTTCGACGCCCCAAGTCCGATCGCCTCCTAGGCAGCGCCCCCGGGCCTCGGGGCCTCCGTGGGTCGCCCCGCGCCCATTCACTCTTATTTTCATAGCTTCTTGCGCTTTATTGATGAGCGCTACAGCCATTTTTAATGCATGAATTTGATGCCGTAGTCATTGGCGCCGGTGCGGCCGGCCTGTTCTGCGCAGGCCAGGCGGGCCAGCGCGGCCTCAAGGTGCTGCTCATCGACCATGCCGACAAGGTGGCCGAGAAGATCCGCATCTCGGGCGGCGGGCGCTGCAACTTCACCAACCGCGACCTCGACCCCACGGCCCCGCACAAATACTTTGTGGGGCGAAACCCGCAGTTCTGCCGCTCAGCCCTGTCACGCTATACCCCGGCAGACTTCATCGCCCTGCTGCAAAAGCACGGCATCGCGTTCCACGAAAAGCACAAAGGCCAGTTGTTTGCCGACCGTTCGGCCGAGGACATCATCGCCATGCTGCTGGCCGAATGCGGCGCAGGGGGCGTGACGCACTGGCAACCCTGCAGTGTCAAAAGAATAGTCTTTTTGGCAAAACCCCAAGTCCAGGCCTCTAGGGCAGACGATACAAGCGCTGGCAGCTACCAAATTGATACTGATCGCGGCACGGTGCAGGCGCGCAGCGTGGTGGTGGCAACAGGCGGGCTGTCCATTCCCAAAATCGGCGCCACCGATTGGGGCTACCGGCTCGCGCAGCAGTTCGGCATTCCGCTCATCGAACGCCGCCCTGGCCTGGTGCCGCTCACCTTCGACGGCGATGCCTGGGCGCCTTATGCGCAGCTCTCCGGCCTGGCGCTGCCCGTGCAAATCAGCACGGGAATTCAGGAAGGCCCCCACGCTCCACCGCTTCGCGGGTCGCTGCCCCCCGAGGGGGCCGCTTTTGCCTTGGGGCGGCCCGGCAGCAAAAGAAAAACACGCATGGCCTTCGACGAAGACCTGCTGTTCACGCACCGGGGGCTGTCGGGCCCGGCGGTGCTGCAAATCTCCAGCTACTGGCAGGAGGGCACGCCGCTGTCCATCAACCTTGCGCCCGGGGTCGACCTGCCCGCCGCGCTGGCGCAGGCCAAGCTGCGATCACGCAAGCTGCTGGCCAACGAGCTGGCCCAGTGGGTGCCCAGCCGCCTGGCCGACGCCTGGGCCGCACAAAGCAGCGACTGGCAACGCCCCGTGGCCGAGGCCTCGGACAAGGCCCTGGCGCGGCTGGCAGAGCAACTGGCGCACTGGCAGCTCACGCCCACCGGCACCGAGGGCTATAAAAAGGCCGAGGTCACGCTGGGCGGCATCGACACGCGCGCCCTGTCGCAACAAACCATGGAGAGCAAGGCGCAAAGCGGCCTGTACTTCATTGGCGAGGTGGTGGACATCACCGGCTGGCTGGGGGGCTATAACTTTCAGTGGGCCTGGGCCAGTGCACATGCGTGCGCGCAAGCGTTGCCTGCCGCTTGATGCCTGGACACCCGCCGAACAAGCGCTATAATGTCCGGCTTTGCTGGCATCGCCCCGTCGGCCAAATACTAGTTACAGACGGGGAACACCGCCACGCAAGGTCTTGAGGCCCGATCTCCCCAAGACCCTCTGCGGGCAAAATTTTGGAAACCATTCGCTAATGACCACCATCCGTGTAAAAGAGAACGAACCCTTTGACGTTGCCCTGCGCCGTTTCAAGCGCACCATCGAAAAGCTGGGCCTGCTGACCGACCTGCGTGCCCGCGAGTTCTACGAAAAGCCCACCGCCGAGCGCAAGCGCAAGAAGGCAGCCGCCGTCAAGCGCAACTACAAGCGCATTCGCAGCATGCAGCTGCCCAAGAAGATGTACTGATCTTCGGCTCCAGGCTCTGCTTGGAACCTGGACTTGTCACCACAGGTCCCAACCCGCGCTAGGGACGCCAAGCGCGGGTTTTTGTTTTTTTGGGTCTGCACAAAGCCCCTCTGGCGTCGTTACAACGCCTTGCCGTAGCAACACTACTGTCTGCGGCGCTGCGCCTAGCCAGAGGGGCTTTGTGCAAACCCGACACCTCTGCCTAACCCACAAAAGGAAGCCGCCATGAGCCTCAAGGACCAGATCACCGAAGACATGAAAACCGCCATGCGCGCCAAGGACAGTGAGCGCCTGCTGACCATCCGGGGCCTGCTGGCCGCCTGCAAGCAAAAAGAGGTGGACGAGCGCGTGGTACTCGACGATGCGGCCGTGGTCGCCATCGTCGACAAGCTCGTCAAGCAGCGCAAGGACTCGATCGCTGCCTTCGAGGGCGCGGGCCGCCAGGACCTGGCGGACAAGGAAAAAGCCGAAATGGCCGTATTGCAGGGCTACCTGCCCCAGCGCATGTCGGCCGAGGAAACAGCCGTGGCCGTGCAAGCCATCGTGATCGAACTGGGCGCCAAGGGCCAGGGCGACATGGGCAAGGTCATGGGCGTGGTCAAAACTCGCCTGGCGGGCAAGGCCGACATGGGCCAGGTGTCCGCTGCGGTAAAGGCAGCGCTGGCGGGCTGAACCAACCTCCGCGCTTTCTCTTTATCCCTCCCCGCGCGGCAGCACAGCCGCGCGCGTTCCGGCCCGCCAACACAGCCTCGGCCCCCGCCGCAGCTGGCGGCGACCGTCCTCGCGGCCCCTTCAAAGATTCCCTCCCTGCCCCGGCCGCTTCGCAGATTCGGACAAAAACCCCTGACAACCATTGGGAATCACTACCGGCATTCAATAGCACCGTGTACCGGCAAGCCTGTACGACATAGCACTCCCTTCCACGACTTTGAACGCAGGCTCCCGATGAGAAACAACCAGCCCGTCTAGCAACGCGAGTACGACTTTCCCGCCCACGAAACGCTGCTGTCCACCACCGACACGTCCAGCCACATCACGTACGCCAACGCGGCGTTCATCCGCACCAGTGGCTTCGACCTCGACGAACTGATGGGCCAGCCGCACAACCTGGTGCGCCACCCGGACATGCCGCCCGAGGCCTATGCCGACATGTGGCGCAGCCTGAAAGAGGGGCAGTCGTGGACGGCGCTGGTCAAAAACCGCCGCAGGGACGGCGATCACTACTGGGTGCGCGCCAATGCGGCCCCCATGCGCCGCAATGGGCAGGTGACGGGCTACCTCTCGGTTCGTACCAAACCCGCGCGCCCTGAAATCGAAGCGGCCGAAGCCTTGTACCGCCGTTTCCGCGAAGGTCGCGCCAGCGGCCTGGCCTTTCACCGTGGCCTGATCGTGCGCACCGGCCTGATGCGCTGGGCCAGTGCCCTGCAAATGCTGCCCACAGCCTGGCGCGTGCGACTGCCGCTGCTGCTGGGCACCGTGCTGATGGCGGCCCTGGCCCTGTCGGGGCTGGGAGGCGCCATGCTGTCGGGCATGGCGGCCAGCGTGGTCATCGGCCTGTTGCTGTGCGATATGTTCATCGAGGCGCAAGTGACCTCGCCCCTGGCGCAGATCCTGGCTTCCGCGCAGCGGGTGGCCAGCGGCGAAGCGCATGACGACCCCGGCCTGAACCGCTGCGATGACATCGGACTGATCGCACGTGCCATCAACCAGGCGGGGCTCAACCTGCAGTCGCTGGTGGCCGATGTGCACGAGCAGGTCTCGGGCGTACAGGTGGCCAGCCAGGAGATTGCTGCCGCGAACAACGACCTGGCCAGCCGCACCGAGCAAACCGCCTCCAGCCTGGAAGAAACCGCCGCCGCCATGGAGCAGCAAACCGCCACCGTGCGCCAGAACTCCGACTCTGCGCAGCAGGCCAGCGAGCTGGCCCGCACCGCCACGCAGGTGGCGGCCAAGGGCGGGCAAGAAGTCGCCAACGTGGTCTCCACCATGGAAATGATCTCGCATTCCAGCCGCAAGATCGCCGACATCATCAGCGTCATCGACGGCATTGCCTTCCAGACCAACATCCTGGCCCTGAACGCTGCCGTGGAAGCAGCCCGCGCTGGCGAGCAAGGCCGGGGCTTTGCCGTCGTGGCCAGCGAGGTGCGCAGCCTGGCAGGCCGCTCGGCCGCCGCCGCCAAGGAAATCAAGGGCCTGATCGACGACTCGGTAGACAAGGTTGAAGGCGGCTCGCGCCTGGTGGCCAGCACCGGCCAGACCATGACCGAAGTCGTCACCCAGGTGAACCGTGTGAACGATCTCATTGCGGAAATCACGGCGGCCTCGAAAGAGCAAAGCATCGGCATCTCGCAGGTCGGGCAGGCCGTGGCGCAACTGGACGAAATGACGCAGCAAAACGCCGCCATGGTGGAAGAAAGCAGCGCCGCCGCCTCGAGCATGAGCGAGCAGGCACGGCGGCTGCTGGGCGCCATCAAGGTGTTCTCGGCGGCCTGAACGACGCCGCGCCGGGCGGGGCAAACCGCGCCAGCGTGCGGACGGTGGGCTTTTATGATGTTGCCCTACACCACCGTCTTCACACCGCACCGCCATGCCCGCCCACAACCCCTTCAAATCCGCCCTGGCCGCAGGCCAGCCCCAGATCGGTCTGTGGCTCTCCATGGCGGACGCCTACCTCGCCGAAGTGGCCGCCACGGCCCGCTTCGACTGGTTGCTGATCGACGGCGAACATGCCCCCAACGACCTGCGCAGCACGCTCGCCGCTCTGCAGGCCATCGCACCCTACCCTTCGCACCCCGTGGTGCGCGTGCCGCAGGGCGACACGGCCCTCATCAAGCAGGTGCTCGACATCGGCGCCAAGTCGCTGCTGGTGCCCATGGTGGACACGGCCGAGCAGGCCCGCACCATCGCCGCCGCCACGCGGTACCCACCGCGGGGCGTGCGTGGTGTGGGCAGTGCGGTGGCGCGCTCGTCGCTATGGACCAGCCGCGCCGACTACATGGACATTGCCGACGACGAAATCTGCCTGCTGGTGCAGGCAGAAACCGTGACGGCCATGCAAAATTTACCGGACATCTGCGCCGTGGACGGGGTGCACGGCGTGTTCATTGGCCCGGCGGACCTGTCGGCCTCCATGGGCCATCGCAGCAACCCGGCGCACCCCGAGGTGCAGGCGGCCATCGACAAGGCCATTGACACCATCGTGGCCAGCGGCAAGGCGGCCGGCATTCTCACGTCCGACCCCGCGCTGGCCCAGCTTTATTTGCAGCGCGGCGCCACCTTTGTGGCGGTGGGTGTGGACGTGCTGGTGTTTGCCAACGCCGCACGCCAGTTGCGCGCGCGGTTCGACATTGATCCAGCGCCCGGCGCCGACCCTGCTGCCAGCGCAGCCTATTGAGCAGCGACGCGCTGATGCACACGATCAGACGCACATAACTATAAAAACAATAGCTACTAGCGCTTACCAGATAAGCGTTAGAGGCCATTTTCACTAAACTTTTGGCCTGAAGGCCCTGCCACCCTTTACGAAAGACCTGCCATGCCCACCACCGCACCATTCAAGATCGCCGTCATCGCCGGAGACGGCATCGGCAAGGAAGTCATGCCCGAGGGGTTGCGCGTGGTGCAAACCGCCGCCCAGCGCTTTGGCCTCCAGCTGGACATCACCCCCATCGCCTGGGCCAGCTGCGACTACTACGCCGCCCACGGAACGATGATGCCGGGCGACTGGAAGGCCCAGCTCGCTGGCATGGACGCCATTTTCTTCGGCGCCGTGGGTTGGCCAGCCACCGTGCCCGACCATGTCTCGCTGTGGGGCTCGCTGCTCAAGTTCCGCCGCGAGTTCGACCAGTACATCAACCTGCGCCCCGTGCGCCTGTTCGACGGCGTGCCCTGCCCGCTGGCGGGCCGCAAGAGCGGCGACATCGACTACCTGGTGGTGCGCGAGAACACCGAGGGCGAATACACGTCTCTGGGCGGCATCATGTACGAGGGCACCGAGCGCGAAATCGTCATCCAGGAATCGGTCTACTCACGCCACGGCGCCCACCGCTTGCTCAAATACGCCTTCGACCTGGCGCAAAGCCGCCCGCGCAAACACGTCACCCTGGCCACCAAAAGCAACGGCATCGCCATCAGCATGCCCTGGTGGGACCAGCGCGCCGACCACATTGCCCAGGGCTACCCCGACGTCACACTGGACAAGCAGCACATCGACATCCTCACCGCGCGCTTTGTGCTGCAGCCGGGCCGCTTCGACGTGGTGGCCGCCACCAACCTGTTTGGCGACATCCTCAGCGACTTGGGCCCCGCCACCACCGGCACCATCGGCCTGGCGCCGTCCGCCAACCTGAACCCCGAGCGCCTGTTCCCCAGCCTGTTCGAGCCCGTGCACGGCTCGGCGCCCGACATCTACGGCCAGAACATCGCCAACCCCATCGCCATGGTCTGGTCGGGCGCGCTGATGCTCGATTTTCTGACCCACGGCCAGGGCGCCGGACGCGCCGCGCACGATGCCATCGTGGCGGCGATGGAAGAAGTGATCAAAAACGGGCCGCGCACGCCGGATTTGGGGGGCACGGCGAACACGACACAGGTGGGGGAGGCAATAGCAAAGGTGGTTGCCCAGCACTGAATTCCCGGCCGCAGACTGAATTCACTTTTTTTGGTGGCTACCGGCGCTTTCATTGGTTGCCAGCTCGTACGCTTTTACGTACCATAGCACCTCGTTTCAGGAGCGCCCCATGCACACCCTTACCGCCAGCGAAGCCCGCGCCAATCTGTACCGCCTCATTGATGAGGCGGCCGAATCGCACAAGCCCATTACCATTTCTGGCAAGCGCAGCAGCGCCGTGCTCCTCGCTGCCGAAGATTGGAGCGCGATTCAAGAAACCTTGTATTTGCTTGCAGTTCCAGGCATGCGCGAGTCCATCAAAACCGGCATGGCGGAGCCTCTCGCAAGCAGCGCCCAGGAGCTTGAGTGGTGACTTGGGTTGTTGTTTTTGCCAAGCACGCACTCAAAGATGCAAAAAAGCTTTCGGCCAGCGGCCTCAAACCCAAAACGCAAGAACTGCTGACACTGTTAGCCCGCGATCCATTTCAAAATCCGCCGCCGTTCGAAAAACTTGTCGGAGATCTCGCCGGTGCGTACTCTCGCCGGATCAACATTCAGCATCGCATCGTGTACGAAGTTTTTCTCGAAGAAAAAACGGTTCGTGTTTTACGCATGTGGACGCACTACGAATAATCTTCAGGCGGATGCCAACGCTCGGCGCGTTGCCACCGC
>Ga0073900_10001323_pt1 | contig 13968 bp, 14 predicted proteins | sample KloWWTmetKNB5Kit_FD_66666 | JGI IMG/M metagenome (GOLD analysis project Ga0073900, IMG submission 66666) | Active sludge microbial communities from Klosterneuburg, Austria, studying microevolution and ecology of nitrifiers - Klosterneuburg... | ecosystem: Engineered > WWTP > Aerobic digester >...
CCTTTGGATGCTGAAGTACTTAAAGCAGATCAGAGTAAACTGAAAAATTCCATACTTCAGTTTGGAGAAGTAAATCCTTTGGCACTCCAGGCTTATGATGAGATCAAAATCAGGTATGATGAGATCACCACACAGAGAGAGGACATACTTGAATCCAAAGCAGCACTCCTAGCCACAATAGAAGAGATCCAACTGACCTCGACCGAGAAATATATGAGTACTTTCGAACAGGTACGCCTTAGCTTCAAAGAGGTCTTCCGAGAGTTATTTACCGAAGATGATGATTGTGATTTGCTCATAGATGACGTCAATAATCCACTTGATTCAGATATCACCATAATTGCAAAGCCCAAAGGGAAGAGACCACAAAGCCTCAGTCAATTGTCAGGTGGTGAAAAAACATTAACTGCAATTGCATTCCTGTTTGCCCTGTATCTTATTAAACCTGCTCCATTCTGTATTTTTGACGAGATCGATGCACCCCTCGATGATGCCAATGTCGAAAAGATGAACCGCCTGATCCAAAAATTTAGTAAAACATCACAGTTTATTATCATTACTCACAACAAAGCAACTATGGCGGCCATGGATGTTCTTTATGGCGTCTATATGGAAATGCAAGGAATAAGTGGACTTTCAAAAGTGGATTTTCGATCATTTGGCCACAATATGGTTCTCGATGTGATCGAAAATTAAATATTTTTATTATTTTAATTACAGTATTTTACAAATTAAAGGTGTGTTTTCGCAATAATACATTATTTATATTTTGTCTAATACACGAAAATGAAAATTTAATCCATATTTGATTTTATCAACTATTTCAAATCTCTTGATTCTCAGTTAGTTGTATTTTTTTAGTGGTTTATTTGTATTTATTGGCCAAAAACTGAGCGCTCAGATAAAATGCTATTTAGTGTTAGAATTTATTTCTAAAATTGCCTTCCCTTTCACCCGCATTACTTATTAGGACCCTGCACTTTCACTGACGTATTCTTATTTTTTAATTATTTAAATAACCGCAATGTATTATTTAAACAGATTCCGCTATGCAGGGAGGGTATCTTTTATGCTTTTCCTTTTAAACTTTTCTTACAATGTATTTGGCCAGAATATTGAGCCATCTAAAACGAATCAGATAGCAAAGAGTGTCCAAGAGGCAAGAGAGAACAGAATCGAATTTAAAGACTTCGAGCTCTTCACGCCAGTATCTGGACAACTTTCTATTCGCACTGCTGATGTGGTGAAACAATCTACTGTGGCCGAATTGGATTCACGAAAAATGGAGACCCTACTTGCTTTGAAACCAAATGGAATCAGCATCTCTGTACCATTTTTAAATTCGAGTATCCAAATTGAATTAATCAAACAAAACATTTTAACTGAAGACTTCGAGGTGTATACCAGTGAATCACCAAATAAGCCGATATCCTACAAACAGGGTGTATTCTACCGTGGGATTATTCAGGGAGATGAAAATTCTGTAGTAGGTCTTAGTTTCTTTGATGGTGTACTATATGGTATGATCTCTTCTAGCACACTTGGAAATGTAACAATCAACCAAGTAGAGAAAGGAAATAATTATCTTATTTATTCAGATAAAGATCTGACTGTTATCAATCCATTTTCATGTGCTGCACAGGAGCCTGAAGGCTATGCTGAAGAGGTAAGAAATACGCTCCGTGATCAATTGGAATCTAGAGCATCAAAGTGTGTAAAAGTATATTTGGAAACAGATTATGCTCTCTATGTAAATAAGGGGTATTCAACCACCAATGTGACCAATTACATTACAGCCGTTTTTAACAATTTAGCCACTTTGTATGCAAATGAGCAGATTACCACTCAAATTTCACAAATCTATATTTGGACCACTCAAGATAGCTATAGTAAAACCAGTAGCTCCACGGCGCTTACACAATTTAAATCTGCCCGACCTTCATACAATGGAAATATTGCTCACCTCGCTGCGCTAGGTGGCAATAATCTAGGTGGTGTCGCGTGGGTAAATGCACTTTGTTCCAATTATGGATATGCTTATAGTAATATCACCTCTACCTACAATAATGTCCCGGTTTATTCCTGGACTGTAGAAGTAATGACGCATGAGATGGGCCATAATCTGGGTTCTCCTCACACACAGAGCTGCACCTGGCAAGGCGGCGCACTGGACAATTGTTATACTCCAGAGGGAAATTGCAATCCGGGCCCTCCACCTACCAATGGAGGCACAATCATGAGTTATTGCCATTTAACCAGTTACGGTATAAATTTCAATAATGGCTTTGGTTCTCAACCCGGAAATTTAGTTCGGGCAAAAGTATCTGCCGCTACTTGTCTAGGTACATGTGACAACGGGTCATGTAATTCTCCTTCCGGCCTTGCAGTGACTAATATTCAGAACACTACTGCTACGGTATCCTGGAATGCGGTATCCGGTTCCACTGGTTACGAAGTTCAGTATAGGCAATCCGGCGGAAGCTGGACACTCTTGCCTGCCACAACCTATACCACTCTGAATTTAACAGGACTTACTGTCGGCAAAACTTATGAAGTTCAGGTAAGAACAAAATGCGCTTCCGGCACTTCTGCCTGGAGTCCTTCTGTTTCCTTTACCATGGGTTCGAGTTGTGGCACTGTAAATGGATTAACTGCTTCCAATATCACTTCCACTACTGCTACAGCTTCTTGGAATGCGCTATCCGGTGCTATTTCTTATGACCTGGAGTATAAAGTCAGCACCAGTAACACTTGGTATTTATTTAATACTACCGGAACTGCGGTAAATTTTACAGGGTTAGCTCCCGGTACAACTTACAATCTTCGCGTCCGTGCTAACTGCGCAAGTGGTTCTGGAGCATATAGTGCGATTGTAAACTTTACAACACAATCCAGTGGAGATCAATCCTATTGTAATTCAAGAGGATATACCGCTGATTATGAATGGATTGACCTCGTGAGAATTAATACCATCAATAATCCGTCTGGGAGTAACGCCGGCTATGGTAATTTTACAAATTTATCAACCAATGTCACCAAGGGTACGACATATAGTCTAACAATTAGTGCAGGTCTTACCAGTAACTATATAGAATATTGGAATGTTTGGATCGACTACAACCGGGATGGCGACTTTAATGACACAGGTGAAAATCCCATTCATTTCTCTTCCAATAGCAGTGGCAATATCGTAAATTCTATTACTATTCCTACCACAGCAAGTGTCGGAACTACCAGAATGAGAGTATCTATGAAGTATGGAGGCTACGCAACTAATTGTCAAGCCTTTCCATATGGTGAAGTGGAAGATTATACCTTGAATATTGTTTCTTCTTTCAGACTTCCCTCCAATAATGAATTGAGCATCGAAGATGTTTCTTTTTATCCGAATCCGATAACAGATCTGGTCACAGTAACTTTTCAGTCTACCGGCGATGGTCGAGTGGATCTAAATGTGATGAATATCGATGGTAAGACAGTCCAGTCTGCCCAATATGATATCCAGGAAGGACTCAATTCAATTCCGATGGGTATGAGTGACATTGCTCCGGGACTTTACGTGATCGAAATCAAGGATGGGCACTCTCGTAAATATGTAAAAATAGTGAAGGCGCCTACTCACTGATAAACATTGCTTTATTATTACAGCGTAATTGAATACGAGTATCCACTCATATTCTGATAGAAGAGAGGTTCCCATACGGAACCTCTCTTTTTGATTAGAGGTCCAACTAATTATTCATCAATTCCATTTACCTTCGTCACAAAGAAATCTCAATCGTGGCCAAAGTAAAAAGTGTATATGTTTGTTCTAACTGTGGCGCACAGTCTCCTAAATGGATTGGAAAATGTTCTTCCTGCAATGAATGGAACACCTATACGGAGGAAATTCACACTCAGAAAAAAAATAAACCGGGGCAACTAAATTCTCCATTTTCCGGCACTAAGCCCACCCTACTCAATGATATACAGACAGGAAAATTCCTTAGGATTTCATCGGAAGATGAAGAACTCAACAGAGTACTGGGAGGAGGAATTGTACCCGGCTCTGTAATACTCATAAGTGGCCAACCCGGTATCGGCAAGTCTACACTGATGCTACAGATCGCACTTTCTACTCAGGGTAAAATCCTGTATATCACAGGTGAAGAAAGCGACGAACAAATCAAGATGAGAGCAGATCGCATCCAGCAGCCAGTGGGTGAATGCTACATCTATGCTGATACCGAGATATCTGCCATTATACAGCAAGCGAGAGCGCTACAACCAAATGTTATAGTGGTGGATTCAATACAGACGATGTACCTGGATTATCTAGAATCATCCGCCGGTACGGTATCCCAAATCCGCGAATCCACCGCTGAACTTCAGCGATTTGCCAAGGAACAGAATATCGCGCTGTTTATCATCGGACACATCACTAAAGATGGTGACATCGCCGGACCAAAGCTGCTGGAGCACATGGTCGATGTGGTATTATATTTCGAAGGGGATCGGAACTATGCCTACCGGATATTGCGAGCACGCAAGAATAGATTTGGTTCTGCAGATGAAATAGGCATCTACGAAATGTTTGAAGATGGACTAAAACAGGTCAAAAATGCCTCACAGGTTCTAGCTAATCGTCACGAAGAAGCTTATTCGGGCAATGCACTCGGAATAATAGGTGAAGGTAGCCGAAACTATCTTATAGAGGTTCAGGCCTTAGTCTCTCGCGCGGTATATGGAACACCTCAGCGCTCAGCTACCGGCTATGATCCGCGCCGAATGAATATGCTACTCGCTGTACTTGAGAAGAAATGCCAGTTACCACTAGGATACAATGACGTTTTCTTAAACATTGCTGGTGGGCTCAGAGTCGATGACCCTTCGATTGACCTACCACTAGCCATGGCAGTGATCTCATCTCTCGAAAATAGACCCGTATCTCCTGACTTTGCTTTCGTGGGCGAGATCGGACTCTCAGGTGAAATCAGACCAGGAAGGAAACTAAATCAGAAAATACTCGAAGCTCAAAAGTTCGGCATAAATACAGTTTTTGTATCTGCCTATGCTAAGAGTATCCAGTCTTCGGGCAATACCAAAATCATTTATTTATCACGTGTAGATCAGCTACCTGACTTGCTGAATAGTTAATGGAAATGGGATAAAAAATGCTTTCCCCATATCACAATTTTGTTCAGTCCTTTTTTCAAAACAATACGCTTGATTTAGAGTTATACTCTCAAAATACCTTATGGAATTTATCTTGAGATATAAATTGGTGCTCATCGGTTTAATGATTGGTGCTTTAGCCGGTTTTGCCTATTATTATTACGTGGGATGTGCCTCAGGTACCTGCGCTATCACGTCTCATCCGGTGCGTTCCAGTCTGTATGGTGCTTTGCTAGGCGGCTTATTCTTTAATCTCTTTATCGGAAAAAAATAAATAACCTATGTTTGATTTTTTTAAAAAATTATTCGGTTCTAAGCCCCAGGTCTCATACAAAGATCTGGTAGCAGAGGGCGCTCAAATAGTAGATGTACGCACCCCCGCGGAATATAAGGGAGGCCACATCAATAGATCGGTCAATATTCCACTTCAGGATCTACAAAAGCAATTGAAAAAGCTGGATAAAAATAAAGTAGTGATAACTTGCTGTGCCTCAGGAATGAGGAGTGCCAGTGCAAAGAGCATCTTGATCTCCAATGGTTTCAATACTGTTTATAATGGCGGAGCTTGGAGTAGCCTAAGAAACAAAATAGCTTAGGCTTAATACTGAAAGATCAGTTCTAGACCGTCATAAGCTAGCTCCACTCTTGGTGGCAACTCGGTAGAAACTTCTTCATATGTGCCCATCTGGTGACTACAATGAATTAAGTAAACTTGCTTGGGAGTTAATCCTTCGACGAAAGCTAAACTTTCTTGTAGGTTCATATGAGAGTGATGGGTACGCTTATGCAGCGCAGATGTGATGAGTGTTTCTGATAGATTGATTTTATCAATTGTCTCCTGAGGTACTCGCTTTACATCTGTTAGATAAGTTAAATCGCCCATTTTAAAGCCCAGTATGGGCAAGTCCCCATGGTAAACCCTCAGTACTTCTATTTCCAGATCGCCCAACATTAAAGTATCACCCGGAACAATCGGCACGAGTCGAATCTTAGGTAAACCCGGATAGCGACTCTTCTCAAATATATAGTTGTAACGCTCCCTAATCTGTTCGAGCACCCTCGCTTCTGCATAGAGTGGTATCACCTTATCCTGAAGCTGATTTATAGGACGAAGATCATCAATCCCATTGATGTGATCGATGTGTTCGTGAGTGATCAGTACCCCATCAGTGTCATTCAGTTCGGCTCGCAACATTTGCTGTCTAAAATCAGTCCCAATGTCGATATTCAACTTTACTTCAGGTGTGACTATATATCCTGCGGAGCGCAGCCGCTTATTGCGTGGGTCACTGGAAGTGCATACCGGACAGATACAGCCTATGAGCGGTACACCCTGACTGGTTCCTGTGCCGAGAAAGGTAAATTTTCCCTGATTCATTCTTCTTCCTGATTTAGCTCAACATCAGATAGCTCCTGTATAATTCTGGAAATGATATCAGTAAGAATGATACACTTATTCTCATCATCCAATAGACGATTGATGACGATCATTTTTTTATCTCTGACCAGGCAGTTGTTCGACTGGAAGGTACCCTTCTCATAGATGACCTTGTAGCCTAGATGTAGCGCCTTCAGTTCCTGTGCTTTTAAATCTTTTTTTTTCTTTGCCATGTATGTCGGTCAGACCAATAAGGAGTCAAAGATAGGTATTGTCTATTCAAATAATGAGTCGAAATAGTGATACGTCTGTAAAAGTATTGAGTGCTAGGCGATCATGTTAATGCTTATTTAGCATTGCGACAATACTAAGAAAATACTCAATTTAGACCTTTAACTACGTGGCTTATTAGATATTTTCGTAATGATTTATATATTTAAACTTAAAACTTAATAAGTAATCATGCCCAGATTGTTGATTGTGTTCTTTGGGGTTCTAGCCCTCTATACCGGATTTGGGCAAAAAATTTTGTTGGCTGATTCAATAACTATAATACCAGCTCTGAAGGAAGGTGCATTGAAGGATGTCTTTCTCTCAGGTGGACATCTAAGGTGCAGATTTGATGAATGGAATGAATTCGACAAAATTGTCGAGTTAAAAAATATAATCTCAGATGTTCCATTCCCACAAGGAATGCATACATTCATAGGATATCAAGTCGGAAAATATTATTTTCGGACACGGGAAAATAAGAAAACAACTAAATCCAGCATGGTTAAAATCTATGAATATAGTTTAATGCCTGAAGTGCCTCATTGACTCTAATTAGTGTAATAATTTTGTATTTACCGGCTTTATTTGGGTTGACCTAGTCCTATTACTTTTATCTGACCTGGCAAGGCAAGCCAAAATAGAGTCGAAATCCACTTGCTCTACAGAAGTTAAGCTTGCTCACATTACTTTTATGTGATTAGCTTACCTTTGTTCAACTAATAAAATTTTAGCCAGTAAATTCGTTTCAACTTAAAAACTATGACTTTATCCTTTTCGAGAATTCTGGTTTTAGGACTTTTCATTGGTGCAATAATTGGCTGTACCACTGTGGGGATAGCTCAAGGCAAATTTAAAGGCGGGCTCATCGCCGGTGGTTCTCTGTCACAGATGAATGGAGATGAAGCGTATGGCTATCATAAGTTCGGACTCACAGCGGGCGTGCGCGGAGGGTATAACTTTCCGGGTCGGGTGACATTGGAAATGGAATTATTATTCAATCAGAAGGGAAGTAAAGTCGCGCCAAAGTTTGTCAAGCAGGCAGGTGAATGGGAGTTCAATTTCAATTACATTGAGATTCCTGCACTAGTTGGTTTTAAAGACTGGCAAAGTGAGGATAAGTCCTTTTACCATATGCAATTCTATGGAGGTCTGTCTTATGGTAAATTATTTAGTAGTAGCATCACCAATCTCAAATACCAATTTATAGAGCGAGATTTAAACCAGAATGATGTCAGTTTTATTTTAGGCATAACTTATTATATAAATAAACATCTGGGTGTCACCGGTAGGTATAACCGCTCACTGACGAAAGTATGGAAAGCCAAGGTGGTAGATGATGCTTATTCGCGCTATATGCTGCAGTATCAGTTTAATTTGTGTGGAATTTATATGTTTTAATTTATGCTCAGAGCGGCTATAGATCTCGGTACCAATACATTTCACCTCATCATTGCAGAGGTAGAGCAACATAGAATTATAAAAATACACAATCGCATCAGTCGAGTTGTCAGGCTTGCCAAAGACGGTTTTGCTCCCATCAGTGAAGAATCTATCCAGCGAGCACTCCTTTGCTTACACGATTTTGCTGCGATTATCACTCAGTATGATGTAGAAGAGGTGGAAATCGTTGGTACGGAAGCACTTCGTAGCGCTACCAATCAGGCTGACATACTGGAGCGAATCCGTCATTCTACCGGCTATGAAGTTCGAATAATATCCGGTGAGGAAGAGGCAATGTACAATTATATTAGCTGCCTGAAGGCTATACCGAAAACTTTTGAAAATTTCCTCATTATGGATATCGGTGGTGGCAGTGTAGAATTTATTATCGGCAATCAAGATGAAATACTCTATCTGCAAAGTGTGCGCATCGGCGTACAGCACTTGTTTGCTCAGTTTTGTCCCTCTGATCCAATCACACCGGAAGAAATAAAAAGCATTTTCACATATCTTAACTTACAACTGCATGATCTTAGACTGGCAATTGACCAAAGTCAACCTACCTATCTCGTCGGTGTCTCCGGCTCTTTTGAAATAGTAGCAGAACTGACTTATTCAGGTTTTTTTGACGATAGATATGCTACAATTCTGATAGATGCTTTTGTTCAATGTTATGATCAAATGATTTACACTACAATAGATCAGAGAATTAACACAGGAAAAGTCACACCAGATAAAGCTGAATTGCTCATCACCGGTCTGGTTCTTATGCGGCAGGTAGTAAATATGTTTACTCCTACTCAGATTTTAGTCAGCAATTATGCACTCCGTGAGGGTTTACTTTTGGCAAATAAAATGCTATAAGACCATATAATAGTCTTACTTTTATCTCACAAATGAAATATTTTAAAATAAATATAAAATTAAAAGAATAACATGATAATAGGTGTACCAACAGAGATCAAGTCAAATGAAAACCGCGTAGCTATGACCCCCGGAGGGGTATTCGAACTCACTAAAAGAGGTCATCAACTATATGTACAATCAGGAGCAGGATTGGGAAGTGGTTTCCATGATGATGAATACGAGCAGGCTGGTGCAAAGGTACTACCTACTATAGAAGAAGTGTATGCCATAGCCGAGATGATCGTGAAGGTAAAAGAACCTATAGAATCCGAATATAAACTTGTGAAAGACAACCAGTTATTATTCACCTATTTCCACTTTGCCTCATACAGGCCGCTTACCGAAGCTATGATAGCACAGAATGCGGTATGTCTGGCTTATGAAACTGTGGAAAGCCCAGATGGCTCGCTACCTTTATTGATCCCGATGTCTGAAGTAGCCGGACGAATGTCTATTCAGCAAGGTGCCAAATATCTTGAAAAACCAATAAAAGGTCGTGGAGTTTTGCTTGGCGGAGTTCCTGGTGTTGCTCCCGGTAAAGTGTTGATATTAGGTGGTGGCGTAGTAGGCACACAGGCAGCCCGCATGGCAGCCGGACTTGGCGCTCAGGTCATCATCATGGATATCAACCTCTCCAGGCTTAGACACCTGAATGACATAATGCCGGCAAATGTGGTGACAATGTTCTCAAGTGAATACAATATCAGAGCGCTGATCCCCACCATGGACCTCATCGTAGGTGCTGTGCTAATACCAGGTGCTAAGGCGCCAAATCTCATCACTAGAGACATGCTGAAAATGATGCGTCCTGGTACTGTTCTGGTAGATGTAGCTGTAGATCAAGGTGGTTGCATCGAAACCTGTCATCCCACTACACATGATAACCCAACTTTCATCATAGATGATGTGGTTCACTATTGCGTGGCCAATATGCCGGGTGCTGTACCTTATACTAGCACATTGGCACTTACCAATGCGACTCTACCTTATATCATTCAGTTGGCCAATAACGGCTGGAAAGCTGCTTGCGAAAAAAATCATGCCTTACAGACCGGACTCAATATCGTCAACGGAAAGATCGTGTATAAGGGCGTAGCTGAAGCCTTTGATATGCCTTACCAGCCTGTGGAGGAACTATTTTAATTATGACTCTGAGTTTTTTAACTCACTTTGAACATATTAGCTGAGTAAAAATAAGGTCATAAGTTGGTATGGATTAGAAGTAGATAATCTCTATAGGATAATAAAGATACTTCGAGAGTCGAACTTGCATTTTGACCAGAACTGATGTGCCTGTCTTGTAAGTAGATGTTGTATAGTTGAATCCAGTCAATCGAGGTTGTAAATGCATATAGATCTATACTGGATTGGCATAGAGCACAATTTTTCAATTCCATTGCCCAGATCAATTTACTGTACACTCAAATTTATTCCTCAGCGTTCCTGAAACCATGAAAATAGATAGCGCTAAAAAAAAAGCCATCCTCTCGGATAGCTTCTTTTTAGTTGTCATTAATTCTTTAGTAAATTAATTGCTACTGGCGTCCTTTCTGGCGTCGGTTTTCATTTTATCATTGGCATAAATCGCAAAGTCCACTCTTCTATTACCTGAACGGCCGTCCTCTGTTTCATTTGTATAGATAGGAGCCTGCTCGCCAAACGCTACATTTTTCAATCTAGATGATGGAATCCCTTTTGAATTGATATAAGAATAAACAGCTTGGGCGCGTCTTTGGGACAATTTCATATTGTACTTATCAGTACCCACATTGTCTGTGTGTCCTTGAACTTCAATATTAGTATCTGAATATTTTTTTAAAATAGGCACCAATTGATCCAAGCTACTTTTCGCTTTTTCTGTAAGGTTCGATTCATCAAACGCAAATAGTATTTTATCATTAAATTCGACTACTAGGCCTTCCCCCACTCTTTCTGTCTTCACTCCGGGCACACTATTTTCAATCTCTCTGGCTTGTTGATCCATTTTTCGACCGATGAGAATACCTGCAGTTCCTCCTACAGTAGCACCTATGATGACACCCATAGCCGTATTTCCTGCAGCTCTACCGATGACGGCACCCACAGCGGCTCCGGTAGTAGCTCCTACGACACCCCCACGCTGTGTTTTATTCATTGATTTACAGGATGATAAAATTAGTAAAGATGCGAGCACCAAAACTCCTAAATAATTAAAAAATCGATTGTTCATTATATATGTTTTAATTAAAAATGACTCATTTTATAAAAAAACAAAACAACTAAGAGCTAAAACGGTTGAGAACCGAGCCTTCATTTCAATCAGAAAAGGAATCAGTTAAAGACTAATGGAGGGTTAATATCATACATGAGAATAATAAAAAACAGCAAACCAGATTAACTGACTTGCTGTCCTAAACATTCGATTCAGTAGCCCGTACGGGAATCGAACCCGTGTTACAAGAATGAAAATCTTGCGTCCTAACCCCTAGACGAACGGGCCTTTTTTTAAAAAGCGACACAAAAATAGGATTAATTTTAATATTACCAAGACTTAAAACAACTGAAATAAAACTTTTGAAAACTGATTTAGGGAATTAATGTTAATTTTACACTAAGTAAAAGCAAATAAATGACCAAAAGAATCGCCATAAACGGTTTCGGCAGAATAGGCCGACTGACCCTGCGACAATTATTGAAAAATCCTGAGATAGAAGTCGTAGGTATAAATGACCTTACAGACAGCGCTACCCTGGCGCATCTCTTTGAATGGGACACCGCACATGGAAAGTTCCCGGGTGAAGTTTCGACTTCCGACGGACACATCATAATCAATGGCAAGTCCATTCGATCTACAGCCATTAAAAACCCTGCAGAACTACCATGGAAGGAACTGGATGTGGATATTGTATTGGAATGCACTGGGATTTTTTTGTCAAAAGACACCGCAGGCTTACACCTTCAGGCCGGTGCAAAAAAAGTCATTTTATCTGCCCCAGCTAAAGATACAGATATCACGACCATCGTATTGGGTGTTAATGATGTAGATATTTCACCGGATATTCACATTTATTCCAATGCAAGCTGCACTACCAATTGCCTTGCACCCATCGCCAAAGTTATTGTGGATACCTGGGGTATCGTACACGGTACACTCAATACCATTCATGCATATACTGGTGATCAGAACCTTCAGGATGGACCACATAGGGATCTAAGAAGGGCTCGTGCTGCTGCCCAAAATATAGTGCCTACTTCTACCGGAGCCGCCAAAGCTTGTTCATTAATTATTCCGGAGATGAAAGGGAAATTTACGTCAATTGCTGTGCGTGTGCCTGTGATTACCGGCTCACTAATCGACCTTTCAATCGTGGTTGAGAAAAGAGCCCAGAGTATTGAAGAAATCAATGCGGTTTTTAGATCTGCTGCAGAGAATAGCTTTAAGGGGTACATCCAGTATTCAACCGCTGAGTTGGTGTCTTCAGATATCATAGGAAATACCTATTCTGCTATCTTTGATTCCAAGTTGACTGCGATGCATGATGATATGATCCGAATATTTGCCTGGTATGACAACGAATCCGGTTATTCAGCCAGATTAGCTGACCTTGCCATGCGGGTCTAAGCGAATAGGAAGTCTCATTAATAAGTGACAGTCGGTTTATACGATGCCACTTCCTACTTTTTGTAATACCTCTTTCATAGCCTTCGATATGAGTAGATAGACAAGTATGTCCTAATAACTTCAAAGCAGATCTGAACAGAAATCTTTGAAGAAAATTTACTTACACTTTCTACTCTAGAGACTGTATGTCAATATTTCCCTTCTTCAAACATAGAGCCACTTTACTATATAGACAGTGTCTGGTTGGTGACATGACGATCTTTCAATAGCGTTTACATCATTAGGTATTATAGTTTTAGTGGCTCCTTGCAGCTCTAAGGTTGCTTTTGCAGTATGAAGCGCAAGATAGCCTCCCAGGCTATCTAAAATACTCATTTTTCTCCATATAGTATAAAAAAATATGTGTTTTGGCGAAAATGGATAAAAATGTACTTATCCATGGGCTTAACTTTGTATAAATCCACTCAGAAATAAAAATATTCAGTTGGGTGACATTAAGCAGACTACAAAAAAGTATAATTTAATTTAATCTTCATTTTTACTTTCTTAATAATGAATTTAACAAACACTTTATATTAAAACATTCAATTACCTCTATTGAAAACTAAAAAAAATGAAACAATATCACGCAATCCTACTACTAATTATCGGAGCCCTAATCCTAACCTCCTGTACCAAAGATACTCCCCCTTGCTGCGACTGTCCAGTCCTCTACAGCGAGACCGGACGCAATATCGTCGGCTGTAAAATGGATGGAGATCCCTGGCGCATCTGCTATAAGGGTGATCTGCTCAAAGCCCCTACTTCTGTTTATAGAGATAATAACTATGGGAGGAACTTCTGGAAAATAAAGTGTAATAAGTTAAATTCAGAAATTGATGAAAGATTAATAATTCAGTTCAATGATCCGAAGATTGGAGCAGGATTTGGAATAAGTTTCGAAAACGAATCTAAAGAATCTAAATATATCGAAGGAGCATATGATGTTGACCAAGCCTTTCCCTACCACATGGAAATAACCCACTTCGATACCATCAATCGCATTGTGAGTGGAAGGTTTGAATGTACTTTGACCAGATTTGGTTCAATTAAGGATACAATAAAAGTTACAGAAGGAGTATTTGACACACACTATTAAATTATTTGCAAATAGACAATTTAATTATAAAAAAATGAAAACGACTCGATTAATATTACTCTTTTCGATGACCACCCT
>Ga0073900_10001325_pt1 | contig 13953 bp, 8 predicted proteins | sample KloWWTmetKNB5Kit_FD_66666 | JGI IMG/M metagenome (GOLD analysis project Ga0073900, IMG submission 66666) | Active sludge microbial communities from Klosterneuburg, Austria, studying microevolution and ecology of nitrifiers - Klosterneuburg... | ecosystem: Engineered > WWTP > Aerobic digester >...
TTGACAAGACCCCGGCAGACCAGCACAAGTGCGATCCGAACGCCCTCTTTTCCGAATGTCAGCGCGAGGAACAGCGTGACGTTTTTTGGACTCCCGAGCAAATCCTCGGCGAGTTTAGGGATGGCTCTAGTGATGATCTCTTCCGTGAATTTGACGGGGAGCTGTGAAAAAGTCGTGTCTTTCGCCAGCCTGACCGGGATGGTCAGGTCGTCAAAATCAAGCGTGATAATTCCGATCACCGAATACGAGACCCTAAGCGAGAATTCAAGTGTATGGTCGTCGATCGCCTTGGCCGAAGGGGAGATCAAACATCGGGTCTGGATCTGGTCATTGACGACGAAATCGGCAAGCGAGGCGCAACCCGTAATTTTGAGCGCATCAGCAATCTTCTTGATTTCGTTGAAGAGCTTGACGACGTCAACCGCGATCTCGAAGCCGGGCCAATTGCTGATGGCGAACTCGTTCCTGTCCTGCTTGCGGGTATAAGTGAAATCGAAGGCAAGCAGCCCGAAGACAGGCAGGGCCTCGGCGGCGGCGACCCTACCGGCCACCTGAGTATTACCCTCGGGGGTGCGGGAGATGCCGACCTGCGCGGAAAAGAAACCCTTGCCGAAGAAATTCACGCCGGTACTGAAGCCGAACGATGTCCTTGGGTGAGTGACAAGGTCCAGCGTTGGGGCGCCGATGTAGGCCTCACCCTTGAGTTCTTTGCCAGCAAGCTGGACGAAGAGCAGGTCGACCGGTTGCAGTCCAACGGCGACATGCGCTTCGATGCCTACCGGCTTATTTCCCTGGTCCAGCAGGCACTTGAGTGTGAATCGGAGAGGAATCGGGTCGACCAAGATGAGTTTGACGCGGGCGTCGATGTTGAAGCCGTCCTTATACTCGATGGCGAGGGGCTCACCCAAAGCCGGCTGGTTCAGCCAGATTCGCGCCTCGTCATTGCCCTTGTCATAATAGTAGACAGCGCTTCCGGCCTCGAATCTTAAGTCGATGAAGTGCTCCGGCCACTTTGAGCCCGCGCCGGTGAAGCACTGCAAGAGCAAGCTCCCCAGGTCCAGTGGCTCCTTGAGAACCATGCTCATCAGGACCGGCTTGCCTTGGGCGAGCCCAAGCCTGGTGATGACGTGGACTTGCGAATAACTTTTTCCCGCCACCGGCGGACGGCCGAGAAGGGTCTCGCCACACAACGCGAACTTCGACGTCGCAGGTTCGGCGAAGCGGGTGTCCACCTCGATGCTGAGACGCTTGATTTCGATCCCGGGCAGGCCGAAGGGCTCCTTCACTTCCGAGGCCGGTGAGTTGCTCACCAAATCAAGCTTGCCCGCCATGGCTGAAGAGTTCAGCGTCAATTGTCCGCGGAAAGCGTAATCATTCGCGAAGACGCGCTTGACCATGAGCGTGCCATCCAGCCTGAGCTCGCGTTCCGACTGACGGGTCGTAAACGCCACCCGCAATTCACTCAACCGGATCGCGTCATCGAGTATCCGGATTTCGCGCACGTTCACGCCGAAGGAAGTGGCCAACACATCATTGGTGCCGGGGTCTACTTCGACCTGCGCCATGAGGCACAGCTCGGACTTGCCGACGACGTCGCCGATCTGGAACAGCTTGTCGAACAACTTGGACGTGCCCGGCTGTATCGTGGCTTTCACGAGCAGACCACGTTCGAGGGCGAGCTCCGTTTTGTCTGGCAAGGGCCAGTTTCCAGTCTGGAACTCCACGACCGTCTGCTTCATCTTCTCAAGGCCCTGGTCGGGGGCAGCGTAGATGGCAAGCATCGCTTCCTTGACGCTCACCACCTCGTCGATCTGCTTCAGCTCACTCGACAGGTTTTCGAACTTGAAATTGTTTCCCAGACCGGCCGCAAACACATACCCGTCTCTTGTCGCCGGCGAAACCGCACCTTGGTAGAGGAAATACGCTGACGCGCCCTCGAACATACCACTGGCGAGGTAGATGCTTTTTGTCAGGTTGATGGAAATGGCGAGTTGGGAGAGCGTGGATATCCTGTCTAGCAAGCGGTCCGGGACGAGCTGTTTGAACGGGAGGCGCCCTCCGCTGAGCTGATCGGCGATCCTGTCGACCTTGAACTTGCTCGCGTCACCCGCCTCCACTTTCTTCAGTGCGACTTCGACGATGGTGTCGACATTGGCCGATCCGAGCTTGACACTTGCAGCACCGACCAGGTTGACCACGTTGTCGCCGAACACGAAGTCGCCGGCCAGCATCGCGCTTCTTACGAGATCTTCGTCGCTGCCCGAGAGGTGAATCTCCCCGCGCAGCGCCTCAATTTTGAACCACGTCGCGCCGAAGGCGCTGAACGTCCAGAACGTATCGCCGTGGAACTTCGCATCGCCGGTAAAATCGACCTTGCCGGTCGACGAGAGCATCTCCACTTTGCCTTTTACGATCTGGAGCGATGCCGGGAAGTTGGAGTGCTGTGGGATATCCAAGCCAGGGACGACGTTTTTGTCTCGCACGAGTTGGTAGAAATCGATCGTTTGATTAGGTCTGGTTTCCCCCTTAAACAGCCATCCATCCTGTTCTTTCGCAGCACTCAGGGCAAGATCGACGCCGCCAATATTGAAGACGGCCCCAATTTCACCGAGCACGTCAACGTCCCTTTTTTCAAGGCGCAAGTTCACTTCGGAGAGCGCAAAGCCCGTGGTGATTTCCAACTTCGGTTCGCTCTTCAAGCGGCCTGCGAAGGTGTATGTACTGTGGTTAGGCGTCGCCGAAAGCGCCAGATAATCGAACGTCAGGTTGTCACCGAGCGGATTCACACTGCCCGCGGGATAGATCTTGATCAGATCTGTCAGCTCGATCGTCTCCCCCGCCGCGAGCTGCGCGTTAACGGTGAAGGCGTCACGCGTCGTGGCCGTAAAATCGAAGGAATGCTGAAAAATCTTGAACTTTCCGAGCAGCGTTACGTCGATCTCGTCTTTGCGGCTCGGGTAGACGGGATTGACCTGGCGCTTGGTGAGGAAGGGGCTCGGAACGTCGAACTGGGCTGCACAGCTCTGCAGCACGAAATTGGCATCAAACAGCTGCCAGTTCAGACGTGGCAGGCCGACGGTCACGGACGCACTGGCGACCTCGATCCCTCCCTCCTCTTTCACCGAGATGGCCATGACCGCAGACATGAGTTCCAGTTGGACGAGCGCTTCTACCGACGACTTGAACGGACCCATCGAGTCGAGCAGGTTGTAGCGTGTGCCGCTGGCCCCTCCCAGTTTGGCAAGATTCGCAATCGATGCGTCAGCAAACTGGCCGGTCAGCAACAGTTCATCGGCGCCAAGTTCCTGGATCGCAGTGACCTGGAGGGCAACCGGCAGATTGGCATTCGGCACGCTCAGGGTTCCCGTGTAGGCAAACACGGGCGCAAAGGTTTCATTGTTGGCCAGCCACCGCGTGGAGATTGGCGAGTAAATCCGGAAATTCACCTGATCGAAGTTCAACGGGCTTTCTGGCAAGCGGTTCAGTGGCAGGGCGAGGCCCAGGTCCGCCTTCAACAGGATACCGGGGGGGATCGGATCTTCCCCTTCACGCCAGGGATGCTGACCGGCGCTTAGCGCGGTCATCTGAAATTCCTGGAGTCCAATAGTCCCCGTCACAGTGAGTTCATTGGCGCTGTAATTAAACGCGCGCTTCATCACGTCGGCGACGCCGCTCGATTGAGCGCCGCCGAGAACCTGCATCGTGCCCAGGAAGTTAATGCCTTGTTGCAGATCACCCCGGTACTCCCCCAGGGGCGGCGGGTCATTGATGACGATGAAACACGCCTTGCTGAACATGAGATCGTCAAGGGGGATGCTCATCGAGTCGGCGAACGTCTTGCGCCAGTCAACGGTCTTGGGAAGATCCCGGAAGCTGTGGGAGAACCTCCAGCCCGGGGTGGGCAGGGTATATTCCAGAGACATCTGAACCTTGCCGGCCCTTAACTTGAACGTCGCGACGACGGGCAGCGGGGAGATGTGGTCGAGGAAGGCCGACTTTCCTCTGATGACGAGCGTTTCGGCGGGAGCATCGTCACTCTCCAGAACGGCCTCGGACAGAACGACGGCTTGGCCTTCGTAGCAGCTATCCAGAACCGCGTCGATGTCCGGAATTTTGGGGGTCGAACGCTTCGCAATCTTGACCGTGTTGTCAATGATGCTGAGGGCCTGACGGAGCTCTGAGTATGTATAAGTCATGAGTGCTTTCGCTTAATTTCGAAGCTTCTCGATCTGTTTCTTGATCGTGTCAGGGCACTCTGCTAAATCAGAGGTTCCACAGGATAGAATATTAGACTTTGTTGAAATTCATTTGGGTCGATGTTTGTCTTGGGCACTTGCATGTTACCCACTGGAATCGGGATAACCTCTTGATGGGCTACCCGTTGGAGTTGTGATTCCCTTGCGAACTTAGAGAATGCTGATTGCTGTTGGCCTTGATTGTTTGTGTAGCCAGTAACTTTCATCAACTCTATTTGACCTTTTATATCATTTGGAACGCCATCATTTCTGAGAATGTAGCCATTAATATCTGCCGCAACCGCGTTGGACTCTATAGTCATGCCACCCGCAGACAGGACATGTAAGTTGACGGCGTGTTTACTAAAGTAGTACTCACTACGAATATTTTTAACCGTGCAAACTAAGTGATCCAGACAAACCTCAAGGCCAAAACCGACGTTACCAACGCTAAAAATATGCTGCTTGCGTACATCCCAATCGGAGTGAATTGACCGAACGTTAGGGTCATTTGTATAAGCAGGCGTCATCGCTACCGGAACACCATCAATAGTTGACGCCAAACGCTTTTCGACGAACTTCAGCCCATTATCCTTACCACCTTGAACGTAGACTGCCGTATTCATATAGACGCGAGGGTTAGCAGGAAGATCAGAAAGGCTACCGTTGTTCCATAGAACGGTTCCACCAACAATCAGCCAATCGGTGAAATCTTTATGTGCGAACATGGAGTCTATCGCAGTGAAAATTGCGAGTGCGTCTTCCCGAGGATACGTATTGTGCTTGTAATATTCGTTCGGTACCGGCGGACGAAAATAGAACTCGGGGGCCAGAAAGACCTTCAGCGTACTGCTGTTAGTGCCGCAGTCTTGCACTTTACTTGCCGCCATATCCACGACGGCTGCGAGTCGCCTTAATCGCGTTCGAGCGTCACCTGGGGTAGCGAGGACCCTTACGCGCTCAATGCGATCACATTCCAATCCTGGGGGAAACCCGGAAACAACTTCATTAATGGTGTTGTCGTACAAGGCCGTTGGTACCTGATAGGCGATGTATTGGAAATGGGTATAAGGCATGTGTTGTCACTCGGGCAAATGTCCATGACTATCAGCGATTAGCCAGGAGCCAATCCAAATTCCGTTTTTCATCGCGGAAATTCATTCTCGCGTCTCCTCGAATAACCATAACGACCAGATTCAATCGGAAATACAAGTGGATCAGCATCAACAGGATTATTGCCAAAGTGGAATGCGAAATTTCAGGATGTACTAGAGTTCCAGTCAGTGTGACTTTATTATGTTTCAATAGAGCCTCTTGCAAAACTCGAGTTTTGTTGAGGATTTATTCGCGCTTGCTGGCGAATTGTGAAGGGAGAGCAGGCGGCCATTTCTGGCATGATGAGGTTCTCAAGCCAAACATCATAACGCCCGCCCATGAATGCTACCCAACGCGACCTGATCATGCAACGCTGGCATGTCGTTCAGCATGAATTGCTGCCTGAACTGCGCAACGACGTGGGCACCTTGACCCCGAAACTTGAGCGGGTCATTCATACGCTCGAATGGGTTCGGATTGAGGAATTTGTGACCTCGACGTGGTGCGGCATCGGACGACCGCCGAGCGAACGCGCCTGGCTGGCCAATGCCTTTGTCGCCAAGGCTGTTCTTGGGCTGACGACGACATCTGGCTTGATTGAGCGCCTGACGATTGATCGCGCCCTGCGGCGCATCTGCGGTTTTCCTCTGTGCAAAAAGATACCGTCCGAAGCGACGTTCTCTCGCGCCTTTGCGGAATTTGCCGAGAAACGTTTGGCCGAACGGGTGCATGAGGCCCTCATCAAGACGCATCTTGGCGGTGAGTTGATCGGACACCTGAGTCGCGATGGCACCGCCATCCACGCCCGCGAACGCCCGGCCCGAACCCAGGTGACCGAGGCCGCCAGTGAAGCGCCGAGCACGCTCATTCCGGCCCCTGCGGTACTGCCCCGAAAGAAACGGGGCCGGCCGGCGCGGGGTGAAGCACGCCAAACTGCCAAGGTCGCGCCGCTTGAGCGCCAACGTCAGCAGACCTTGGACCAGATGCTGGCAGACATTCCGACGATCTGCGATCGCGGCACCAAGTGCAATGCACAAGGCTACAAAGTGAGTTGGAACGGCTACAAGCTGCATATCGACACCGCTGACTGTGGCGTCCCCATCGCCGCTTTGCTCTCTTCTGCCTCGATGCATGATAGCCGTGCCGCCATTCCGCTGTCCCTGATCAGCGCTTCCCGGGTGACCAATCTTTACGATGTGATGGATGCTGCCTATTGCAGCGCCGAGTTGCATGAGCATTGCCGTAACCTGAATCATGTCCCGTTGATTGACCATAACCCGCGGGGTGGCGTGAAAGAAGAATTCGAGCCCGCCGATGCGATTCGTTACAACGAGCGGACTGTTGCCGAACGCATGAATGCCCGACTCAAGGATGAGTTCGGTGGCGATTCGATCAGGGTCCAGGGCAACACCAAGGTCATGGCTCACCTGATGTTTGGCATCCTGACACTGTCCGCCGATCAGTTGATGCGATTGCGACAATGAATACGCAGCACCAACCCGCTTTCCCAAGGATGCATTTGACGATGCAGGGAGTGCCTCGCACTGGATCATGAGAAAAATGACTGACGGATAGATTTAGCCACAGGTTTTATCTCAAGACTGCAAAAAAATGGTCCGGCCGAGGGCAATGGTGCGGCGCAGCACTTGATGGATGGGAGTTTTGCAAGAGGCTCAATAGTTCCAGCGTTCCTTGCTCCGCCATTGTCGCAATATCACGCATGGTTCGCCTCCGTCCGCAGGCGGTCGTAGCGGCCAGTATCGGCCACCGGTATCTAGGTCACCTGCAAGCTGGTTTCGACGTGCTCGGGTGGCGGTGCTGTCTTGAGTCGGTTGACGACATTCTCAACGTGTTCAGCACTCGGATTCCCTGACTCCAGAACCAGTTCAACGGCGACCAGAACGCTTTCCAATCCTGCTCTGGGTACCGCCGTGAGTACCTTGGCCATGATGCGGTCTCCCCCCTCTCGCTTGAGCAGAAGACCGCGCAGGCGAAGTAAAGACTCAGGCATGTCGGCAAATGGCGCGCCATTGCGCAACGCACCCGGCTTGCGCTCGATGAGTGGAATATAGTGTTGCCAGTCGTAGCGAGTCTGATTTCGCTCGAAGCTGCGCACATGGCTGGCGACGACCATGTCGTGGGCAACGAAATCGAGTCGCTCGGGATAGATACGGATGCTGATTGACATTCAGAGTAATCCAACTTGCATTCAATTCACCTTGTGCCTATAGTTATTTTATGATGAATAATAAACCGTATCTGCATATAGGGCACAGTGCTGCTTTATTGCAAAGACATGACAAATCACGCAAACACTGCCGCACGAGCGGCGTTGTTTGGCGCAGCCGGACGACCGCAGAATGGTTACAGGAGGAGGATGCCGAAGACCGCTGTGTGCCTCTTGGACGTGATCGCGCGGCCCGCAAGGGGCATAGCCCTGACACATTTGGCATGACTGTAGCAGGGGGTTGCTAACATGGCGGGATTCACAGGCATCGCTGCAGTGGGTACGAGTATTGTGCGCTTGCTCACACAGGCCTTCACCGAACGCCAGCCAGTATCCAACAAGATCTCCAAGGCGGCCCTGATCCGTACTGATGACCTCGCCGACGATACGCTGATCAAGAACCTGATCGGCGATCTGGGTCTCACCATCCTGCTCTACCGCGTCGATTTCAACAAGACAATGCGTGCCGCCTGGTCGGCGGTGGGCCATGCCGAGGGCCGGGGCTATCTGGCGCTGGACCTGCATTACCTGCTGAGCCCGTGGGCGGACAACGCCGAGCACCAGCACATGATCATCGGACGCGCGATGCAGGCACTGGAGCAGACACCGGTGTTGTCGGGCCCCACGCTATACTCGCCCAGCCTGCCGTTGCCCGAGTATGCCGGCGAACCGCAGAACGCGCCGACCGATGCTGTGCAGATACTTCTTGAGGAAATCTCCACCGAAGCGCTGATGCGTACTTTCGATTCACTGCCCAGCGACTACCAATTATCCGTGCCCTATATCGCTCGCGTGGTGCGCATCGATACGGCCGAGGCACTGCCCACACCGCCGGTAGTCGATGCCGACATCCGCTTCCGTGTGCCGGCATGATCACCGTCGCGCGCCCACTCCGGCTGGAACATAGCGTGGAAGTCAGCCACGTCAGCCATCGTCTCGCGCTGGGCGTGAAATGGCTCGATGCGCTAACGCAGTTGCCTGCGGACGGTCCGCTGACGAGCGAACTGGAAGCAATCGGCAGCCGGCCGCTGCGCCAGACATGCGAGTTGCGTCAACCTGGACGTCATGCACTGCGTTGGGCGGGTCGCCTGGCTGCGCTGCTTAAAATCGCAGCAGAGGACAAGGTCAGCGCCCCGCCCGCCACGCCAACCGACGACCAGACCAATTTCGTGCTGCGCAGCTTCGCTCAACGGGCGCCAGCAGGTGTGCCCTATAGCCGGTCTCAGGATCCGCGCCGCTATGTACCGCGCCGCGTCGCTCTCACCCCGATCCAGACCGATGGCATACCGCCGGCGGCGCTCGACAACATTCGCCAAGGATGGTTGTGGCCGGGCGCCAACTACCCGCTAGGTGCCAAGACCACAGCCATTCGCGGCCGCATCCGGCGCGGCGCGAGCATGGCTGACGCCGAGATCGTGCCCTGGGCGCGCGTCACCGTCTCGCTGCCGGCCAACATTCTGGCCGCGCCGGATTTCGCCAATGAGCCGCAGGTGGGCTGGGGACACGGCGACGACCGTGGCGAATTCCTGGTCGTGTTGGGCGCCAACGCCGTGCCAGGCGGCGCCACGCTACCGACCAGCATGCCGCTGCGCGTGTGGGTATTCCTGCCGCCGGTCGGCGCTTTCGATCCGGACCACGCGCTGGACAGCCTACCGCTGGAGCAGGCTGAAAGCGATGCCATCAACGATGTATTACGCGGCATCGCGCCGCCTCCGGGCTATGTGCGTCAGAACGCCATGAGCATTCCGCTTTCCAGCGGGGCGACGGTCCGACCCGGCGCCACGCTTGTCCTGAACGATGAAGTTCTGCTGTTTCCGTAGCACGTAATCACGCGTATCGATGCACTCGCACCGATACGTCCCTGTCATTGCCGCTGTTGAACTAGGGGGAACACCATGCCCGAGTATCTTGCACCAGGCGTCTACGTTGAAGAAGTCAGTTTCCGCTCCAAGTCGATCGAAGGCGTGCCGACCAGCACCACCGGATTCGCCGGCGTCGCGCGCTACGGTCCGGTGCAATACACGGTTGGCCCCAGCACCACCAAGCCGCGCCTGATCACCTCATTCACCGAGTTCGAGCGGGTCTACGGCACGCTTATGCCATTGGAACTGGATAGCGGCGAGCGCATTGCCTACCTGGCACACGCGGCACGCGCCTTTTTCAACAACGGCGGCCGCCGCTTATATGTATCGCGCGTTTTCGCGCCGGTACTTGGCAATACGGTGGCGAACCATATCGCACGCATGCCGGTGGTTGTCACCACCGCCGGCAGCAGCGCCGAGTGGGCCGCGCGCTGGCCCGGCGATGATGGCAACGTGCTGATCGACACCCAGGCGGTACGTGGCAAGAACCTCGCGTTCGAATACGCGATGGATCCCGATGACATTCTCGCCCGGCACACCTGGGGACCGCAGGCCAAGAGCGTGAAGAGCGGTGCGGTGGTGGAGCTGACTCCGGGCGGCAGCGATATGCCGATCGGCAATGCCACCTTGAACGCCGCGAACCTGCGCGTGGTCAGCGTCGACAAGGATCGCCGCCAGAGCTTCATCGACGCCAGCGGCGCCGCAGTCGCGGTACCGGCCGGTTCACAGATCGGCCTGGTCGAGCTGCGGGTCACGGTGTATGGCCCGGATGGCCGCGTCGACACCTACGACCGTCTGGGCGCACATCCCAACCAACAGCGCGACATTGCCAAGGTGCTCGAGCTCAACGATCCCGAAGACGAAAATTCAATGGTGGCGATAAACTGGGTCGCGGGCGCCAACGCTTTCGCTCCCGCCGCGTTGATGGTCGGTCTGCAGGCCGCCGCCAAGCGGCTCGCCGGCGGCAGCGACGGCGACCTGCCAGGTCCGGATTTGCTGCGCGGCGACGAGGCCAATCCGGACATCGTGACGGAGCGTGCCACCGGGCTCGAGGCGCTCGGCGAACTCGATGACATCGCCATCGTCGCCCTGCCTGACGGCGGCGCGATGGCAAGCGATCTCGACAGCCAGGTCGCGGCTGACCACCTGATTGCGCATGCCGAAAAATATCGCTATCGCATCGCGGTGGTGGATGCGACGGTCAACAGCTCGCTGTCCGACATCCGCGATTTCCGCAGCAAGTTCGACAGCAAGTACGCCGCGGTCTACCACCCGTGGATCGAAATTCTTGATCCCCTGTTTCCAACCGTACCGGGCGTGCCGCCGCGCAAGCTGCTGCTCCCGCCGTCCGGCTTCGTGACCGGCATCTACGCCCGCAGCGACATCGAACGCGGCGTTCATAAAGCGCCCGCCAACGAAATTGTGCGCGGCCTGACCAAGTTCGAAATCAACATCAACAAAGCGCGCCAGGATGTGCTCAACCCGGAAGGCGTGAACTGCCTGCGTTTCTTCGAGGGGCGCGGCAACCGGGTATGGGGCGCACGCACTATGAGTTCCGATCCGGAATGGAAATACGTCAACGTGCGAAGGCTCTTCATCTACATCGAGCACTCGATCGACAAGGCCACCCAGTGGGCGGTGTTCGAGCCCAACAACGAGCGCCTGTGGACCAATATCCGCAGTGCGGTTGAGGACTTCCTCTACGTGTTGTGGCGAGACGGCGCGCTGATCGGCGCCAAGCCGGAGGAAGCCTATTTCGTGCGCTGCGACCGCACCACCATGACGCAGAACGACCTCGACAACGGTCGCATGATTTGCCTGGTGGGGGTGGCGCCGAGCCGCCCGGCCGAATACGTGATCTTCCGCGTCGGTCAATGGACCGCCGACTCCAAGGCTTGATTGAGGAGAGACAACGATGGCAACCCAACGCAACAACCCGTACGGCGCCTTCAACTTCCTGGTCTCGCTGGGCAATGGCAGCGAGACCAGCGTCATCGCCGGCTTCTCCGACGTGTCTGGCCTCGGTTCCGAGATCAACTACTCGGAATACCGCAACGGCAACGAGTTCGTAAACACCGTGCGCAAGGTGGCCAACACCTTCAAGCAGGAAGACGTGACGCTCAAGCGCGGCCTGATTGGTTCCACCGATCTCTTCCAGTGGGTCAAGGAAGTGCGCGACGGCGCCGATGGCCGGCGCACGGTGACCATAACGGTACTGGACGAGGCGCGCAATCAGGTGGCCTCCTTCAAGCTGGTCAACGCCCAACCCAAGAAGTGGGTCGGTCCCACCCTGGCAGCCAAGGGCGGCGGCGAAGTGGCGATGGAAGAGCTGCACCTGACGCACGAGGGCATCACCTATGAGTAAGAGGGAACTCCGTCGTTCCCCCGAACGCGGGAACCTAGCGACTTTGACGCGCTGAAAGACACTGGATTCCCGCTTGCGGGAATGACAACGGATTTTCCTCTCTCGCTGATTCAGGGAACTCTCGCCCATGCTGCAATCTGCCCGTTCGCCACTCGGTTCGCCCGGCGTCTTCGCGCTGCCGGAGATCCAGCCGCCCGCGCTGCACCCGCAGCGCATGGATGTGTGCGCCTTCGTCGGGGTGGCGCCGCGCGGGCCGGCCTACGTCCCGGTGGTAGACCAGGACTGGCCCGCCGGCTACCGCATGGTTACCGACGCGGCGCGGCCACTCCTGCGCAGCGTGGCGGTACCGGTGCGCAGCTTCGACGAATACCTGCATTTGTTCGGCGGCTTTGAAGGTCCCGGTCTGCTGCCGCACGCGGTCTCCAGCTACTTCGAGCAGGGGGGACGGCGCGCCTGGATCGTCCGCGTGGTGCATGCGCGCGCTGCCGCCAAGTTCGACGAGGGCTGCGCGCAGATCAAGCTGAGCGGCCCGTTCACCCAGCCGTTGGCCTTCGTGGCGCGCAACCTTGGCAGTTGGGGCGACCGCCTGCGGCTCAGTCTTTCCTTCACCACCACCACGATCGCTTGCAGTCTTAGTGGCAGCGAAGTCGAAGTCGAGGCGCACAGCCCGCTGGTGATCGGCAGCACGCTACGCTTCACCAATGCGCTGGGGGTGCGCAGCCTCTCCTTGCTCACCGGCATGCGCCGAGTGCGTGACAGCGAGCGGGCACGCGAGCGCTGGCAGCTCGAATTCGACAGCCCGCCGCTGGGCCCGGTGCGTGCCGAGCTGATCGAGGCACGCATCGAGATCGGCGACGGCCTGGGCCGCCGCGAAGTCTTCGAGCATCTGGCACTGGCGGCGGATCATCCCGAAGGCCTCGCAAATGTGTTGTGCGAGCGTTCGGCGCTGCTGTGGCCGCATCCGGACTGGGCCGCTGCACAGTTGGTGCCGGCGGATACTCAAGTGGAATTCCTGCGCGGCGCCAGCGCGCTCTCCAAGACCGGCCAAGACGCCTGGGAAGAAATCCTAGGCGATGACTTCTTCGATCCCGTATGGAGTCCGGCCGACGAAACCGCGGGCAGCGGGCTCGCCACGCTGGCCTACACCCCCGGCGTGACCCAGGTGCTGCTGCCCGATCTCTACCTGCCAGCACAATGGGCCGGCGAGGAGGAAGTGGAAATCGCCAGCAGCGGCGGTGCTGGAGCGGAATTCGCCGCCTGCGTGAAACTTGTCCCTGCCGCCACGGCAGCCAACGTGGCGCCGAGTGCGCTCAGCGGCCTCATCCTCGATCCGCGCACCGCCGGCGGACTGGCCGCGATCATCGCCCTGCAGCAGCGCGTGGTCGAATTCTGCGAAGGTACGCAGAACCACATCGCCTTGATCGACGTGCCGCCGGGCTTGTCGCAAGGCCGTATCGAGCAATGGCGCGCCGCTTTCGACAGCGCCTGGGTGGCGGCCTACCACCCTTGGCTGGTGCCGACGCGGCGCAACGAAGATGGATATGACGATGCACTAAGCAGCGGTCAGGCGAGACGGCGCCAGCTGCCGCCCTCGGCACCCGCCGCCGGCATCGTCGCCCGCCGCGAATTCGAGCGCGGCATTCAGTACGGGCCGGCCAACGAGATCGCGCGCGAGATCATCCACTTCGCTGAGACCCAGCCCGAAGGCCGGGCCGACGCGCTGCATCCGCAGAATATCAACTGCTTCGTGCGCCAGCCGGACGGCATCGCCCTGGTTGCCGCGCGCACCCTGTCGCGCGAACGCGATTGGCGCCAGCTCTCGGTGCGCCGCCTGATGCTGATGCTGCGGCGGACTCTGCTGGTCGACACCCAGTGGGCGGTGTTTGAACCCAATGGCCCCGCGCTGTGGCGCGACTTGCAGCACGCCATCGAGAGCTTGTTGCGCGGCTTGTTCCGGGCCGGCGCCTTCGCCGGACGCAGCGAGGCCGAATCCTTCTTCGTGCGCCTGTCGACCGAGCAAATGCGGCTGGATCGCGGCGAACTGCTGGTCGAAATCGGGGTCGCGCCAGCCGAGCCGCTGGAATTCATCCTCGTCCGCCTGCGCCGCGACGGCGACGGCACCCTCAGCCTGGAAGAGTGACCGTTTCATGGCCTCCACCCTGATCCTCC
>Ga0073900_10001332_pt1 | contig 13925 bp, 7 predicted proteins | sample KloWWTmetKNB5Kit_FD_66666 | JGI IMG/M metagenome (GOLD analysis project Ga0073900, IMG submission 66666) | Active sludge microbial communities from Klosterneuburg, Austria, studying microevolution and ecology of nitrifiers - Klosterneuburg... | ecosystem: Engineered > WWTP > Aerobic digester >...
ATTTCAAAAATAATAACCTCTTCCAAAGTTTAATTAGGAGTTGAATTTATTTACAATTTCCTAAAGGAGCAAAAAACAAAATTTTGGATAGTATCAAAGGGAGTCATATGATCCACAGAGATGCACTTTATTTTTCGAAAGTAGTCTTGAAATCGAAGTATCAGTGTAGCTTCAGAGTATTGTTTGATTTCAATACCGCTACATTTTTTTGGCCCTTTTTCTGAAAAAGTTCCGATTACTAAAATTCCAGCTGGAGCTAATGCATTAGAAGCTGACTTTATATAATTAGAGATTTCATGATCTGCAGTCAGGAAATGAAAGGCGGCTCGATCGTGCCAGAAATCATAGGTTTCTGTTGGATCAAAGGTGGCGATATCTGAGACTATCCATTTCACACGATCTGCGTGCGGGTTAAGTCGCTGCTTTGCTCTATCTATCGCTGCTGAGGAAATATCCAGTACCGTAAGATCAGTATATCCCAGTTCCAGCAAATGATCTACGAGAAGACTGTCACCGCCACCAATGTCGATGATTCTAGCAGTCAAAGGCACGTTAAATTCTCTAAAGAACTCAAGTGAAGTAATTGGAGTGGGCTGATACCAGCTTGCAGCTGTGAGCTCTTTTGATAGGTAGATATTTTCCCAATGTCCCTTTCGGTCGAAAATTTCCATTATGAGAATAGCTTATTTATCTATTGTATACCAATAAGTTATTTTTTCTTAGATATTTAGTAAAGGTAGTTGATTTATAGAGGAATCAGAAAGCTTAAAAAGGAAAATAGACAAACATACTATTTTAATGATTCTTTTTAGGGTGGTCGGTATTTTCCCATTTTTTATTAGGAAATCTTCTGAAATATAAGTGCATAGTATATCCAAATCCCACTCCTCCGATAGTACAGGCAATAATACCCACTATCAAGCTCCTCCAGGTTATTGCTTCACCTGACAAATAGGGTAGAACTAATACTATAAAGACATACATAAAAACTCCGAATCCCAAGCTACTCTTAGGCCAGTTTTTCTTACTATATGGATTGTATTTGGGTTTATCTTGCACTTGGCTTAATTGAGTTTATAAAATATTTATTGACTAAGGAGTCCTATTAATTCTCTATGAAATTTATTTAAATCACGTATTACAATTGCTCCAATAATATCATCAGAGACAGCGTCACAACCATGTATAATTCTATTCTGGGTATCAACTATTTCTAGCATGAGTTATTTGAATTTCCGGATTTACGTTTTGTCAGAATAGAATATGTTAAGGGTTCTTTAGCTCATTATTCTCCTTTATTTCTTCAAACTTTTCTTTGATCCTTTTGATATCCTTATATTGGATTAGTTCAATGTGTAGGGTTTTTTCCGTATTGGTTAATTGCAAAATGATCTCATATAGTTTAATAGAAACACCCGTAATTTCAGAAATTTGAATGGTGTTCACCTGTCTATCATGATTGAGTAAATACCTTATTTGTTTGTCATCCCATTCTATAAAATAACGCCCCTTTTTCAGGTTGGAATAAACCAATGCGAAAAAAAGTATACCTTGAATTATATAGCCGAAAAATGAAATCTGACCCCCTAAAAAGGTTTTCTTACCTGGGGTAAAATAGAGACTTATCAAGCCCCACACTCCCCAAACTAGGTATAATACGGCGAAAGATTTGGAGACAAAGTTTATAATGGGATTTATTTTATAGACTTGAATTCTTTCCATAGTTGAAAAAGTTATACAATAGTAAATGAATGAAAGTACACCTACTCGTTCAGGTTTTGGGATCAGACCGAATTGTAAAAATCAAATTTAGAAAAATTTTACTTAAATAGCAATAGCCGATTGAATATTTTCGGTCGTTAGTATTCTGTCTGAGATAGTACTACCTATAATGATACTAAACATTTCTGCCATAGTAAAGCACGTCTTCATGGTAATAGAAAAGACGCCAGCTAAGCGATTCGTCAAAAATTAATAAGTCATCTGCGAAGAAAATACCCTCCAAGTATTTGATTACCATCTTCCACGTTAAGGCAACAGATTGGCCACTTCTATCGTAGTCGATATAAGCGAATTTATCAAATAGAATCTGTTTGTGGTACAAGTAGTTCTTACTCTCTTCAGCACCATGATCACTGACATTGAACTGTTCTATAGTTTATTTACCTGGAATACCCACGAAATATAAGTCGAATCCGCCCAACCCACCCGGCCGATTTGATGAGAACACCATCATGTGCTGAGTCCAGGAGACTCCCTCTTCCAGTAAGATAGGCCTGTACTCGTCAAATTCTGAATTTATACTGGGGCCAAAATTGATGGGCGCACTCCAGTGGCCATTTTCAAAATTACTATAGTACAGATCATACCCGCCAAAGCCACCGGCTCTGTTTGAAGTAAAGACCATTTTATTACCATATATGAAGGGGCATTTATCATCAAAGTTACTTGATAAATTAGAATCTTTGACCACCTGATAACTCGTATCAGCAGATAATAATTTTTCCATTCTCAACGATGGATTTACATTCACATAATAAAAATCGAAGGACCCTCCCTCACGATTTGAACAGAAATAGATCGTTGATTTGTCTGCGGTAAAAGTGGGATACATATCATCAAATTCAGAATTTAAAAACCTTATATCTTTTGGGTCGGAAAATATAGAATCGTTGTGATTTAAAACAAATTTTATTTGAGCGTTTCCTGAGATATCAGAAGAATATAATATGGTAAAATCTAAGTGGTTATAAAGGGTATCAATGATCAGGTTGGGGCCAAGTTCATTTCCAGCAGTTTTAATTTTATTTATACCGGAGGTTATGATATTGAATTCTTTTGAATGTTCTTCCCAGCCACCGAGACTGTTAGACACCTTCAGTATCCCGGTGGACAGTTCAAAGCTGATGTCCATCGGAAGGAAAATCACATCAAACTGCCCCCCTTTGCTATCTCTGTTTGTCGAAAAGCAAAAGGGAATTAATTTTCCAATAACTGGCGAAGCAGAGTTATAGTCATCGTACTGGGTGTTAAATTCAGTAAGATTGACGGGCACTTCCGGTAGGTGCCCCTTGAAATTCTTATTTTCCTTATCACAAGATGATAGTAAGAGTACCATGCTAAAGGCAATTAGATAGTCAAGATATTTCATAGGACTGATTTTATATAAGATAACGTTGTGAAGCTAAATTTTGTGACTTTGCTCACGGATGTAATCCATCCAAATTTACCCTATCCAGTTAATTCCACAGCTCTATTTTTTCAAATTTTAAGTGAGTGATTTTGTTTCTTCCCAGTCTTTTTCGCCCCCCTTATTTGCTACTACCATGACGCGATGTTCCACATTGTCATCTTTGAGAGTAATATAATTATCTTTTTGCTCTACACCATCCAGAGTCAATGTATTCTTACCTGTTGAATTTTGAATTACTTCGATGTGATAGACTGTATTTTTATATCTATAGTGGGCCTTGAAAGATTCCCATTCGTCGGGGACACAAGGGATGAATCTTATCTTATCTCCTTCTTGTCTCATACCTAAGAAGGACTCTATAATGAGTCGGTACATCCAGCCTGCAGATCCGGTGTACCAGGTCCAGCCGCCCCGTCCTGCGTGAGGATCACGGGAATATACATCTGCAGCCAGCACATATGGTTCTACTTTGTAGATCGCTATATCTGCTGCTGTACGACCATGGTTGAGGGGATTGATCATATTTAATAGTTCCCAGACCCTTTCATTATTACCCAGCTTAGCAAAGGCCATAATCATCCATACAGCCGCATGTGTATATTGTCCGCCGTTCTCTCTTACACCGGGCACATATCCCTTAATGTAGCCGGGATTCAGATCAGATTTATCGAAAGCGGGCTCAAGCAATTTAATCAGTCCTACCTCGTTTTGTACTAAGTGCTGGTAGGCAGACTCCATGGCTGTATGTATCAATTTTTCATTTCCTCCCCCGGACAATACGGACCAGCTCTGTGATATAGAATCGATTTTGCACTCCTCATCCGTTTTAGAACCAAGTGGTGTTCCATCGTCAAACCAAGCTCGTTTATACCATTCACCATCCCAGGCGCTTTTGTCAATATTTGCCTTTAGTTTAGATGCTTCCTGACGACATAGATCTACAAAAGCCTGCTCATTGTGCTGTTCTGCTGATTCAGCAAATCTATTGAGTATTTCAAAGAGGAAGAAACCCAGCCAGACACTTTCGCCCTTTCCATGTTGACCGACCTTATCAAAGCCATCATTCCAGTCTCCTGTTCCAATTAAGGGCAATCCGTGTTCGCCGAAATTTAGACCATGTTTAATAGCTCGCACACAGTGCTCATAGAGCGGTGCAGGTGTATGAGCTATGAGTGGAAGGTCATAGTATGATTCTTCGCCGGGGTTTAGTTGACGGCCATCAAGGAAGTCCACTACCACGTTTAGAATACCTATATCTCCGGTGTATTTAATATAATAGGCAGTTACAAGTGGTAGCCACAGATAGTCATCTGAGATACGAGTGCGTACACCTCGTCCACTCGGTGGATGCCACCAGTGCTGTACATCACCTTCTTTGAACTGGCGTGAGGCTGAGAGTAAGATTTGTTCACGAGCCAATTCAGGTCGGGTATGCAGAAGAGACATCACATCCTGCAACTGGTCTCTGAATCCAAACGCACCACCGGACTGATAAAATCCGCTTCTACCCCACATGCGAGAAGATATCGTCTGATAGGTAAGCCAGCCATTGGTAATTATATTGATAGAAGTATCCGGCGTCTCCACCTGGAGTGCTCCTATAGTTTCTGCCCAATAATTTTTTACCTTTTTCAAAGCATTTACTGCCATTTCCTTTCCTCTAAACTGAGTGACCAGCGAACGAGCCTCATTAGCATCCTTTCCTGCTCCCAGCCTGAAAATGATTTCCTGCTCCTCTCCATCTGCTACTGAAAATGGGACTTGTATCGCAGCACAAGGATCCAGCGCAAGACCGATTTTACCAGAGAGTTTTACCCGTGACATGGCGCGTGGATCCTGCAGAGTTCCATTGCGGCCTATAAATTCTGTCCGATCGGCGGTAAATGTCTTTTTTAAATAATCCACATCAAAGAAAGCAACTCTACTATTAAACTCAGTGCTATATTGATTCTTGGCAAAGAGCGCACCACTCTCAGGATCTATCTCAGTGTGAATGTGCATGGCGGTCTTAGTGCGGCTATCACCCAGCACCCATTCGATGTAACCGGAAGCAGATAAGCTGCGAGGCCTTCCGGATTGATTTTTGATTTTTAAAGAAATGAATTTAATAGGAGATTCGATATCCACATACACAGTCATCTCAGAGTGAATACCATCCTCTAAATGTTCGAAATTACTATACCCGAATCCGTGCCGCGCGATATAGGTAGAAAGGTTGCCTGCCGGTAGTTGAGAAGGAGACCAAAAGCGCCCGCTCTCTTCATCTCTTATATAGAAAGCTTCTCCACTGGTATCAGACACCGGGTCATTACTCCAGGAGGTTAGCCTCAGCTCATGCGCATTTTCAGTCCAGGTATATGCCGAGCCACTTTCTGAAATCACAGTACCGAAAGTTGGATTTGCGATTACATTTACCCAGGGGGCAGGTGTTCTGGTTTTATTATTAGAGACAATGACATACTCTTTTCCATCGGGTGAAAATCCACCCAGACCATTAAAGAAAACAAGACCTTCCGGCAATGTAAGAGCAGAGTCGATTCGTGGAAATGTGGTCCCTTTTTTAATCAGCGGAATGGGTACAATTGCAACTTCTTTTTTATTTATCTGATCAGCTAAGATTCCTTCACTGTCTGAGATAATTACCCGGGCTACTGATTGAAATAATATTCGATCTTCGTTTGATATCTGGTCGGAAGCTCTAATAAATATTCCCCCTTTCTTACCATTTAATTCTGAGGGTATGAGTGCTTGAATATCATTTTGAAATTCTTGTCGATAGCCATCATGTGCTTCATTCCAGATGACCAAATCTACGACGAGGCCTTTCAGTCGCCAGTAAGTATGTGCCTGAATCATCTTCATCACTAATTTTATATTATCCTGATCTTCCAGTTTTAGCAGGACAATGGGTAAATCACCTGAAATGGCGTAACCCCATAAGCCGGATTGTTGCCTGTGATTATTGATGAGAATGACAGGGTCAGCTCTAAACTTAGCATTTGCGTATAGGATAGAGCTTGCCAAGCGGCCATATAACTGAGCATCTCTTTCAGAGGCATTTATCTGATGCAGCACTACCTGACTATGTGACCAAGCCATTTCAAACACACGGTCTTTGTGCGATTTGTTGTCATAGTATTTATTAATTAGCCCTTGACAGATTTCTCTTGTCTCGGCAATACCTGTCACCACATCAATGGTGATGGTTTCTTCCGGCTCAATAATAATTCGGAAACGAATAGCGACGATTGGATCTAGTACCGAACCTTGGCTACCGCTTAGTTTACCCGGCTTCAAGGCTTGTGGATTCACTATTGAATTGCCATGACCTATGAACGCCATTCGGTCAGTCTCATATGATATTTCTTCAGCAGATCTCCCTTCCGATGCCATCAGATGGAACATCCATGGAGTTTGCTCTTCGATGGATCTGGGTCTGCGTGTACACAGAATCGTATTCTGATGTGGAATGATCTCCGTCTGAACAAACAGATTGCTGAAAGCAGGAGCGATCAGATCAGACGCGGGGGAGGCTAGAACTACTTCAGCATAGCTGGTCAGTTCAATTGTCTTACGCCTAGACGACCCGTTTGTGATGTGCAGTCTGCGCATTTCTATATCATCTTCCGGTGAGACCACGATTTCTGTACGAACTTCTATCTCCTGACGATTAATATGAAAATCAACCCGGCCTTGTGAATAAGTTACTTCGTATTTATCAACTATCTTGAGTGTGGGCTGATGCGTATTGGACCAGAAGGTATCCTCATCCAAGTCGCGGATGTAGCAAAAAGTTCCACGGTTATCACGGGTCACATCTTCGTGCCATCGGGTGACAGCAAGGTCTTTCCAGCGACTGTATCCGCCGCCGGCATTGGTGACCATCACGTGATATCTTCCATTGGAAAGTAATTGTACTTGGGGAATAGGTGTATCTGATGTGCTGATGATTCGCGTCTCCTGACCCGCCGCTACATAATTGATGTCCGCTATATCAGTAGTATGCGCAAAGAAGGAAGTTGCTTTAGGAATCCGCTCTTGCAGTAATAAAAGTGTAGCCCTAAACTGTGGCTCTGATTCAAATAATCGCTGCAACGGTTTGTCATGCAGCAGGTACGATAGTGAAAGCAAACTCATACCGTGGTGATGCGCCATGTAGGAATAAATTATAGCTGCTGATTGTCCACGCTGTAATCGCGAAGGGGTATAGTCCACGGCTTCATAGAAACCATATTTTCCCTCTATGTCTTTTTTACTGAGTAGTTCCAGATTTTCACATGCTTTCTCAGGCTCTACCATGAGTGCCAGGGCAGTGGCATAGGGAGCTATCACCGCATCTTCCTCCAATCCGCGCTTCAATCCCAGGCCGGGAGCGCCAAACGCTCGGTACTGGTAGTTAGAACTGGCATTGATCAAATTATAACCCGATTCTGAAATGCCCCAGGGCTTACCTGTTTTATTCCCATACTTTATCTGCCAGTTTACGGCTGCTCTATAGGTCTGATCCAGTAGTGTATTTTCATAAGTAGGCATTACTAATAGCGGCATTAAATATTCAAACATCGAACCACTCCAGGATAAGAGTATTGATTTATTGTCCACATTGGTCAAGAGGCGGCCTAACGCAAACCAGCTTTCCTCCGGAATCTTTCCCTGGGCAATACACACAAATACACATAGCCTTATTTCAGAGGCCAGCAAATCATAGTGACTGGCATCCAGGCGATGATCCTGTACATTGTAGCCGATGCTAAATAAGTGGCTTGACTTATTATAGAGGAAATCCCATTCCATATCAGCCAATTCATTGCACTGTCGCGCCAGTGTGCGAGACTCTGCGATTAATTTTTCTAAATGGTCAATTGAATAATTAAATGCGGAAGACAGTTCATCAGTTGAATTTTTTTCGTTTTGCTTTTTGTATAATTCAAGTTGTAGTTTTTTTGTTCTTGCTAATAATTCACTCCAGGTCGTATTTAAGTTTGGCTCCTGAATATCTTCAAATACGACAGACTGTGAATGCAATAAAAACCATGGTTTGAAAGTCAAGAAATGTTTATTTATAAGATTTATATGATCTATGAGTAATTGTTTCCACCGAGATATTTCGCTGTTTGGCCTACCACTAATTTTTTCAATTTCTGACAGTATATTTTCTGCCAATTTTTGATAGCCTTGATGTGCTTCATATAGATTAGTTATTTCAGCTTGACAGATATTATTTAGATCTTGAGCCAGATGGTCGGTAAGTAGAATATTCTTATCTGTGAGCGTATCTACAAAAATCTGAAATGTATCCCTAAGGCCATAAAATAAATGTTGGCTTCTAATTCTTTGATGAGGCAGTGCCAGCAGACCTTGACGTAATACAAGCAGATGACCGGCCAGGTTTCCACTGTCCACGGTAGAAATATATTTAGGATTAAGTGGTTGTAATGTTTCAGTATCATACCAATTATAAAAGTGCGAATTGTGGCGTTCCATTTTCTCCATCGTATCGATGGTATTTTTAGTTCGCTCGATGAATTTGCCGGGGGTAATATATCCAAAATCGCAGGCTGTTAAATTAGCTAATAAGGACAAGCCGATATTGGTGGGAGAGGTACGGTGTGCGATTAATTCTATGGGCTGCTCCTGGAAGTTGTCAGGTGCCAACCAGTTGTCCTCAGCAACGACGAAGTGCTCAAAGAAACTCCAAGTCTTGCGGGCTGTCTTGTGGAGAAAGCTTTTCTGATCTGTGGTAAGTGAAGCACGCTGTTTCTTAACTGGCTTACCAGTGATCCAGGTAACTGCAGGTGCGATGAGCCACAGTGCCAATATGGGTACTGCAATAGACAGCTTATCAGGAGTGTAGATCCACAAAACAATCAAAATACTCAAAGCTAAAATTGGTTCTATCCACATGGTAGTATATGAGCCGGCTAGACTGGATCTATATGCTTTCGAAGTATGAGAAGACGGCGCCCACTCCAGTAAATGTTTTCCAGAGATCGCCATTCGCCAAACGGTACGTAGGATAGCTACCAGATTAGCAAAGGCCTCATATGGAAGGCTTATGAGCGTAAATAATGTGCTTATAGTGACTTCACGGATACTTTGAAAAGAATTCTTAATGTGATATCGTAGGTGAATATTTTTCGGTTTACGCAAGGTATCCCAGAGTGAGGTAATAATGATGGGGAAAACAATAATTGCAGAAACTGCAAGTGTCCAAAGTAGTGTATCGGGAAGGGACAGCCATGCTAATAATAACAGAACAGTAAGCGCAATGGGTACCAAACTACGCCGCATGTTGTCAAAAATCTTCCAACGGGACAAAGCTGAAATGGGATTCTTGTACAATTTTTTATTTGAGTTCGGAACCCAGGGTAAAATCCAAGAAAAAATCTGCCAGTCACCTCGTACCCACCGGAGTCGAATCTTCATATCTGCACTATAAGAGGCTGGATAATCCTCAAATAGCTGGACATCACTTATCAATCCGGAACGGATGTAGCAGCCCTCTAAAAGGTCATGACTCAAGATGCGATTCTCAGGGAATTTTCCATCCAGAATTTTTTGAAATACGTCAACGTTGTAAATACCCTTTCCGATAAATGATCCCTCTTCAAATAAATCCTGATATACATCGGAAGACGCTCGAGTATAAGGGTCCATACCGGGTTCATTCCCATGCATACGGGTATAAATTGAACCTGTAATATCGGGCAGACTCACAGTAACGCGGGGTTGCAGTATTCCGTATCCTTTGGTTACCCGCTTCTTCTTTTCATCGTAGGTCGCATGGTTCAGAGGATGAGCCATAGTACCGATCATTTTCCATGCAGAGTTGAGCGGTAACTGAGTATCTGCGTCCAGCGTAATTATATATTTTATCTGCGGAAAGATGGATTGATCTCCTGTAATTATTGAAAAAGAGGCAGATGAAATCCCTCTTAATAGTTCATTTAGATCAGTGAGCTTGCCACGCTTTCTTTCATAACCCATCCATTTATTTTCCTTTGGATTCCATGTCCTAGGCCTGTGGAAGAGAAAGAATAAATCGTTTTTTTCTCGGGAATATTTTTTATTTAATGCGTCGATACCTTGTGTCACAGTATCTAAAAGAATCTTGTCATCAGGCATGATCTCCTGTGTAGCATCTGTATAGTCTGTCAAGAGAGCAAAATATATATTCGCTTTTCTATTTGCAAGAAAACGTACTTCCAGGGCTTCCACCAGGTCTTCCACTTCCGGGACTGTGGTGAGCAATGATGGAATCACTACCATCGTACAGGCAGAGAGAGGAATTTCCTCTGAAAAATCCATCCTCGGCAGCAGATGTGGTTTAACCATAAGTGTGGCAAAGAAATTGACGACAGATATAGCAAGCTGACTTGCACTTATCAAAGCAAGAATTCCAAAAGTTACTAAAAGCCAGGTTTGTGTATCTTCTGTCCGGGCTTTATAATATAGCGCGATACTGATACCTACAGTTATCAATAAAATGATTAATAAATAAATGGGGAAGGCATGCCTTTTAATAGATGCTTGTATCTCTTGAATACCCCACTTTGGCATTTGAGCTCTTTTCTTGGTTTGGGCTAATCCCGGACCTATCAAATAGTAGCCTACATGTGCTTCCCTCTGATCACTATCCGCAGGCGGTATGTGATCTTGCATGAGCTGAATGGCAATACCTGCAATTCTCGCCTCACTTAATTTACTTCTTTTAGAAATGCGCTCCACGACATGTCGATAGCGGTCACGGGTAGAGAAATCCATCTGCCCATAAATCCCTTTATAGTCATTTAAAAGTATTTTCTCGACCACGCTATGAGATTCTACAAAAGCTCTCCAGTCCATGGTTCCGAGCAGTCGGAGACTGCCGATACTATTGCTTATAGAAACCTGATCGGCAGCTTGTTTTTGATTTTCCGCATTTACCAATTCAGTACCTGTCAGTCCTGTCCCCGACAGTTGCTGTTCAGTCCAATTGAGTACTACAGCCAGGTCAGGTCCCTTTCCTCGCAATTGGCGAATTAACTCAGTAACAAAGGCACTATTAATGGGCGGATTGGACCGGGCCATATCTGCAAGTATAAGTATCAGATCTTTTGGATTTTTTTCTGCAGTACTAATCATTTTTTTTGCCCAATAATCCGCAAGGTTTCTGTCCACCTTGTCGATAGCGATACTTGAAGAAACCCGTCTGATATTTTCGATCAGCGCCAGTCGAAGCATGATGGGTATGGACCACAGTTCACCCAGCTTTAGATTGGTCACTGTCTGATATGCCCCTACAAAGAGGCCCAAGCTATCGACATCAATCCTACCGTCACTGTGAGAGATTATTTGAATAGCAATGTCATAGCTGCGCGTAGTTCCTAAGGCGGATTCATTTGCAAGCTGAGGTAGATCTTCACTGTAATGTTTTGGAAAATGTGTCTTAGCGAGCTGAATATGCTCTTCTATGAGATAAAAGTTATCGATCAACCATTCACCCGCCGGGGTAAGTGGATATTGTTTTTTTATGGAATCGGTGAGTAGTTCCCGGACTTGCTGTAAAAGGGCTTCATTATTTGCTAATCGTTTTAGAAGGTGATCCTTTGCAGGTTTTTTACTTAGTATGTGGCCCGACGCAAGTGATTTGCCAAACTGTTCCATTTGCTCTGAACTAAATAGCTCTTCACGCATGGGTTCTTCATCAGAATAATTTAATTTAGTATCTCCTATTTGGAAAAAGGCTCTCATATTGGATATGAGCTCGTGTGCCGTCGGAATTATTTTTAACTTCATAGGTTTGTTTATTGCATTTATAATGCGTCATTGACAATAGACTGTGCCTCTTCAAGTATTTTTTCTAGGTGATCATTACTCAAAAAACTTTCACCATAGATCTTATAAATATCTTCAGTGCCGGAAGGCCTTGCTGCAAACCAACCATTTTGTGTGATCACCTGGACCCCGCCAATAGGCGCATTATTGCCCGGTGCCCTCGTCACTATTTGTTCTATCTTTTCACCTGCCAGATCTTGGTGTTTTATTTGTGCTTCTGAAAGATTTTTTAATTTTTCTTTTTGTTCAGAATTTGCTTTTGCTTCAATACGGTCATAAAATGATTCACCAAATTCTCTTGTAAGTTCATCATATAGGATGCCGGGATCTTTTCCGGTCTGCGCAGTAATCTCTGCTGAGAGCAAAGCGGGGATGAAGCCATCCTTATCAGTAGTCCACACCTGCCCATTTAAGCGGGAGAAAGAAGCACCTGCACTCTCCTCTCCGCCAAAGCAGAGCGAAGAATCCAATAGCCCATCTACAAACCATTTGAAACCCACTGGAACATTATACACAGATCTGCCCAATTTCTTTGCTATGCGATCTATGAGTTGAGTGGTAACTATTGTCTTGCCAATGGCAGAATTTTTATTCCAGTCGGGGCGGTGTTGGAGTAAATAGGATACGGCCACAGAGAGATAATGATTGGGATTCAAAAGCCCTGAGCTGGGGGCAACTATTCCGTGGCGGTCATGATCTGTATCGCAGGCAAATGAGATATCGAAGCGGTCTTTCATAGCAATCAGGCCCTGCATAGCATAGGAAGAGGATGGATCCATGCGGATCTTTCCATCCCAGTCTACGCTCATAAAGCCGAAAGCAGGATCGACTACCTTATTGGTCACGGTCAGATTGAGCTTATAGTAATCCGCGATTGGCTCCCAATAGTGTACACCGGCACCACCAAGCGGATCAACGCCCATGCTGATTTTTGACTCCCTAAGGAGCTTCATGTCAATCACATTTTCCAAATCCTTGACATAATGGTGGAGATAATCGTGGTGGTGAGTGGTGGCTACTTTTAGTGCTTTTGAAAAGGAAATTCTCTTTACTCCCTGAAGATTATTTTGTAATATTTCGTTTGCTTTTGCTTCTATCCACTTGGTTATCGTATCTGAGGCAGGACCACCATTGGGCGGATTGTATTTAAATCCTCCATCTTCAGGAGGATTATGCGAAGGCGTGATCACTATACCATCTGCCAGACCTGTCTTCCTCCCCGCATTGTACGCTAAGATGGCATGAGAGATGACCGGGGTGGGTGTATACTCATCTCCGGCAGCAATCATTACTTCTACCTCATTTGCAGCCAGTACTTCCATAGTAGTGGTAAATGCGGGGGCTGAAAGTGCGTGAGTATCAAAACCGAGGTATAAGGGGCCATCAATATTTTGCCCTTTGCGATATAAACAGATAGCTTGTGTGATGGCGAGAATATGGTTTTCGTTAAATGAGTTTTCTAGTGAGGATCCTCGATGACCGGAGGTACCAAAAGCTACTCTTTGAGCCGATAGAGAGACATCGGGGATGCCTGAGAAATAAGCGGTGACCAGACGGGGAATATTAGCAAGTATGTTTTGTGGCGCAGGTTTTCCTGCTAATGAATTTATGATCATATCTTCTTTTTATTTTTTTTGATTGCTACAGCTGTCTTCGAATATAGGCTGTCGGGGATCAAACTTTATATATGTAGATTTATTACTTAAAGAAATAATTGTCAATTACTTCTAATTAGATTATTTCTATTGTTCCAACCAATATCCTTTAAGAGTGTTCAACTCCAAATCTTATCGGCACGACGAGCTAATACTGATATGCAACTGTGAATAAGCAATAATATGGAAAACTTTCCAACTTTGTACTCATTAATCTTTAGAAGGGGTGCTTCTGTTCACGCACCATACTACATCAGTGA
>Ga0073900_10001334_pt1 | contig 13901 bp, 10 predicted proteins | sample KloWWTmetKNB5Kit_FD_66666 | JGI IMG/M metagenome (GOLD analysis project Ga0073900, IMG submission 66666) | Active sludge microbial communities from Klosterneuburg, Austria, studying microevolution and ecology of nitrifiers - Klosterneuburg... | ecosystem: Engineered > WWTP > Aerobic digester >...
CTCCTGAATCTCCGCCTGCTAAGCCTCAGCCTGTAAAGAAGCCTGCAGTAGTCAAGCCAAAACAAGAGCGTCTTGTTGCGAAATCACCTGTCACGCCCAAGCAGGATGAGTATGTCGAGTCGCCACCGGCACCGCCTATAGAACAATCTAAAGCATCTGATCCAGTGGTTGCGCCGCCTCCTGTACAAATGCAAACAGGACCCGTTACGTTATCTTCGGAATTGTCTGTTTCATGCCCAAAATTGACAGCGCCTACTTATCCAGCGATTTCTCGTCGCATGGGCGAAGAAGGTAAATTAGTGCTTCGTGTGGAGTTGGATGAAAATGGACGCATCGATGATGTCAAGATCGTCAATAGCAGTGGCTATGAGCGGCTTGATGAAGCTGCGTTGACTGCGGTGAAAAGTTGGCAATGTAATCCATCGCTGCGCAATGGCCAGCCGGTTCGGGCAGTTGCCTTACAACCTTTTAATTTTGTATTGCAAGGAAATTAATTAATGGAAACAGGACTTGGTTTTTCTCACTTTCTCGCTCAAATTGATGGAGTGGGTATCAGTGTGCTTGTGCTACTGTTATCGCTCTCAATAGCGAGCTGGTACCTGATCATCACAAAGAGTATTGCTAACTATATTGCTAAGCGCCGCGCCGAGGCGTTTATTAAACATTTTTGGAGTTTTGACTCTCTACAAGCGGTTAGTATCGAGTTTAAGAATACTGCTCCAAATAATGTATTTGCAGCGCTCGCTAAGTTGGGAATCGATGCCGCAGCTGATTCTAAAATTCATAGTTCTTATAAATTAGCGGCAGCAGGCGGTAAGAGTGAATTTCTAACGCGTGCTTTGCGTAATGGTATTGATCAGGAAGCCACCCGGATTGAAAATGGGTTGACGCTCATTGCATCAGCAGGTTCGGCGGCACCTTATATTGGTTTGTTTGGGACAGTATGGGGTATCTATCATGCTTTGATCCAGATCGGACTTTCGGGTCAGGGAACATTAGATAAAGTGGCTGGCCCTGTAGGAGAGGCGTTGATCATGACTGCGCTGGGATTGGCAGTTGCTATCCCAGCGGTACTGGCTTATAACGCCTTTGTGCGTCGTAATCGCATTTGGTTGGCACGTTTGGAAGCTTTTGCGCATGATCTTTTTGTCCTGATTACGGTTGGGGATAGTGATGAATCAAATTCTTCCCCGCGATCCTCCTCCTCATCGACTGCTGAAGCAACGATTGATGCGGCCTATGAAAGGAGTCGACAATAATGGCATTCGGTAGTATGCAAGATAGTGGTCGCCAAGCGCCAATGGCAGAAATTAATGTAGTGCCATTGGTGGATGTCATGCTGGTATTGTTAATAATTTTTATCATTACAGCACCGCTGTTGACACATTCCGTCAAAATTGATTTGCCAAAGGCCGAGAGTGTTCCCAATATTACCCAACCTGAGCATGTTGAATTGGCTATTCGGGCAGATGGGAGTCTTTTTTGGAATGGTGAGCCGGTGGCATTAGAGCAATTGGCTCCTCGCTTTGGTGCAACAGTAGCTCAAGCGCCAAAAACAGAGTTGCATATCCGTGCGGACAAACTGGCGCATTATGAACATGTCGCACGGGTTATGAGCATTGCTGCCAAGGCTGGTGTGGCACGAATTGGATTTATTACAGATCCTTCGGGAAACTAAGCATAGTTAAGGTTTTTATATGCTGCTTTATGAAAGCTATTCAAGCATTTTGGTTTGAATAGCTTTTTTATTTATGTGCATCGTAGTTGAAAAAATGATCCAGCAATGATAATGCTTTTGCTTATTTGATTGACTGTCTATCTGTCCATTTTCTTCAGCCTGTATTTCAGAGGGAGGGGTGGAATTCAGGTATCTTAGGTCGGTCACAGTCTTTATGATTTGAAACTGGCAGTATTGAATCGATAAATATTGAAGCGAAAACGGAATTTGAAATGGCGATTTATTTTGTTGCAATTTATTAAGAGATCGGTATAATTAAGAATCATTCTCATTATTATTATATTCTTTGGCAGTTGTTTTGTTTAAAGAAAATTGATTTTAATTATAGATCTTAGGACGAAGAATATGTATGTTTGTGTTTGCAAGGGAGTAACCGAAAGGGCGATTCGCGAAGCAGTGCATCAGGGAGCTGATCGTATGCGAGATTTGAAAGCTTGTTTAGGAGTTACAGAGCAATGCGGTATTTGTGCTTGCCATACTAAACAGGTTCTAGATCAGACGTTGGTACAAAAATCTCAAGTACAAAATTTTATTTCTCAGGCAACTTGTTAATGTAAAGCGATGGCCTGGCAAAATACCTATGACTTTTTGCTACCTAGCATCATGGCTTAAATTAAATATGCAATTTCTACTACTATAGCGCTGATGCTGTTACTTATGAAAAATCTATCAAAAAGAACTCGATGTGAGATCGATTAATAGTTGTGTATTGTCAGCCTCAATTAAACGGTCTTTTTTGATTCCGCATCATAGAATATAGTTTTTTGCCCAATATTCATTGGGAAATTAATTTTTTGTATCTCGTCTTGGGGAAAATGGAAAGAAACATTTTTGTTTTAACACTTTATGACTATCTGTGACTCTATTAGCTTTCCCAGAAATACTTGTTTTCTTGCAATATTAATTAGTTTCGGCATCCTGATGTTTCTCTTGCCTGAGCCAAGCCGGGCTGAATCCCCAAATAATGCCGCACCAATCGTGCGAAACTACAATATTCCAGCAAACTCACTACAAGATGCTCTGAGGCAGTTCTCGCTGCAAGCAGGCATAAAACTTGCCTTTGATTCTGCGTTATTGCAAGGAAGGGCAACTCTAGGATTATCCGGTCAATTCGAAGTTAAGCAAGCACTTGATCAATTGCTGGTGGGTTCGGGTTTGCAAATCATTCAAACAACTGAAGGATATGCGATTACAGAATTGTCTGCAGCTACCGGAGAGGATGTGAAAGTGACAACATTGCCTTCCATCCAGATTACTGCAATTAATACTAATCGATATGCGGCAGAAAGTATTAGTTCAGCAACAAAAACCAATACACTGCTGCGTGATGTGCCTCAATCCATATCAGTTGTAACCAGTGAATTAATTAAAGACCAATCAATTCGGAGTCTGGGGGATGCTGTTCGCTATGTGCCTGGTGTTGGTGTATCGCAAGGTGAAGGTAATCGTGATGCATTAGTGTTTCGTGGCAATCGTTCAACAGGAGATTTCTTCATAGATGGCATCCGAGATGATGCAGAATTTTTCCGTGACCTTTATAACATTGATCGCATTGAAGTCCTGAAGGGGGCCAATGGTATGATTTTTGGTCGTGGTGGTTCTGGTGGTGTGATCAATCGTGTGTCGAAACAAGCCAATTGGGATCCTGTTCGGGAATTTACCTTTCAGGGTGGTTCATTCAATCAAAAAAGAATGACGGCCGATGTCGGTTATGTAATTAATGACGTGGCTGCAGTGCGTTTGAATGCCTTGTACGAAAATGCCGGTAGTTTTCGCGATGGCGTTAGCATGGAGCGACTGGGTGTATCCCCGACTGTCACAATCAAACCAACGCATCGCACCAAGATAGTCGCCGGCATGGAACGGTTTCATGATGAGCGTACCGCCGATCGAGGTATTCCTTCATTCAATGGTCGACCGGTCAATGTTCATGAATCCCAATTCTTTGGAGATCCTCGCCGAAGTAACGCAAATATCGATGTGCTATCGTTTAATTCATTGATCGAACATAAGTTTGAATCAGGAATCACGCTGCAAAACCGAACCAACTATGCCACTTACGATAAGTTCTATCAAAATATATTTGCAAATAGCCAGGTTTTTTCCGGACTGGTTTCATTGGGTGCGTATAACAACACCACAACGCGAGAGAATGTATTCAATCAAACGAATTTACTCTATTCTCTGAACACAGGACCAATTGCACATACGCTGATGGCAGGTATCGAAGTGGGTCGTCAGGAAACACATAACCAGCGGCAATCAGGTTTCTTTAATAATAATTTTGCTAGTGGCAGTCTGCGTGTTCCAGTAAGTAATCCGATCACTAATGTACCGATTACTTACTTGACTGGCGATCAAGATGCTCATAATAAAAGCGTTGTTAATGTCACATCGCTCTACATTCAGGATCAGATAGAGCTATTGCCACAGCTTCAATTAATTGCTGGCGTTCGCTATGATTTATTCGAGGTGGATTTTCAACAAAAAAATGCAGACAGAACCCGCTTAAAAACGAGTGATGATTTGATTTCACCACGCTTTGGATTGATTTATAAGCCATTTGAACCAGTATCATTTTATGTCAGTTATAGTCAGGCCTATGTTCCACGTGCCGGTGACCAACTGACATCCTTAAATATTACTACTGCTGTACTCAAACCTGAAAAATTTACGACACTTGAGACGGGAGTTAAATGGGATATTCGCCCTGATCTAGCCTTGACAGGTGCCGTTTTTCAACTGGATCGCACCAACGTCATTACAGTCGATCCAAATAACTCGTCGCGTTCTTTTTTAACTAAAGGTCAACGCACTGAAGGAATTGAGATTAGTCTCAATGGTCAACTGACTTCAAGCTGGAGCGTGATGGGAGGATATGCTTATCAGGTGGGTGAAATTACCAGTTCTCAATCAGCTGCTGCACTAAAAGGCGCATCGGTTGCTGAGCTCCCGCGCCATACTTTCTCAGTTTGGAATCGATATGATTTTACCCCTCGCCTAGGCGCAGCATTTGGTGTGATTTATCGGGGAGACATGTTTGCTGCAACGGATAATACAGTCAAAATACCCGACTTCACGCGAGTTGATGCGGCATTATTTGCCAAGTTGACGAAAAGTGTCCGCGCGCAATTGAACATTGAAAATTTGTTTGATACCAATTACTTCGCATCGGTGCATAACAATAACAACATCACCCCCGGATCTCCAATTGCAGTCAGAGCTACTTTGATAGCTAATTTCTAGTAAATAGATTAGTAATAAAAATCAGTAACTGAAACGTAGGACTGATATTAGGTAGTTTAACTTAAGATATTAGATTTTTGTTTGTAAATAATAATAATTATCATTATAATTATTATTCTCTTTGAATAATTTTAGAAAGGAGTTTTTTGTGATGTTCTTATTAAAATGGCTCGTTAACTCATTGAGCAAGCCGCTGACGATGAGTTTGTTTTTTATTGCATTTTCTATGGGTAACGCGAGCACGTTTGCTGCTTCCGATATCCAAACAATTCAAACTGCTGTGACTGCTTTCCAAACCATCGGAACATTGCGCAGAGAAACACCAATCAATGGCGATGCAATTGCCAACGCTTATGCAGGCGTGCTTCAAAGCCTTGTGGTAGAAATTGATGAGGAGAATTCCTTGCAACTGGATAGTGATATTCTGGCTGCGATTGAAGAGATCAAAAGTGGGAACGAGCCAAGCCTGGCAGCCCAGGTGGTAGATAAGACTTTGCAACGTGTTTTTTATCAAAGTTTTTTTAATCGTATAACAGCAATACGAGATCAATTCGACTCGGCAACATCCGCTACGTTAATCCAAATACTGGATGAAACTGAAGCTGCCTTTCAGGCCATTTCCGGAACGGCGGCTAGATCTAATGAAGTGCTGAGTGCGGATAGAAAATTCATAGAAGAAGGCAGCAATCCAGGATTGGATGTTCAAATCAATGAATCATTTGCACGTATTAGAACAGCACTGAATAAAAGCAATCCTACCGAAGATTTTGCAACGATTGCTGTTGAGCGTTATGTCACCAGAATGGCACTAGCGCGAGCTTATTACATCGGAGTTTTGCGTGAAGTTCGGGGTGTGATTGGAAATAGAAGTTCGGATCTGATCACTGCACGGATTCAATTGAAAGAAGGTGAAGTTTTTTATCGTATCATCGAGTCACTGGTTGCGCGCGATAATCCAACAGGCAATGCGCTGATTAAAGCGCAATTGGCAGGAAACGTTTCTGATGTGGTGGCCGACGAGATAGTCAGTGAATTAAGTAAGGGATTGATTGGCAGGGTTAAAGGTGAGATGAATGGGCAAGCGGAAAATATTGGTGTTAATCGTGTACAAGCGATGGCAGAGGCTTCAGGAGCAGTGGCTTTTGCCAAAATTCTTCTGCCAGATCTGGAGTTACGTTTAGGTGCAGATACCCGTGCTAATTTGGAAACCGCGCTCAGCAATCTACAAAGCGCAAGTAGTGAAAATAGCGTGCCTAAATCTGAAGAAGCACGCAATGCCATTTCAGTGATTCTAGATAGTTATGAAGCTGAGCTTAACTTGGTTAAATATGGTGCTACCACTAGCACAGCGCTGATTGATAACGCTGTTTCAAGTTTTAAGACGATCGGGGAATTGCGTGGACAAGCGACGGTCGATGGGCAAGCTATTGCTGCTGCCTATGCTGGAGACTTGCAACAACTGACGCAGCTTGCTGATCAAGTCTACGGTCTATCAATAGACGCGGATGTTACGGCGGCCATTGAATCTATCAAAAGTGGCAACGAAGTTGCATTTGCTGCGCAGATTATCGATAAATCATTGCAACGCGTTTTTGCGCTCGTAGTTTATAACCGGATAACGCTAGTCAATGATAGTTTTGATAGCCTCTCGACCAGTGAATTGGAACTGGAATGGGATAGAGCCAATGCTGCCTATTCGGCCATTACCGGTACTGCAAGCAGGGAAAATAAAGTCTTAACCGAAGATAGACAAACTCTGCAATCGGGGACTAATCCTGATCTGGATGATCAAATTACACTGGCATTTGTGCAAGGAAGACAGGCGTTAAGCAAAGCAAATACCGATGACCGTTTGAATCTTGCAATCGCACGGGAAAATATCATTATTCCTTTGGTGAGAAGCTATCTGATCGGAGTGCTGCGCGAAGTGGAAGGAATCATTGACGATCGCGATGCGGATGTTACTGAAGCAAGGGAAAAGCAGATTGAAGGTGAGTTTTTCTATCGTATCGTCGAAGGACTCATTGCTCAGGATAATCCTGCGGGAAGCAATCGCATCAAAACGCAATTAACTGGTGACATGGCGAATGTGGTCGCTAATGAAATTGTGAGTGAGATCAGTAAAGGAATTATTGGTCAGATCAACCGTAATGTTAGTGTGATCGGGGCGGCATTTGGTGTCGATAGAAATCAGGCTTTGCTGGCTTCAGAGAGAGTGTCTCTGTATATCAACATCTTCTTGCCCGATTTGGAATTACGCTTGGGTTCTCTTGAACGAGTGAAAATGCAGAATGCATTGCAGGATCTGAGGGAAGCGGGTGAAACAGATGATGTTTCCAAAGCCTTGACTGCAGGATCGACCATCCTTGAAATCATATCGGCTTATGAGCGTGAGTTGATATAGCGTAAGAAAACTGTGCCCGCCCGTAGACTTTGCGGTGGGCACAAACTGGAATCTTTTCTCTAACGAAGATTCTGTTTGAAATAAGTTGTAATCAGTCAATTTAGCCAGCCATCGTGGCTTTTTACGTAGCCAGCCAATTTAATCAGTCGTGTGTTCTGGAACTTTTTTAAACACGAGAGATTTGTCAATTTCTACAGTTTGTAGAGTAATAAATTTAAACGCATAAATCCAAAAATTTTTCGATTCGCGGTACTTAATGACAATGAATCCGAAAGCAAAACTAAAGATCAATCCAGTGCATTCTAGTTCTTTGTTTTGATAACGAGAATCGACGTTGGCTAGTAATGATAGCGTCATTTAATGAAGTCAATCTCTTTCCGTTATTAATTCTCGCATTCTATACACCGATGGATGGTGCAATTTTGGAGGCTCTAGATTTGATTTGGAGGAGTTGCCTGATGTTTCTAAAAGAATTTTGTTGCCATTCAGAAGCAGTTATTGACGTGCAAGAAAAGAATTTCATGCGGCTTATCTCGGATATAGAGGGGACCGGGTAGACCGGTCTGCATTGAGTATGCGTGGGAGGAGATCGAGGTTCAATGCGGGTTTAAGACTGTCCGTTGTACAAAGCCTAATAGCCTAGTAGAGCGGATTAGATCGAGTGCGGCAATCTGTCACATTCTAATTTATGTGTTTTATCAGAATAATACTGCGCTAGTTAAGAAAATTTTGCATAGGTCAAATTCGATGGTTGCTGCGAAAGTGAGATTTTTCCTTGATGTCGATATGACCACTGATCCAGAAGCTTCTTGACCTCATCACAGTCATTATTTTATTTTTTAAACGAAGGGAAGAGATGAATAGTAAAAATAGCAAGGCATTAGTATCGGTGTTTGCTTCACTGACTATGCTGGCGACACCGGTATTGGCAGTAGATAGCGTGAGTATCATCGTCGAGAGTGAGCGTGCAATCTCACAGAAACCAAAAACTATCAGTGCGATTAATGCCCATGGTGTAGATAGAACCTACAGCACGGAAGGCTTTATTGATTTTGAGAATGCTTTTTTTAAAAAATTTGGAACGAACGATCGGACTTGCGCGACTTGCCATGTTCCTACAGAAGGGTGGGTAATTACCCCTAAAGGTGTAAAGGCGCGTTTCGAGAAAACGGCAGGCTTAGATCCGGTTTTTCGCTTGGTCGATGGCGCCAATTCTCCTTTAGCTGACGTATCCACTGTTGAAAAGCGCCGTCAGGCTTATAGCATGTTGCTAAACAAAGCAAATATCCGTGTCGGTATTGGTATTCCTGCCAATGCCGAATTTGAACTGGATGCAGTAGATGATCCGTATGGTTTTGCAAGCGCGACAGAATTGTCATTGTTCCGTCGTCCTATGCCGACAACCAATCTGAAATTTATTAGTGCGGTTATGTGGGAAGGGCGTGAGACAACGCTTGATCCAAGCTCCAGCGATTGTATCTATGGCACGACAACCTGTTTCTCGCCGATACCGTTTGATTTGTCCACACAAGCAAACCACGCCACATTGGGACATGCAGAGGCATTAGCGGCTCTGACCGAAGCAGAACGTGATGAAATTGTCGCGTTCGAGATGGGATTATTTACTGCGCAGGTGCGCGACAAAGCTGCCGGTAGTTTAACCGAAGATGGTGCTCACGGTGGACCTAGGGCACTGATTAATCAGTCTTATTATTTTGGCATTAATGATACTCTTGTGGGAGATTATCGTACCCGCGAGCCTTTTAATCCCAATGTCATGTCGCTCTATAATACATGGCACCGCTATTCTGCTCGATCACGAATTGATCAGGAACGTGCTCGTGCCGCCATTGCGCGCGGTCAGGATTTGTTTAACAACAAGCCGATTCAAATTGCTGGAGTCAAAGGAATCAATGATGATCTTGGTATAAGCGTATTGCCTGGTACATGCACCACTTGTCACAACACGCCAAATTCCGGCAATCATTCAACGCCAATGCCACTGGATATCGGCATCGCAGATGCATCGCGTCGTACGCCTGATATGCCTTTGTACACATTGAGAAACAAAACGACCGGCGAGACCATTCAAACTACCGACCCGGGGCGTGCTTTGATTACCGGCCAATGGAAAGACATAGGACGTTTCAAAGGGCCGGTTCTGCGTGCGGTTGCATCAAGACCTCCTTATTTTCACGATGGTTCTGCGAAAGATTTGCCAGCCGTCGTTGAGTTTTATGACACTCGCTTTGCAATTGGACTGACTGAGAGGGAAAAGTCTGATTTGGTGGCTTTCCTGGCTTCACTATAGAGTAGAGGTAATAGAAAAGGTTGGGTAGCTAATAAAAAAATGCCCTACTGCTGAATTAAGCAGTAGGGCATTTTTGAGAAGAGAAAGACCTACCCGTGATGCAAAATGCTGAAATGATTCATTCGTTGAGCCAACTCAGAGACTGAAAACAATCATATCTGCAGTAAGATCACTAATATTGATACCAACAAACTCGATGGTTGCAGCACCACCAGCAAATTCAACGATATAACCATTATTGCCGGCAGGGTCGATTACTCTCGATATGTAAGGTAATAACTCTTCGATTTGATCGATGCCAATGGATGCTGTATCAAAAAATAGACGATCCTCGCCCGGTGTGAAATCAGCGATCTCAAAGCTGCCTAGCCCATAAAAACCAAAGGTGTCGTTGCCAGCACCGCCATTCAGTCTGTCATAATCTGCTAGATCAGGTGCTGGAATGTTGGCTGGTTTGCTGCCGCCGGCTCTCAAAATATCATCGCCATTGCCGCCGAACAGTTTCTCGGTGCCTTCCTGTCCATCCAGATCATCATTGCCGTCTCCACCAGTCAAAATGCCATTGCCGGTGCCGCCTCTTAAGACATCATTGCCAGCGCCACCTTCTATTTCATCGTGACCAGAACCGCCAATCAAGTCGAGATTATCCAAATCATCGCCAATGATCAGTAAGTCATCTTCACCGAATCCGGCAGATCCCAATCCATCGAAAGGGATTCCATCGATAAACTTAATCGCTCCCGAGCCCAAGTTAGGGCGCCTATCCCGTATTACTGCCATAATGTTGTCTCCTGTAGTATTGCTTAAAAGCAATTTATGCATTGAATATACATATCGTCTCATTAAGTAATAATGAGAATGATTCCTATTATATTAAATAATGGTTAAAATGCAATATTTATTATCCGTCATAGCCGGGAATTGAATGGAGCAGCTTAAGTGATTGTGAATAAATATGAAATGACTGGCTGTCTGTTATGATTCAGCCGCTTGAAGACTTGTTATTGCAAGCAAAACAGTTAATTGCTAGTGGGAAACTGAATGATGCGGCAGAGATACTGGATCCATTAAAGAATGAACATCCGATGTCACAGGATGTGGCAAGGCTTTGGTGTTCATTGGCAATGCGTACCCATCGTGCGAGCGAAGTGCTGGATTATGCTGAGAAAATTTACGCCCATGTGCAAAGTGATTTTTACAAGGCTCATTGGGCGCAGACGTTGGGTACGGCCAGTTTCATTTTGCTGGATTTGTCCGCAACCCGCGCCCATTTTGCCTGTGCCTTAAATCACCTAATGGCGCTGGCCAAAGCGGGAAAAATTCCGCCGAATAGAAAATCAGAAAAGATTCCACTAGGCGATGACAATGTATTTGCTTCAGGAGAAGCGGAAAATTTATTGAAGATGACCTGTGCTGAATTAGCCAAGTTGAGTATTCCTGCATTCCCATTTGCCGGGACTTTGCTAGGTTTGGTGCGTAATGGACGCCTGTTGGATTTTGACAAAGATTTAGACATCGCTGTGTGGATGGAATCCTGGGAGGCTTGCTGTGCCGGGCTGGAGGGAATGGGGTGGGTCAGATCACCCATGCGCATTGAATATAGCAATTATCGCGATTATGTTCATCCGGAATTGGGCATTACGCTGGATGTGTGTGGTTTGAAGCATCGAGAGGATCAGCGCATAGTCGGTGGATTTTCGCTTCCCAATCATCCAACAGAGTATCAGCGGGTGTCGGTTTTCCCTGCCTTTGATTTAGTGCAGCGCAGTACTGAATTCGGTGAAATCTGGTTTCCTCGCCAACCGGAGAAAATTCTCACAGCATTTTATGGGGACTGGCGAACACCCAATCCCCATTGGGATACCGTAATTTCCGCCCTCAATCTGGAAAGTTTTACGCTGTTGGTTCGTTGTTATGCCTACCATCGGCTGGTGCAGCGCTGGTTGCTGGGGGATCTTAATAAAGCCTGGTACTACGCGCATCAGATTGCTATGAAGGATCCGGATGACGTGTTGGCTCTACGCAGTCGCCAATGGCTGGAGCGCGCCATCACGCGTTTAGGCAAGGAAATTCCGATGTGGCCCAAGCATCAGCGGCAAAAGCGCGTATATACGCGTATGGTGGCGGATTTGTTTCATGAAGGCCATGTCAATTTTTTGCAGGCAGCGCGTGCATTGGGCACGCATTTGACGGTGTGCGTGGTTTCCGATGAACGTGTACTGGAAAATAAGGGCAAGTTCCCCGTCATGAAGCAAGTAGAGCGTGCAGCGGTTGTTTCTGCTTGCAAATATGTGGATGCCGTGGTCACTGACACCCCTGCCAGTATTACCCCAGCATTCATGCAACAAAATGGTTATGATATTTATACGTTTGCGTGCGCATCCGAGCAGGAAAGACGGGATAAATATAAGCTGTGCGAAACACTACCCACTGAAATGATCCAAGAGCTTGAATATACGCCGGGTATTTCAACTTCAGATTTGGTGGCGCGAATTCTAGCAGGGACCGGGAGTCAGGAAAGTGCCGCAAAGTCGAAGCGCAAGTCGAATAGGAAATAGCTTGATGTATTGAATAGGATCGGTATTTCCAACTATCATTGCTCAGCGACATAACGAACGGGGCATTTCATTGCGCTTCGTTCACTCATTTGAACAGTCAAAGTATGGAATCCTCAATGATGCGTTTTATAGTGTTGATATTTTTCGGGATCGCTTGCGTGGCGAATGTGCATGGTAGTTCCTCGGTGATTGTGCCTGATACCATGGATGAGCGTGTGAAAGCCTGTACCATTTGTCATGGTGCAGAGGATGAAGCCGGGCGTGATGCGTATTACCCCCGCATCGCGGGTAAGCCGCAGGGTTATCTGTTTAATCAGTTGCGCAATTTCAGGGACGGCCGGCGCTATTACCAACCGATGAATATTTTGCTGGAAAATATGTCGGATGACTACCTGCAGTCAATCGCGCATCATTTTGCTTCACTCCAGTTGCCCTATCCGGCACCTGAAAGCTTTGTCATGCAGCCTGAAGAAATTGAACTGGCGGAACGTTTCATTTACTCGGGTAATGCGCAGAAAGATGTTCCCGCATGTAGTGCCTGCCATGGAGATAATCTGATGGGAATAGAACCTGCCATTCCGGGGTTGATTGGACTTTCTCGTGCCTACATCACGGCACAGTTGGGTGGGTGGCGCAAAGGTAGCATTATACGGGGACAGGCCTCTGATTGTATGTCTGAGATTGCTAGACAGTTGACTGATCACGAGGCGGATACAATCGCAAAGTGGCTGGCGAATCAACCTGTTGCGGGAGAAGCCTCGCCATTGACTGCGCTTTCCCCGGAATTGGCGCAGCGCTGCCATCATCATATTCAAGAGAATGGAGGTGTTCGATGATAAATCGGATCATGTCATTGGCCAGAAATTGCAAATGTACCAATCTCTTTGGGATATGCACCGCATGGCTGGTATTGATTTCAATCATGGTGTCTGCAAATACCCTTGCCAATGAGCTCGAGCGGTCAGGTGCCATGCAGTCATCCTCGCATCTGCTGCGCGGGGAATATCTGACGCGTATCGGCAACTGCATGGGATGCCACACGACTAAAGGCGGACAACCATTTGCGGGCGGACGTCGACTGAATACGTCGTTTGGTGTTTTTGTGACGCCCAATATTACTCCCGACAAACAAATGGGCATCGGACTTTGGTCCGAAGAGGATTTCTGGCAGGCCCTGCATCACGGTAAGTCGCGCGATGGGCGATTGCTGTATCCGGCTTTTCCATATACTGAATACACCAAAGTGACGCGCCAAGACGCCAATGCGATGTTTGCATATCTGCAATCGCTGCCAGCCATTGCGCAATCCAATCCGTCGAGTGAAATTTCATTTCCTTATCAGTTTCAGCCATTGCTGACAATCTGGCGCGCTTTGTATTTCAAGGAAGGTGTCTATGTGACGGATTCATCCAAGAGCACGGACTGGAATCGTGGCGCATACCTTGTGCAGGGATTGGGGCATTGCAATGCTTGCCATACGACCCGCAATGCATTGGGAGCGAGCCAAGAAGATGCGCTGAAGGGAGGGCGCATCATGGGGGTGAATTGGTATGCGCCTTCCTTGTCGTCGCGTCTGGAAGCGGGAAGCAGTGATTGGACGCTTGAGGAAATCTCTGAACTGTTGACCAAGGGCATCACGCACCG
>Ga0073900_10001338_pt1 | contig 13869 bp, 3 predicted proteins | sample KloWWTmetKNB5Kit_FD_66666 | JGI IMG/M metagenome (GOLD analysis project Ga0073900, IMG submission 66666) | Active sludge microbial communities from Klosterneuburg, Austria, studying microevolution and ecology of nitrifiers - Klosterneuburg... | ecosystem: Engineered > WWTP > Aerobic digester >...
TAAGCCCGTATTATAAATTCATCAAGGTACATGCTGGTCATCGGTATATGAATTTTTCAAATTACACACTTTCAAATCATAATTTTTTGGGTGGAGGTGTAGAGTTGACACCGGGCAAGTTTAGGTTTGCAGCCATGGCTGGCCGTTTGGCTAAGGCAGAACCAATTGACCTTGCTTTAGATAGGCCTAATCTGCCGGTCTATAGAAGAATAGGGTGGGGCTTTAAGGCAGGGTATGGGACAAATTCAGATTATATTGACTTCATATTATTTAACGCAAAGGATGACCGCAATTCTTTGGATCAACAAATATTACCTGACGCAATATTTCAACCTGAAGAGAATCTCGTAATGTCACTAAAGGGTCAGAAAGCCTTATCAAAAAATTTGCAAGTTGATTTTGAAGTAGCACGCAGTGGCCACAGTCGCAATTTATCTGATGAGAGAATAAGCCATGCAGGTGGCTTATCTCTTGATTATGACAATCCTCTCTTCCGAAGGAGGACGTCGACCTCTTATGGAAATGCCGCTTCTGCAAATCTGGCCTATCGTCTTGGAAAGATTCAACTGGGAGCCGGATACCAGCGTATAGATCCTCAATTCAAGACCTTTGGTGCCTATTTTTTTAATGATGATCTCGAAAACTATACCTTCCAATTGTCAGGATATGGAATCAAGAACTTCTCTTTTTCAGGCTCTGCTGGTTTACAACGCAACAATCTGGATGGAAGTAGAGAGGCTAGTTATCGTCGTTTTATCTCGGCACTGAATGCAAACTATCAACTTAAAACCTGGATTTTTGGTCTGAACTATTCCAATTTTAATTCTACGATCAACTATGTTCTATCTGAAGATCTGGATTCACTGAAGGTTATTATTGTAACTTCTGATGTTTCGATGAACATCAGTAAAAGTCTGACGGCAACTAATGGAACAATGCACAATTTTAACCTGAGGGGTGGAATACAAAAAGTCAATCAAAATCTTGAAACTCCCACAGGTAATCCTGCCACCAATATGTATTATGCCAATCTGGGGTATAACTTAAGGCTTAAGTCAGACTTGCAATGTAACGTCAATCTTGATTACAACCAAAACTCTCTCAGTGGAATCCGACAGGACAGGTATGGCATAGGTGGCAGGATCGGTAAGAGTTTGTTTAAAAACAAACTTGACTTGGCTATAGGTTCACAAATATATAAAGGCAGTAGTCCTCAGGATATTAGGTCTTCGATGCAGACTAATCACAGCTTTAAAGCCAACTGGAAGATTTCAAAACTGCATGCTTTGCAATTACAACTAAATTCTATCCAGAACAAGAGAATTACCGGTAATACTACTGACAGATTCTCTGAGTTCATAGCTTCTGTTGGCTTCAACGGTCGGTTCGAATACAAGCCTTTTGTAAAGAAAATTGCTAACCAACAAACTGACGGGCCGGATGAAAAATAACCTTTTCCTTTCTTATGGTCGGCGGATTTTACCACTGATTATCACCCTAATGTGTCTGCAATTGATATCATTTTCATTGCAGTCACAGACCGTTTATCCGGTCTCTGTCTCTTCACAGATGATCATAGGTGGCAGTGTCTATATTGGTGATTTTACTAATCCAATGGCTACCGCAGGCAAGCTGAATTTTACACTGACTCTGCTCGACCCCATCGAAACTCAACGAACGGTGTATTTCAGAATCACAATAGCACAGAATGGGACTATCTTAGCATCTAACCCGATTGGTTTTAGAGGAAATCAGATCACACTGGAACGCAATATTCCTTACCATATAAACGGTGAAGATCTGGCGCAAAACCTCAATATAAATAATCTCTATGGACTGGCCGGACCCAATGCGTATGGCGTACTCAATGAAGGCATTACAGATATATGCCTTGAAGTCGTGGACGCTGTCAGAGAAGAGCCAATTTCTGCCCGAGTATGTGCCACAGGATACCTTGCCCGACTTCAGGCACCCATTCTGATACTTCCGATAGACGGCCAGAATTTATTTGAAAGCCAGCTTAATAACCTTGTATTTACTTGGCAGATGACAGATCCACTGGCTCATCTTCCATTTGCAAATATTGAATATCTCTTCGAGTTGAGAGAAAAATCGCCACTACTTGATCCGCAGGATCAGTTTGAAAACCATACCTTAATCTACAATACTACCCTGGATCACTTTTCATTATTTTATAATGAATTGGCTTCTCAGCTGGATCCTTCGACAACTTATATTTGGCGTGTCACTGCGAAATTCTATGATCAGCAGGGCAACCAAGCGCCGAACTATTTTGTAAATAATGGTATCAGCAGAATAGGCACTTTTCAGGTGTTGCCAGACCTGAACATTAATAGTGGAGAGAGTGGTGTTTCCTGCTTTTGCCCCAATGGAGAGTGTGATGTACTCTTTCCTACAAATTCCGCTCCATCTCGGAATCTTATGGTGGGCGACAGCATCCGATATGGATATTTCTCTATGAAAGTCAAAGAATTAGATGGCTCGGGGACTAGTGGCTTAGGAAGTGTCAGAATTCCATTTCTGAATACCAGTGTTTCTGTAGAGTTTGATAATATTAATATTAATGATCAGTTTGAAGTCACTCAGGGAGAGATATCTCCTATATCATCTCAGCTGGTAAGTACTATTGGAATTGATAGTGATCATCTGCCGGATCTTTCTTCTATTCTTATGGGTTCTACTTGGCTTTCAGAAATGAATGAACACGTTAAGGCTATTCAAGAAAGCATGTCACTACCGATTTCGCTCGGTAATAAACTAGCGCTATTAGGTTTTACAATGCCATTCGACGTATTTGTAACCGACATAGACTTCAATGCTTATGGTGCAGCTACAGTCAATCTGCTGATGTCTATTCCAGGAACAGATGGTCACATAATTAATTTCGGTGCCACAGGAGTGAAAATAGGACGGAATGGGTTTGATATGGCGGGGCTTAAGCTTTACTTATTGAGCGATATAACTATCCCGGGTCTTTCTTCACTTCCTTTGGTCATAAGAAAAGCGGTACAAAATGATCCTTCCGTGGGAAGTTACATCACCTTTGGATGTAATGGATTTGAGCAGTTTAATTTGCAATGCAGCTATACTTTCCCATCGAGCCAGTTAGAAAGAACAGACAACTCTGAGCTACCGGTTGTTGCAGATATAACTTTAAAGTCAAGTTCATGGGGTCAGTTTATTGGGTATGGAAGTATAGATAACTTTAGTTTAACAGGCGCTCCGGGTTGGAATTTTAGTGCACAAAACATCATTTTGGACCTTGACCAACTGACAAACCCAACCGAGATTAAGTTTCCGGTAAACTATTTAGGTAATAATGGATCATCCTGGAAGGGATTTTATATAGATCGCGTTTCGGTTGAATTGCCAGAGGATATCAGTATGGCAGCGGGCAATTCTACTGAATTTTCGGCCAATAATATTATACTAGATAGCGAAGGAATGACTTGCAGAGCAGATGGAGTAGATATTTTGGACATTTCTTCAGGTGCAGTGGGAGGATGGGCTTATTCCATTGACTCTATCAGCGTTAACATTTTTCAAAATAGTTTTGTGGATGCTCACGTATCTGGAAAGATGGGCATAGGTGTATTGGATGCAGAAATAGATTATCAAGGACTAATCTTTAAAGACAACAGTAATAATTATAGCTTTAATCTTAGCCCTGTTGGAAGTTTTACTATTCCTTATTTAATGCTTACTGCCAGTATTGATCAAGGCAGTTATCTCGCTATTGAAAAGCAACCTGTTACTAATAAATATAAGCCCTATGCAGATTTAAATATGTCCGTCGAACTTGATGTCAAAGAAGATGACTTTCGAAATGCGGGCTTAGGTAGTATAGTTGATGAGCTTAAAAGTATCATGAATATAGATGATTTTGACTTTGGTGTAACAGGCATTAAATTCAACCATTTTAAGATCAATCACCCTGACCTGCCCATTGGAAAACACTTTTCATTGGAATCTACTGACGGAGGTGCCATCGTTATTCCCGGATTATCAGATATCAACCTGAGTGATCTGAAATTGCTGGAACAAGAACGAGACTTTAATGGGATCAATCTTCCGGCGCTAGGCATCGATATCCAGATGCAGTTAGGATTTGCCTCTATAGGAGTAGGAGTGTGGGCGAAAAAAGACAGTGCAAAGACCGATGGGTATAAATTTGGAAAATTTGAATTAAAGCTGCCTGATTTTTCAGGGATGTCTTTTAAATGTAACTGTGACCCGCCGGTCAATATTCAAGGAGAGGCCCCAAAACCAAACTTTTGTATTGCACCGATTTTGACAGGGGGAATACCCACTGGAATACAAGCAAACGATCGAATTAAAGTGGGCCATTTCGTCATGAGAGTAGAAGAAGTAAATGGCAATCAAGGTAAAGGTAAAATGGAAGTACCATTTTTGAATTTGCTTTTGGATGTTGAATTTAATAACATTCAGGTGCATAAGATGCCCAATGGTGAGAAAAGGTTAATAGGTGGAGTGGTGTTAACTTCTCCCAATGCATCGCTGGGCGGATTCAATGTCGAGGTTGGTGAGACAGAGAGCCCGATGGATCTTAGTGCATTGAGCGTGACGTCAGAATTTATGGATCAGATGGAAAATCTATCTTCTGAAGAAGGTGGATTCTTTAGTATGCCTTTTTCAATCAGTGAGAAAATGGATGAGATGACTGGAGTGGCCTTACCGGAAGGCTTTGATTTCATTTTGTTGGGAATGAAATTTGAACCGAGTGGAGCAAAGTTAAGCTCGATGCTGACACTAAAATTATCCGGAGATAATTTCATGAAATTTGGCCTATCTGGGATGAACATTAGACCTGACGGATTCAATCTAGATGGCATTCAAATTTATCTGACGAAAGATTTTATAATACAAAATTAAATGAAATACATGTCATATATATTTCGAGTAAGAGTGCAAATGTGTAGCGCTATTATTATGTTATTATTCAATACATCGGCTTATGCTAGTAATGTTTTTCCTTTTATTCCAAATACGCGCACAGTAGGCACAGGTAATGAAACTCTTACTCCACAAATACAGACGAAATTATTATCCCATAAAATTGTGGGTGTGGATTTACTTTGGTCAAGACCATCTGATGGTATCCACACCATAAATTCAATTGGTGAGATAGGCCTAGAGGCTTTAAGGGATTTTGATCTAAGATCTAATTTACCAGTCAATACCCAAGATCTTAATAAATTGATAAGATCTAGAACTCAACAGCAATCGCTTCCTCTTCTTTTGAATTCATCTGATTATTTTTCCGGGGTAGATTTCCACGGGCATCACTTGTTTTTAAACAGTCTGAAAGAAACCTCTATTGGATTAATGGCAGAGCTTGTTTTTTCAGTAGTCACACCTGAAGACCAGGTATTAAATTTTACCAGAAGTAATGTTTTAGTGACAGGGATGGGTAATGAATTGTGCAATATACAACTTTCATTAGAGGGAAATGAATCTACTAACGACCCAGAATTTCCCATTACCATCAAAGGAAGTATGGATTTGGACAGTGCCAGTTATGTTTCATTTTCATGCGATGGTTTTGAAAGCTTTCAATTGATCTGTGAATACCGCTTTCCTAATAATGTGCTGAAACCGGTTGGAAAAGAGCGAAATAGTGTTAGAGCCATGTTCAAAATCTCCTCAACAGAATTAGGACAATTTATAGGAACAGTTAGTATCGATCCATTTGAAGTAGTGGGATTGGATGATGTGCGGTTTGAGATACAAGAGGCGGTGGTTGATTATAGTACAGGTAACAATTTTGCCGGCATGGAAGAAATAATTGATCCTCTGTGGCCTGCTGATTTGCGTGCTAAATATCAGGATGATACCTGGAGAGGATTTTACATGAAAAAATTGTCAATCAGTTTGCCTGAAGGGCTTTCAACTACATCCGGACAGCGCATCACGATAGCGATAGAAGATTTATTGGCTGACCACGGTTCGGGAGTCACGGGCAAAGTAATGGCTAGCCCTGCGCTATCAGGTAATGTTTCAGGGTGGGCCATTTCACTTGATGAATTGGTTCTTGAAGTATTAGCTAATAGTGTACACGAATTCAAGCTGGCAGGAAGTATCAATATCCCTATCATGGAAGGCACTTCAGGTTATGAAGCCATGTTCAATTATCCGGTTGGAAATCCTAATGGGAAAGCGGAGATAAGTTTTAATTTGACGCTCGATGGTATTTATAAAATGCCATTTCTAGCCAATAGTAGCCTTACACTTGACAATGGTTCAGTCGCGGGAATAAGTTATACTCAAGGTAAGTTTCAGCCTCATGCGACATTGCATGGAAAGATCGAACTCGGTTTGAGAAATCCTTCCGTGACTCTGCCGGCGATGGAATTTCAAGACTTTAAAATTAATGATTTTTCGCTGCCATCTTATGGGAATGTTGCGGGTAAGATTACAGGAGGGCTAGACAAAATCAGTATCGGAGCATTTGGTTTCGGGGGCTTAGCACTACCCGGAGGAAAAGGTGCAACCGGCTACAATGAAACAAATGATGATTGGTATTTAGGAGATAAATTAGCGAGTGGTCCGAATAATAATGGGCTTTTCGTGAACAATCAAAATGACGCCCCTGGCAACGAGCCACTACCTAATCAAAAACTTGCTGGATTCCCTATTACTATTCGAAATATTGGCTTGGGCAAAGGCCAGGATGGCGAAAACTCTTGTTACAAGTTGAATTTTACGATCGGGGTTAATTTTGCTAAAGGAGTAAATGCGTTTAATGCCGAAGGGAGCTTTTCTGTTTGGGGAGGTTTGGATTTTAATAAGATTTTAAGCTCAAAACCCTGGGATGCCGTTTCTTACCGTAAAACCACAGTGGAAAGTATCCTGATAGAAGCAGATCTGGGCAAAGTTTCTATTACCGGTGGAATTCGCTTGATCAATGATGATCCTGTCTATGGTAGCGGTTTTAAAGGTGCAATAGCCATGGAAGTTAAGTTGCCAAGTGCAGGCTTTATAGTTCAGAGTGTCGGTCAGTTTGGCAATATTCCTGCTGCCGGTGGTGTGGATGATTATAGATATTTCTTTGTCGATGCAGAGGTAGGATTCAGTTCAGGTTTGCAATTAGGAAATACAGGATTGGCCATATACGGATTCAGTGGTGGTCTTTTTTACAATATGAATCGTCTTGGAAATGATCCTGCCACGGTTGCAGCAAATAAGAATGTTGCTTCTATGCCTCCAAATGTTATTCCTAATATGACAGGACAACTACTGGACCCTGGTATTACACTCTCCGGAACTCAATATGTGCCTAGCCTGAATAAAACGAGCTTTCAGGTAGGGATGATATTTGGACTTTCTGCACCGCAGACGATGCTCGCAGATGTCGCCTTCGGCATGGACATAAATACTTCAAGCGGATTTGCGATAGAAAAAGTTTATTTTAACGGAGGTGCTTATCTGATGAACAAGGGATTGGCTGATAGAAAAAAAGGGGCTGCAGTACTTCAGTTAAAACTTCAACTTGATCTGCTAAATGATGAATTGGTAGGCAACTTTGGTTTTGCATTTTCTGTACCGACAGGTGTCCCTGCTAATTTAGCTTTGATCACCGGTCAATACAATTCAAACCTCACCGCAGTCAATGTTTATTTCAAATTTAAAGGACAAAAAGAATACTTTTTCTACGCAGGTACTCCTTCCGAACCTATGAAAATTAATTTCCAATTGACGGAGTCCATTAAATTGGGAAATATAAACGCTTATTTCATGGTAGGAACACAGATGCCTACTATTCCAACACTCGTAGAAGTGTTCGATCAGGAAGGCTATGATCTGCCAAATGAACTTAGAAATATTGCAGGGCGAAGTTTTATATCCGGTGATCGCGGAGTAGCTTTCGGTGCCAGGTTGAGTATTCCGAAGAAAACTTACAAATTTTTGATGTTCAGTTCTTCTATTCAGGCTATGGCTGGATTTGATGCAAGTATGATGTACGTGGATCAAAATGTCTCATGCGGATCCAATGGTACATTTGGTATGAACAACTGGTATATGCAAGGTCAGGCTTATGGCGCATTTAAGGGCTCACTTAGTATGCGGATCAATCTACTTTTCTATTCCGGAACGGTGAAAATAGCGGAGCTAGAAGCCGGAGCTGCACTACAAGCTAAGCTTCCAAATCCTACCTGGATGATGGGATTTATCTATGGAAGATATTCTGTCCTAGGGGGGAAAATCAAAGGTAGATTTAGCTTTAAGGTAGAGATGGGCGACCAATGTAGTGAACTGCCGGAATATGATCCTTTGGCTAATATTCCACTGATCATGGATGTCAGTCCTGTCGATAAGAGTAATACCGAAGTTTATAATAGCCCCTCAGCCACTTTCTTCATTCCTATGGGTCAAACATTAAATATCCCAATTACTGATAGCAACGGAAAAGTGACAACCAAATTCTATCAATGTTTTGTAAATGATACTTATTCAAAAATCAATAAAAAAGGTAGTACTGTTGCTATTCCGATATCCATTAATTATCAAGACACCTTTAGCACTGCAGTGTTCCAACCCAATTCTATGTTGGAGCCAAATACAGATTATGAATTTACGATCAGAGTAGGTTGGAAGGAGATAAAAGGCACACAAATTATTGCCAGCGCTACATATGAAGAAAGGAAAGTTTCATTCCGCACCGGAGATAAACCAAGAAAAATCATTGCTGAAGCAATAGGATACCAAGCTCCCGGATATCGACAAAGATATTGGCACAAAAATTATGCACGTCCACTCCTGGAATTCAAACAACATGGTTGGGACTATTTATTCCCCACAGTCAGGCCCGTCTCATTTAAAACAAAAGATGTCAATATTGCTGCGGCATTCAGTGATGCAGGATGGAATACGGTGAAGGTGGGTGATTCTACAAAGATTTCAAGAGACATTCCTTTAAAATATGTGTGTAGACTCAAAAACACTAAAACTAATAGCGTAGTTGATTTGAACATAAATGAGTATCCTGTAAATAATCAGGAAGGAGGTTATGAGATAGTAATTGACTATTTCTACATTAATGGCTTCCCGATTCCTATTATTAAGCTAGTTCCAAAGAATTTGAGTGGAAAATTAGTTCGATTTGATGAATTGAATAGTTTGACGCTGACAAAGGGTCAGATCTATTCCATAGAAATCATTCAGACAGCTGACGGAACTGTACCTATGCCAGTGACTACCACAGCAGTACAAAATACTGAATCAGTGATGTATAATGATACACTTGAAGTATTTACTAAAGAAACTGTAACACTACAAGTGACGCCTTTGAATCAATACAATCAAGCAATTCAGCAAATGATTGGTGATGTGGTCCTTTACAGCGATTATCAATTTGGCGTAAGCAAATATGACCACTTAAGATACAAGTATTATGACATAACTTTTGCTTCCGACAAGTATGGTGAGTTTAGGAAGGACTTTGGATATCCTGATCCTCAGCTACCTCAGTTAAAGTTTTCTTATCCAACATTTGATGAGTACTACGGATTTAATAACCCGATCGAACCATTTGACAAATTTGATCAGATCGTGCTGAGAAACAATCTCCAACTTAGAACAGATGGAGTCTATGGAAATCCGGTTAGAGATTACATTCTTAACCAACGAAAGCCACTAGAAATGATTGATTTAGTTGGTGACAGAGCGAATAAAGATGTGAAATGGATGAGAACAGTGTTGGCCAAAAATGATGCCAAAGCTCAAATATTAAAAGACGAATTATCGGTACCTGAATTGTTGCTCCAGAGTTTAATAATTCCTTATGACCTTTATTTTCCGAGAAATAGTGATAACAAAACTTATTCTGATCAAACCGGAGTTATTTTAAGAAATGACGGTTCATTAGCCTCCTGGTTCAAATTCAAAAATAAAAGGTTGAATGATGAAGATAATTCTAACAGATTGTCCTATTTACAATATAAAAATTTTACACAAAAAGTAATAAGCAATTACTTAAATGTTCCGGGATGGGCCAATCAGTTGCACTTTAATACCAGTTTCAGCTCGACGCTGACAGATAATGAAATTACCACTAAGACAATGAAGATCTGGGGCCCAGGCAATTATCCGGCGAATTACAGCCTGCCGGGCTCTAGTTCTGCAGCGGGATCGACAGTCATGTGGATCCAAAACAGCGAGGGGAGAATTATTCAAAATATGCTCCAAATGTATATGAATCATGCTCAATGTTTAGATCAGCTGTCTGCAGCGCTGATTATTTCTAAGGAACAATTAAATACCTATCGCCTGATGAGGAACTATTACCTTTTTGATGGCAATTGGACATTTTATTCTATTCTATCTGACGTGTATGGTAATAATAGACTGGCTGCATTGAAGACTAAACAGTTAGGTTGGAAATTGAGATTTTCAAGCAATCAGATCCCGGACTATATACATTCTCTAGGCACTCAGGATGGAAATACTAGAGGAACAGGAATTAATGTTGATTCATATGATGTGTTCATGCACTTTTTTGGATATTAAATTATGATTATTGATTGATAATGAAAATGATAAACCGTAGATACTTTATAATATTTTGTCTAATGTGGATTTCCTTTGCGCTAATTCACGCTCAAAATAACTCCAATATTATATTGGATGCAGAATATGATGGAGAAATGGTCCGACTTACATGGGCACCGAAAAATGATACAATATGGGCATTAGGGAATAAATATGGTTATAAAATTACACGCAGGGATGTGGCAAATAATTCAATTTTAATTGGCTCGGAGATTAAACCAAAACCACTGTCCTGGTTTGAAGCGAACCAGCAACTGGACAATGGATTTATATATGTGATCGGCAGGATATTACACGATCCTGAATATAATAAACAATTAATTCATGAGTCTCTGACCAATCAACGTATTCAATATGATTATTTAGTCCCGGAAGCAATTAGAAGTCCGCTTATTGCCAGATCACTTGGATTAAATCTTTTAGACTCCACTTGCATAAAGGGGCAGAATTACACCTATAATGTTTCATTTAAGGATTCTGTTGGGACTTTATATCAAGGCGAGATAGCTGTCAAGTTGGATAGAGAAAGTACAGGTTTTCATACAAATGAATTGTCCCTATTAAAATTCGATCCTCCGGGTGGTACATCATTATTTAATATGCGCAGGGATCTAGACGGCTTGAAACGAATTGAAGTGGTAGCAAAAGCGTACCAGGATTCAATTGTTTTAAGATGGGCACCTAACGACCATGTCTACTGGGCATTGACTAAAAATGAGCCATATGCGATATTTAAGGTAATAGCAAGTAAAGATGAACAATCGGATGATGCAGCATATGTTTTCCTGGATTCAATAAAGCCTTGGACGATAGAAATGTTTACACCGCAAATGGTGGCACAAGACAGTCTGATATTAGTGGCTGCCCAGTCACTTTATGGCGCACAAGAAAGTACGGATGCAGATGGTTTAATTATCCAACATTCGGAAAGTGTAATGCGCTATGGAATGGCGATGCTTGCAGCAGATAGGTCACCACTTGCAGCTACTGCTCTTGGATTGCGCTATGTCGACAGAGATGTAATAGCAGGAGAAAGCTATAAATATCTGATACTGACTCGAGCCGCAGAAAATGTCATGGAGAACGGTTATGTCGATATATTAAATCAAGCGGATACACTAAAAAGAATTCAAGGCTTTTATGCAGAAAAAAAGGATAAAAAAGTAAATCTTATTTGGAGTAAATTGAATGATCAGCAATTTTCTGGTTATCTGCTCGAGCGATCTGATGACAATGGTAAAACATTTAAACCGATTAATAAATCACCACTTTTATTTATCCAAAACCAGCACAGCAGAGATGATGGTAATTATAGTTTACTAGACACTTTAGGTAATAACTACGAAAAATACATGTACGGCATCAGAGGAATTGATGCTTTTGGAGATACCTCTGAAGTAAACATCATTACTGCTTACGGTATAGATATGACGCCACCTTCAGCACCGGCTATTTATTTTTCAGAATCTATCACTCCGAATAAGATTCAACTCAGATGGCAAATGTCGGATGATAATTTTGATCTGGATAAATTTCATATTCTCCTGTCAGGAAGTCTGGATGGAGATTACGAAACAGTTGCTACAAATCTACCCGGAATTAGCAGATCATATGACTATTCGAATGCAATCAATACGAATAGATCATATTATTTTATCGTGGTCGCACAAGATACCGCCGGCAATCAGGGCATGAGTTTACCTGTATTTGTACAAATCGTTGATTCGATCCCTCCCTCGGCCCCAACAAATCTTCGTGGACTAATTGATTCTATGGGTATTGCAACGATCACATGGGATCAGGGTAAGGAGGAGGATTTGGTAGGTTACCGGATTTATATGGCAAATAATCCCAAACATGAATTTGCTCAACTAACCAAAGAATCAACTCCTATGAATTTATGGCATGACAGCATAGAACTATTTGCGCTTGATAAAAAGATCTATTATAAGGTAGTAGCTGTAGATAGAAGTAATAATTTTTCAGAATTTTCAGAGATTCTAAGCTTAGATAGACCTGATATAGTACGTCCGGGCTCTCCTGCATCACGCCCTACATCTTCTGATACAAGAGGCATAAAACTTTCATGGAGCCTGAGCCCGAGTAATGATGTCGTCGCATACATTATCTACAGGAGAAATATATCGAAATTAGATTCCACATTCCAAAGGATTGAAAGAATTCAAAGTAAAACTGTAAACGGATGGTTAGATTCCACGGTCGTCTATGAACAAATTTATGAATATATAATCAAAGCACAAGATCGAGCGGGTTTATTATCTGATGCCACATTTCCGGTCAAAGGACGAAGAATGTTTGATGTGAGTGTTTTACAAATTGCAAGCTTTAGAGCTGAATATAAGAGAGAATATGGGGCAGTGTATCTGAGATGGAATCATTCGATAAAGAAAAATGATTTTGAAATTACACCGAATATCTACTACTATCTCTACCGCAAGGAGAATGAAAAACCTTGGAAAAAAATCAAACAACTTGATGCTTCTGCCTTATCCTATTTAGATCGGGACTTGAAGCCAGTTGGAAATTTTACTTATGGAATAAAGATTGTAACCGGAGATGGTAAATCAGGTGCTATTTCGGAGAGTAATTCCATTATCTATAAAAAAGATTAATTTTTCAAAATTGAAAAGAAATGAGACACTTCTCAGAGATAATAAAACATTCCATTACTGATAGAAATTTAAACCTAGGTTTATTCGGACTTTTAATTTTTATTTTCATAGCGGCTGAAACTCCGCTTTATGCTAATGCAAAGGATAGTGTTAATTATCATCCATTAGATTGCATTAATCCACCTGGTCCTGCTGAAATTGTTACTAACTCAGGTGTATTTTGCGAAATGTATTCTATTGATTTGGATGCTATTGATATTTTTGTAGGGAGTGGGGTATGGTCCGTTGTAAGTGGTCTAGGTACAATTATTGAGCCCAATAATCCACATACCCAGTTGGTGGATTTGCCTTTTGGGTCAACCATTGTGATAAGATGGACAGTGAGTAATGAAGACTGCCCGGATGTTTTTGATGAAATATCTATTACCGTAGGACACCAGCCACCGCAGATTAATTCTAATGGTCCACTTTGCGAAGGTTCGACTTTGATTCTTGAAGTAATAGATCCGGCTCCCTTCACTAGTTTTAATTGGTATGATCCAAGTAATAACTTAGTTGGCACGACTTCTACATTGACGATACCGAATGTCAACCCTTCCATGCAAGGAGTTTACACCGTTTTTGTCACCGACGAATATGGCTGTGA
>Ga0073900_10001339_pt1 | contig 13850 bp, 12 predicted proteins | sample KloWWTmetKNB5Kit_FD_66666 | JGI IMG/M metagenome (GOLD analysis project Ga0073900, IMG submission 66666) | Active sludge microbial communities from Klosterneuburg, Austria, studying microevolution and ecology of nitrifiers - Klosterneuburg... | ecosystem: Engineered > WWTP > Aerobic digester >...
AGGGGATCTTGCATTTTGTATGGATGAAATGGGACAAATACATCACGTAGGCCTCATCATAGGTGAAAAAAAGGTAATGCATGTCCATGGCTGTGTTCGAATTGACAAGTTGGACCATCACGGCTTCTTTAATGTAGAAATGAAAAAATATACCCACAAACTCCGGATTATCAAAAGAGTTATCTAGATTTTCAATAGGAATTAATTCGTTTTAAGGTTCTTCTATCCATTTAATGGAACATTTAATTTTGTTAATTGAAGCGCTGGTTGCCCCTTTGGTAAATGAGCTTATCAAGCATCTAATATTGCCTTTCCTTTTCCCGGAGAATCCTGCACCCATCACAAATTAAAATTTACAAATAAAATCAAACCAGATTTCATTTTATATAAGCCAAAAATGAATTAAATCACAATCCCTAATGATTAAAGTCATATTTCTGGCTTTATATCCTTTTTACCTTGCAGCCATTTAAAAGTCAAAAGAATGAAGGATTTAACTTTAATCAAATATCCGGGTATAAAAACGGCTATGGATGGTAACACAGCTGCTATCATGTGCGAAAGAGAATCATCAGATGGAGCAGGCGCTTACCCAATCACCCCATCCACCCAAATGGGCGAATATTGGGCTGAAGAAGCTGCAAAAGGTCACTTAAATATTTCAGATCGTCCGCTGATTTTTATAGAGCCGGAAGGTGAACACGCTGCGGCAGCAGTGACTGCGGGACTATCCATGACTGGATTAAGAGCTTCCAACTTTTCTTCCGGGCAAGGTATCGCATACATGCACGAATCATTATATGCAGCTGTGGGCAAAAGATTGACTTATGTGTTGAATATCGGTGCCCGTGCGATGACCAAATCCACACTAAATGTACATGCCGGACATGATGATTATCATGCTATAGATGATACCGGATTTTTTCAACTTTTTGCAAAAAATGTTCAGCACGTAGCTGACTTAAATATCATAGCCCATAGAATAGCTGAACTGGCGCTGACACCGGGAATTATCGCTCAGGATGGATTTTTAACTACACACCTCATTGAATCTCTGTATCTTCCTGAAAGAGAATTGATCAGAGATTTTTTGGGCAGACCGGATGAAATCATTGAAACACCTACCCCCGCTCAAAAAATAATCTATGGCGAAACCCGCCGACGAATACCGGAAGTGTGGGATGTAGACAATCCGATGATGGCAGGTATTGTGCAAAACCAGGATTCTTATATGCAGAGTGTAGCAGCACAACGACCTTTCTTTTTTGACCATATCAAAGACTTGACAGATCAGGCTTTTGCAGAGTATTATCAACTCACCGGCAGACAATACCAAAGAGTAATGTCATACAAAGCCCAGGATGCAGATTATTTGATTTTGGGACAAGGCAGTATTATCCCGAGTGCCGAAGTGGTGTCAGACTATCTGCGTCAAACCAGAGGAATCAAAGTTGGTGTAATTGACTTGGTCATGTTCAGACCGTTCCCTGCTGATTTATTGTCTCAGCTTTTGAAAGGAAAAAAAGGAGTAGTAATTTTAGAAAGACTGGATCAACCTTTGGCAGAAGATTTGCCTATAGCCAGAGAAGTCAGAGCTGCACTTTCAAAATGTCAGGAAAATGGCATGGCTCAAAAAAACAAACCATATCCGGACCTCGAAACATATAAAAGCGGTGATACACCTGCAATATATTCAGGGTCATTTGGTATGGGCAGCAGAGACCTTCAGCCGGAAGGTATCATCGGTGCTGTAGAAAATATGTTACCGGATGGAAAACACAAAAAACAATTCTACTTATCCATCGATTTTTTGAGAGATGTACCTTACACCCCAAAACAAAAACTCTATCAGGAATCGATATCTGATGCGTATCCAAATATAAAGGATCTGGCCGTGAGAGGATCTGAAAATCCTAATATGATGCCCAAAGACGCCATCACAGTAAGGTTTCACTCTATCGGAGGCTGGGGAGCCATCACAACAGGTAAAAACCTGGCGATGACGCTCTATGATCTTCTCGGTTATGAGATCAAAGCCAATCCTAAATATGGTTCTGAAAAGAAAGGCCAACCAACTACTTACTATCTTGCAGCAGCACCAGAACCCATTAGAATCAACTGTGAATACTTTTTTGTGGATGTCGTCCTTTCACCCGACCCCAATGTATTTAAGCATACCAATGCATTGGCGGGACTTAAAAAAGGTGGCTTTTTCATCATACAAAGTGATCAGGACAGCCCTGAAAAAGTATGGGCCAATATTCCAGTCCCTTACCAAAAAGTCATTATAGATCAGGAAATCCATATTTACTACATCGATGGATTCAAGATCGCCCGGGAAGAGGCTACAGATCCTGAATTACAACTCAGGATGCAGGGTATTGCGTTTCAGGGTGCATTTTTTGCAGCTTCACCTTTAATGCAAAAAGCCAATCTCACAGATCAGGAGTTGCTGAAAGCCATAGAAGATCAATTGATGCACAAATTTGGCTCCAAAGGTCAAAGGGTCATCGATGACAATATGCGGGTAGTGAAAAGAGGGTTTGACGAAGTAAAAGAAATCAAAAATAAAGTACTAGGCAGCAATGCAGCTGAAATATTGAACGGACACAAAATAGTGCCTGTGCCAAATATGGTGAAAAAAATACAGCAAAGCGAATCCAAACTAAGCGATATACACAGATTTTGGGAACAAACAGGAAATTTCTATTTGCAAGGTATGGGCAATGACAATATCACAGATCCTTTCATAGGACTGAGTGTCATGCCAGCTGCTACCTCCCTATTCAGAGATATGACTGGCATACGTTTTGACCACCCATCCTGGATCCCCAATAATTGTACCGCTTGTGGCAATTGCTACACCGTATGTCCGGATACAGCCATACCAGGTTTGGTAAGTACACTGTCTGATGTGCTGGATACCATTGTGAAGAGAGTCAAAAAGAAACATGGCAATGTAGAGATTTTACCAAAAGCCGTCAGGCAAATGGAAAGTCATATCAGGACATTGATGCATCAACCCAAAAACGGGGCTACTGTCAATACCTACATCAATCACGCTATATCAAAAAGTATTGCTGATAATAACGGCGACGCAATCGTCATCAAAGAATTTGATTGGTTCAGAGATGAACTAGGTGACTTTGATTTTGCTTTGACCAGACCTTATTATGATATTCATGAAAAAAATGAACCCAATAGCGGCGGTCTATTCAGCATCACCATCAATCCTACTACCTGCAAAGGCTGTATGGAATGTGTCAATGTCTGTAATGATGATGCACTCAGGATTGTGCCACAGACAGAATCATCTGTTGACAGCCTGAGAAACCAATGGGATTTGTGGCTTGACTTGCCGAATACTCCAAAAAAATACAATCGAATAGACAGTCTGGAAGAAAAAATCGGACCATTGGAAACCATTTTGTTGAATAAAGATGCCTATCTGAGTTTTGCAAGTGGTGACGGTGCTTGTCTGGGTTGTTCAGAGAAGTCGGTGGTTCATATTTTTACGGCAACGGTAGAATCCTTAATGCAACCTCGCATCGAGAAACACGTCGCACAAATAGATGAACAAATTCTTAATTTGGAAAAATTGGTTCAACAAAAGCTGATAAACACTTTGGATGTCTCAGATACTAATACCTTAACACGTATCATCAGTGAATCTCATGCAGGAGATCTGAAAATAGCAGATTTAGCCGGCAAGATGGATCACGAAAAAGATATGCAGCCGGTAGACCAGGAATGGCTATTGGATATCACTCGTTTATTGACCAGACTGAAATCACTCAAATGGAAATATACCCAAGGCACTACAGGCCAGGGAAGGTCAAATATGGGCATGTGTAACTCTACAGGTTGTACATCTGTTTGGGGAAGCACATATCCATTCAATCCATATCCATTCCCTTGGGCCAATCACCTTTTCCAGGATTCTACGTCTATGGCAATGGGTATTTTTGAAGGTCACATGGCCAAAATGGCGGACGGATTTAAGGCTATGAGAAAAGCGGAATTGGTACTTAATGGGAAATATGATCCATCAGTCCATGATTCATTTTTCACGTACTTTACTTGGGAACAATTTTCTGAAGAAGAGTGGTTACTTTGCCCACCTGTAGTAGCATTAGGTGGTGATGGTGCCATGTACGACATCGGATTTCAGAATCTATCCAGAATGATGGCCTCCGGAAAACCTATCAAAGTAGTGGTCGTAGATACCCAGGTGTACTCCAATACCGGTGGACAAGCCTGTACTTCAGGATTCATTGGTCAGGTCTCGGACATGGCACAATATGGTAAAGTAAAAAAAGGAAAATCAGAGCCAAGAAAAGAGATAGGATTGATCGCTATGGCTCATAGAAATACTTTTGTGCTCCAAAGTACGCTGGCCAATACCAGTCAGATGATCGAAGGATTTATAGATGGTCTGATGGCAAAAAGACCTGCAATATTCAACATTTATACTACTTGTCAGCCTGAACATGGTGTAGCAGATGATCTGGGAGTCAATCAAGCCAGATTAGTCATGGAATCACGTGCCTACCCTATTTTCCAATACAATCCGAACAAAGGGCAAAAAATTGAACAATGCCTTGATCTCAGCGGCAATCCTTCCATAGATCAGGTATGGCCTACTTACCAATTGAAATACAACGAATATGGACAGGAAAAAACGATGGAGGTGGCTATGACGTTTGCAGATTTTGCCATCACGGAAGCCAGATTCAGAAAACACTTCAGGAAAGTACCCCGGGATGCATGGAATGACAATATGGTAATCCTTTCTGAATTTTTGGAAATGTCTGGAGCAGACAGAGAAGGTTTATTCCCATACATCTGGACAGTAGATAAAAAACAAAATCTAGTCAGGGTTCTGGTTGCTGCTCCGATAGTAGAATCCTGCGAAGACAGAAGGAATTTCTGGTTGATGCTTTGCGAACTGGCAGGCCTAAATAAAGAGAAAAAGGAAGTAGCAGATATCGAGAAAAAGATCCGTACGGAGGTGATCAATAGGATTTCCAAAGGGCTCATGCAATTGGCAGGTGATGATGGATCAGGATTGATAGAATTAGCTTCCAATGATGTAGTGGCTCCTGCCGTAAATGAACCATCCAATACTTCTTCCAACGGCAGCTATATGGCGCCATGGATAGAAACGGAAAGTTGTACTTCCTGCGACGAGTGTACAAAACTCAACAATAAAATCTTTGCTTACAACAACAATAAAAAAGCATACATTCTCAATGCGTTTGGCGGCCCATATGAAGATCTGGTCAAAGCAGCGGAAAAATGTACAGCAAGAGTCATACATCCGGGATTGCCTCAGGATTTGTCCGGAAAAGATATCGAAAAATGGATCAAAAGGGGAGAAAAGTATAATTAAGCACAGGAATGGGAATTTTTAAGTTATATAAAAATACTTTTAAGAACGGGATTCACCCTCCTGAAAATAAGGATATAACCCAAGGTTTACCTATCAGGCAATTTCCGTTCTCTCCCATATTGATTATTCCGATGTCACAACATATCGGGAGCCCGGCTGAAATTATCGTCAGAGAAGGACAGGAAGTGGAGAGAGGACAAATACTGGCAAAAGCATCTTCTTATGTCTCCGTTCCCATTCATTCGCCGGTATCGGGCACTGTCAGAAAGATATCTATGGTACCCACCATTTCGGGCAATAAGATAGAAGGGATACAATTGGAAGCCTTTCCGTATTCCGGTCAGGAAGTGGCAGAAGGAAAACCCATCCGTCTGGAGACAGCCACTGCAGATGAAATTCTGAAAGGAATACAGGATTGTGGCATAGTAGGATTGGGTGGTGCCGCTTTTCCTACGCATATAAAACTTAAAGTTCCAGATGGAAAAACATGTGAATATCTGATCATCAACGGTATAGAATGTGAACCCTATCTGACCACGGACCACAGAGTCATGCTAGAGCAGGCAGAAGACATATTTATGGGTATCAGATATCTGATGAAAGCCACCGGAGCCATTCAAACCGTCATAGGCATTGAAGCCAATAAGCAGGATGCAGCAGATCATTTGAATAAACTAAAACCAAATGATATACCAGTCACTATCCAAGTGGTACCTGTCAAATATCCGCAGGGATCTGAAAAAATGCTCATTACAGCTGTACTAGGAAAAGAAGTACCATCAGGGGGATTGCCGATTGATGTCAATGTGGTAACGGTCAATGTAGCTACGACGGCTGAAATAGGAAGATTGTTGCCCCATGGCAGAGGTATCCAGGAAAGAGTGATCACTATCGCAGGCCCGGCCATCAAGAAACCCGGAAATTATCTTATTCCTGTTGGTACGCCCTTGCGGTTTGTACTGGATTATGTCGGTATCCAGGACGATATCGCAGAAGTGTATATGGGAGGTCCCATGATGGGCGTTTCTGTGTCCAATCTTGATATTTCTATCACTAAAGGTACTTCCGGTATTTTGGTATTTGGCAATAAAGATGTGAAGAAGGAAGAAAAGGTATATCCGTGTATTAAATGTGGAGCCTGTGTCGATGCATGTCCGATATCCTTAAATCCTTCAAAACTGGGCATTCTTGCAAAATTTGAATCATATGACCGTATGGTCGAAAACTTTAATCTAATGGATTGTTTTGAGTGCGGTTCATGCTCTTACGTTTGTCCGTCTCATATTCCTCTGGTTCAATATTTCAGACTTTCAAAGGCTAGATATAAAAGACGAAAGTCCCTCAAACAAAACCTGAATAATGCGTAAGATCACTCTACACATTGCCACTTCTCCGCATGTAGTGAAAGGAGCAAGCACGGAAACTATCATGAAAAATGTGATTTATGCTTTGTTGCCGGCTGCAGCATTTGGAGTCTATGCATTTGGTATCAGTGCATTGCTTGTATTGCTGACGACTACTATCTCAGCAGTAGCTATCGAACATTTTCTTTGCAAAATATCAAAAAAAGAATCCACGGTATCTGACTATTCTGCGGCCATAACGGGTCTGCTCCTGGGCATGTGTTTGCCACCTGACTTTCCCCTTTGGATGGCGTTTATGGGTTCAGCTATTTCCATTGGATTGGGTAAATTTATATTTGGTGGTCTGGGTTACAACGTATTCAATCCTGCATTGGTAGGCAGAGCGTTTTTGCAGGCAACTTTTCCGGTAGCCATCACTACATGGTATCAGGCATTTGGACCTGATAGATTTTACCATATTTCATCATCGGTGCTCGCACTACCTTTTATGCAGCCTGCCGTGGATGGAGTGTCCGGAGCTACACCACTGTCCGCATTTAAATTTGATCACGTCGATACACAAACATACGACTTGGCTATGGGATTCATTAATGGTTCCATCGGAGAGACCGGTACCGTATTCCTTATACTCGGAGGTATATATCTGGCTTGGAGAAAAATGTTGAATTGGAGAATACCAGTTTCAATATTTATTACCGTTTTTGTTTTTAGCGGTGCAGCGTATCTGATCAATAATACAGCGTATCCATCACCATTCTTCACTTTATTTTCCGGAGGTTTAATGTTGGGAGCCATCTACATGGCTACAGATATGGTAGCTTCACCCATTACATCTATGGGGGTTTGGGTCTATGGAGCCATTATAGGTATACTGGTAGTAATGATACGATTATGGGGCGGACTTCCCGAAGGTGTGATGTATGCCATCCTTTTGGCCAATGCCATTTCTCCGCACATAGATAATTTGATAAGACCAAGAGTTTATGGTACGACCAATAAATTAAAATTATCATGAGCGAACATAAACAGACAGAAAATAATCCTCAGGGGAACGATAAAAAAATGGTCATAGCCATGGGAAGCATCGGTTTGATATGTGCTTTACTGATTGTACTTACTTATCAGGGAACTTTTGCATCGATTGAAAAAAATAAAGCGGAAGCATTGGAAAAAGCAATTTTCAAAGTACTGCCCGGAATTTCCAAAACTAAAGCGTTTCAGTTAAATCAGGATCAGACATTTTCTGAGACAAATGCAACTGATCCCAAAATTCCAAAAGTATATGCCGGATACGATTCTATAGGTCAGTTGAAAGGTATTGCCGTTCAGGCCAATGGCAAAGGATATGGAGAAGTCCTGAATCTATTGTATGGATATGATATTGATAATCAAAAAATTGTAGGTTTTTACGTTTTGGAAAGTAAAGAGACGCCTGGCATTGGAGACAAGATTGAAAAAGAAGATTTTTTGGCCAATTTTAAAGCAATGGATGCTGCTTTGAATGATGATTTTACCAAAATAAAAAATGAGATCACCACTGTAAAACATGGTGAGAAAACCAATGACTGGCAGATCGATGGTATTACCGGAGCAACAATTACTTCCAGAGCCGTGGGAAATATCCTGAGTATGAGTTCCAATCAATGGATGCCGCTCATCTATAAAAATAAAAAATCTTTTTTGATCAATGATAAAAGCAAATAATGAGTGTTATTAATCAAAATAAATCAGAAAAAGGTTTCCTGAGTTCAATCGCAGATCACCCTTCAACAGATGAATTTATCAAAGGAGTCTGGCGGGAAAATCCGGTATTTGTGCAAGTATTGGGTATGTGTCCTTCACTCGCCGTCTCCAACTCGGCAAAAAATGCTCTGGCTATGGGATTGGCAACAGCTTTTGTGTTGCTGATGTCCAATATACTTATATCATTGCTCAGAGACTTCATCCCTAAACAGGTGCGGATAGCTTCATACATATTAATCATAGCTACGTTTGTAACTGTAATAGATTATGCCATGCAAGCCATAAGCATTGAATTGCACAAAAGTCTCGGAGCCTTCATTGCACTGATTGTAGTCAATTGTATCATACTAAGCAGAGCTGAAGCTTTCGCTTCAAAAAATACTGTTGGAAAATCAATATTGGACGCATTGGGTATGGGAATAGGTTTTACATTTGCCCTACTGTGCATTGGCGGTGTGAGAGAAATATTAGGAAGCGGAAGCTTTTTGGGATTTGAATTTATGCCGGATTCTTTTGAAAAATGGGTAATTATGGTTTTACCGGCTGGAGGGTTTTTTACGCTGGCTTTTTTGCTGCTTATATTCAACAGCTTTAAAATAAAAAACAATAGAGCATGAGCGACTCATCACTTTGGAGCATATTTATTAATGCCAGTCTGATCAATAATTTTGTGCTGGCATACTTTCTGGGTATTTGCCCTTTTTTGGGTGTATCGGGCAAAATTGAAACAGCCACTAAAATGGGAGCTGCGGTAACCTTTGTAATGGTGATCAGCGCTATGTGTGCATATGGAATCAATGCAGTACTTACAGCTATTAACGCACCGTTTTTGCAATTGATTAGTTTTATTGTTGTTATCGCTTCTACAGTACAATTGGTAGAAATGTTTATTAAAAAAGCGAGTCCGGCATTATTTAAAGCGTTAGGTATATTTTTACCATTGATTACTACCAACTGTGCGGTGTTGGCTGTTGCTTTATTTCAGACCAGTAAAGGTTTCGGATTACTTCAAAGTTTTGTTTACGCACTTGGTGCAGGGGCAGGGTTTACACTGGCACTTGTGCTAATGGCAGGTTTGAGAGAGCAACTTGAATTCTCAGAAACCATAGGTATAGTGAAGGGTACGGCGTTGGTCCTGTTAGTGGGTGGGATTTTGTCCCTGTCATTTATGGGCTTCGCAGGATTGGGCGGATAACGAATGAATGAAGAATGATGAATGGTGAATGTTTAATAACAAATGACAAACAAATTAGCTAATAAACGAATAAACCAATAAAATCTATGATCGAGTCTTTATTTATTGCAATGGTAGGTATAACAGCGTTGATGACAATGTGGCTGATTGTACAGACATTATGGAGAAAGACTTTCCGCGATTACATCTCTGATGAGGATGTATTGGCTGACCGAAGATCATGCAAAAACTGCGGCTGTACAACTGCATGCAGCAATAAAAAAGAAAATTTAATCGAACAATAAAGTTTAAAAATAAAAGCAAATAATATGGCACACTTATCCGATTATTTATCAGGAACACACTACAAAGCCAAAGTGAAAAGTTCAAAACGACTCACTCCTGCTGATAGTGAAGAAATCAAAGAAATCATCATTGAAGTGCAGGACACACATTTCCATTGCAAAATTGATCAGAGTTTTGGGGTTATAGTAGAACATGTAAGTCCTTTTGGCAACCAGGTGCACCATCGATTTTATAGTGTAGCAGATTTGATGGATTCTTCGGATAAATTTCCGTTGATCACTATGCTGGTAAAAAGATGTTCTTATGTAGATGAATTCAGTGGCGAAAAATATGACGGCATAGCGTCCAACTATTTATGTGATAGAAAACCAGGCGACGAAATCATCCTGACAGGTCCACATTCATTGCCTTATGCCATACCTGAAGACAAAACAGCCAATATCATTTTGATAGGCATGGGTACAGGTATCGCACCATTCAGGACATTTGTAAAACATATTTATAATAATGTCAAAGACTGGCAGGGTAAAATTCGTCTGTTTTATGGCGCCCGCAGTGGTTTGGAATTACTTTACCTCAATGATAAAGATGGAGACCTGACCAACTATTATGACCAAAAAACCTTTGAAGCATTTTATGCACTCAGTCCGAGACCGCATTGGGCAGATCCTATAGAGATAGACAAAATAATAGAAGGAAAATCAACTGAAATAAAAGAAATGCTGACCCAAAACAATTGTTATATCTATGTAGCAGGATATGGCAAAATATTAAGTCAACTGGATGTAGCGTTTTCCAATATCATAGGTTCAAAAGAAAAATGGGAAATCAGAAAAGCAGAACTGAAAGCCGGTAAAAAATGGGCAGAAATTATCTATTAGGTTTTATAGCAATAGGAAGTATTTCGAAAGTACAATATTTTAAAATTTTAAAAGTTACCCATTAGCAAATTTTCAAAATAATAAATTAAAGTGAGCATCATCATCCCTATAGCGGCACTAGGATTTCTTACTCTTGCATTGGCAGGGTTGATTGTTTTTGCCAGCAGGAAATTTTATGTTTTTGAAGATCCGCGTATTGATCAGGTAGAAGACATGTTGCCACACGCCAATTGCGGTGCTTGTGGATACCCTGGATGCCGTCCTTTTGCAGAAGCTTTGGTTTCAGGCAAGGCATTACCCGGAAAATGTAGCGTCAGTAGTGATGAAGGCAGGATGTCCATAGCGGATTTTCTCGGCATTTCGTTGGGAACTGAAGAAAAAAGAGTCGCCAGATTAGCATGCGGCGGCGGTATCAACGTAGCTATTAATCAGGCATATTACAAGGGAATTGACACCTGTCAGGCAGCTACTATGGTCTCGGGTGGCGGAAAAGCCTGCTCTTGGGGCTGCCTCGGATATGGCGATTGTAAGGTAGTTTGTGACTTTGATGCCATCACAATGAATGAGTTTTCTATACCTGTAGTTGATGTGGCTAAATGTACGGCTTGCGGTGATTGTGTAGAAGCTTGTCCCAAGGGGCTATTTTCTTTACATCCCGTCAGCCACCAACTTTGGGTGGCATGCAAAAGCCTCGAAGCCGGGGATGATGTATTGGATGTATGTGAAGTAGGTTGTACCGCCTGTGGAAAGTGTGCCATGGATGCAAAAGGAGAACTTATCACTATGGTAAAAAGCCTGCCGGTCATAGATTACACCAAACCCCACAAAACACAAGACCCAATACAGCGTTGCCCAACCGGCGCTATCGTCTGGCTTGATGAAAAAGAAGGCATCGTTAAAGGCAAAGAAGCCAAAAAAATCATCAGAAAGGGAAGCAGAAATATGGGGTATTCGTAAATAGTAAAAAGCTATGCGGATACTAAATAATTCTTTTATTTTAATTCACTATAAGTGTGTTTATTATAAAATTCTTCCCACTTTTCATTAACTTTGCATATTAATTCAAACGTATATCATCTATGCTGATACCATTTCATGATTTAGACCCCGGATCTAAAGTCTGGATATTTCAGGCAGAAAATGTATTGACCGAAAGTCAGACAACCGCCATTAAAGAACTACTTTTGGAATTCCTTCAGGATTGGACCGCCCATAATGCTCAACTCTACACGTCAGGAGATGTTTTGCATCATCGTTTTATAGTAATCATGGTCGATGAAAGATATCAGGGTGCCAGTGGTTGTTCTCTGGATAAGATGACACATTTTGTACAGTATATGGAACATAAATTCGGGATCACTTTACTGGAAAGAATGACCGTAGCTTATGAATCACCAACTTCCGGAGAAATAGTTACAGCGCCACTCAGTCACTTGGGAGATTTGTCAAAAGCCGGAGTAATTCAGCCTGAAACCATCGTATACAACAACCTGGTCAAAACTAAAACAGAATTTGAACAATGCTGGAAGACTAAAATAATGGATAGTTGGCATAATAGATTTATTTGATTATCAGATTTTTAAGGCGATTGGTCGTAAACTGCGAACTATACTTATGTTCTATACGTTAATTGGGTCAAAATATATAGCATGTTTGGTAAAGTAAAAAAGATATTGGGCATCGAAGGTGTAAAACTTGAGTTGATCATTCCGGACAATGTTTCAGCTGAAACTGGGATCATCATAGGTATCATAAAACTTACGTCGCTGAGTGACAATAATATCATAGAGGGTATTCACCTGCGAATGGTAGAAAAATATAGCCGAGGCAGAGGAGACAGCAAATTAATCAATGAATACCCTATGGGAGAACTGGTAAAAAATGACGTCATCCATATTTCAAAAAATGATATCATTGAAGTACCATTTGAAATGGAATTTGTCCATGTAAAATCTGAAATGGATAAACTTGGTGAAAACAATTTTTTCACAAGAGGTCTGGTAGGACTGGCAAAAAAAGCCAGAGCGGTCAAATCTGAATATACCTTGCGCGCTGAAGCAAATATAAAGGGCACTACTTTAAATCCATTTGATGTAAAACCAGTTATTTTGGTATAACCATTTAATCATGAAAAGAGCATAAACCATCTTTGTGGTACTTGCCCGTCAAACGACAAAGGGCGGGCTTAAACTTTGATGATTATTTTCATTTGAATCTTGATTTAAGTAACACAATAGAAGGAAATAATCTATCAATTCTATTCAGCAATTAAAAAAACAGTAAAATAAACACATGAAACGAATATATCATCTGTCAACGTGCGATACGTGCAGAAAAATATTAAGTCAGATCAATACGGAAGGAGTTGAACTCATCAATCTCAGGGAACGGAACATCTCAAAAGAAGATCTTGATTTGATGAAAAAATCTACTAAAAGCTATGAGGCTTTGTTCAACAAAAGAGCTCAAAAACTCAAAGAAATGCCGGATGATAAAAAGCCGGTCAAGGAAGCGGACTTTAAAAAACTGATTTTAAAAGAATATACGTTTCTGAAGAGACCAGCGGCAATAATTGATGGCGAAATTATCGTTGGAAATGACAAAATCGCAGTAGCTGCTCTCATAAAAGCGCTACCAAAATAGTTTATTTGCTAAAAAAATTGATGGTGTATTTGAAATTTCAATTTTTGATTCCTACTCTTTCTGCGCTATTTTTTATTTGCCTTTGACTATAGTCTATGATGTATAAAATGAAATTAATTGCAGTTTAATTTTATTTTAGATGTGGTGATTACGTTTGACTGATTACCAGCTCTGTCTTTGATATACACATCCAGCTCTAAATCATTGGCCGGAAACTCTTCAGATTTTTCGCAGGGAAAAATACCCGAAGCTTCAGGAAAGATACAACATGTACTATATAACTTTATAGAAATGGTGCCTGAAATTCCGTTTCCAGCCCCTTCTAAAGGAATAAAAGGAGCTTTATA
>Ga0073900_10001351_pt1 | contig 13788 bp, 15 predicted proteins | sample KloWWTmetKNB5Kit_FD_66666 | JGI IMG/M metagenome (GOLD analysis project Ga0073900, IMG submission 66666) | Active sludge microbial communities from Klosterneuburg, Austria, studying microevolution and ecology of nitrifiers - Klosterneuburg... | ecosystem: Engineered > WWTP > Aerobic digester >...
AACTCCATTGGGCATGGCGCCCTGCCCTGCTTTCACCATCTGTCGAAGATCGTCAACGCCCTGCAGCAACATGCGTTGAGAGTCCTGGTGTCCTGCAATCAGCTTATCGACATCTGCACGGGCAACTTCAAGGGAAGATTTCAGAACTCCATTCTCGGCCGCCAGAATCTGCTCACGTGCCACGCTGGCATTTATCGCTTCTTCGAGAGCAACAATTTTTTGGTAAGGGTTCAGCGTATCTTGCCCAAAGAGAGATGCAGGAGTCGGTTTGTCGGCATTTGCAAGTTCATCAAGGACGGTGCTGGCAGAGCCTCCACCAGCTTCATCCAAAATAGCGCGGACAGAACAAGACAAGCCCTTGAGCCTGCGGCGGGCGATAGCTTCCCTAATTTTTTCCCGATAGGAATGTTTAGTGCGCTTCTTAGGCGGGGGGGCTTGGTCACTCATAGTAACGCTATAGTAACAGTCGATACCAAACCATTCCGAACATTTAATTTCGGACCGTGGAACAAGCGGTTTTCCGTGAAACAAGGGCAGTCTAAAACCGACTTAAACCCTTCCCGGAGAAGGAAAAACGATACCTCTGATATTGCTGTAGAAAATCCCGTGGAACACCGTGATTTTGCCCTTTTTTTGGCATCGCAGACCCATGAAAATTTTCAATCGCTCGCTCATTATCGTAACGCCATAGCGGGCTATTCGCAACAACAGCTTGCGCCATCCAATAGCTCCATTATGGACGCGCAATTTGGACAAAAAAGAAGATCGCAGAGTCCATTCCTACATCTAAGGCCGCATTTTGGGCGATGTTTCGCCGTTGTGGTTTTCAGGGTGTCGACCATACTTGCGCGATTTGGATCTACCGACCTTATGACGGCAAGGAACTTTGTGCAAAAACACAGGGGCGGATGTGGTTACATAGCAACGGTTGGTAGGGTAAATAGGTTCAATTCGGTATTTACCCTACCAAATACCCTTGACAAACAAACACCCGTATCCGAATAATGCGCAAAAGCCACCTTAAGGACGAATTGATATGAGCGAACTTAGACCTACCTATGCCTTCGTTGCCAACGTCGAACACAGACTGAAGTCTGCTGCGGCCTTGCTTGGCGTGTCCGAGAACACCCTCCGCACCACTCTCGCAGAGAGCGGTATCGAGGTTCGCCGAGCCAACCACGACAACCCCAGCGCACCGGCAGTTCGTCTCTTTGACCTTCCCACGATCTTTCAGATTGCCGACTACCGTCGCTCAAAGAAACTCACAAAGGGTCCTGAAGGCAAGAAACCCATCGTGATTGCCATCGAGATCATCAAGGGTGGCACAGGGAAGACCACCACTGCAGCTGAAGTTGCTGTTCAACTCCAACTGCAAGGCTTGAAGGTATTGGGAATCGACATCGATATCCAAGCCAATTTCACTCAGCTCATGGGCTACGAAGCCGACCTGACCGATGATGAGGCGGCGTCTTATGGTCTTACTACCGAAGCAATCGTCGATGGCACATTCGCCACAATTTGCGGCCCCTTCATCGAGCGCAATGGCCGACCGGTAGATGCCACGAAAATCATCAAATACCCGTTCGGCCCTTGTGGCCCGGCAATTATTCCGGCCGATACATTCTTCTCCGATCTCGAACACGACATCTCCAAGAGCGGCGGCAAACGTGAACTGGTGTTCCAGAAATTCTTCAAGGAATCCATTGCGGGCAATGTGCCTGGGCTGAATGTTGCTGATTTCGATGTTGTTCTTTTTGACTGCCCGCCGAACATCAGCTTCGTTGCAACTAATGCCCTGGCCAGCGCAGATATCGTTATTGCCCCAGTCAAGATGGAATCCTTCTCTGTAAAAGGTCTTTCACGCCTCATCGGCGAGATCCATACACTGAAGACCGAATACGGCAACGAGGTTAAGGATCCCGAATTGGTCATCCTTCCGACCTACTACTCCACGAATCTTCCGCGCGTTGGACGCATGCAGGAGAAGTTGTCCCAATACCGCGCGAACACTTCCCCAGTTTCCATTAGCCAGAGCGAAGAGTTTCCAAAATCGACTGATAACTACATGCCTCTGACTGTCATCAAGCCGACCTGCCAACCAGTCAAGGAATATCGCATGTTTGTCGATCATCTGATCAAGAAGATCACCGAAGTTTCCAAGGCTCGAGCAGGTTAAAGGTAGGTACTAGCGATGAAACAACGGACCATCAGAAAACCGGATATGCCCCTACAAGGGCTGAATCCGGTACCCGCGCCAGCAACTACCATTCCGGACCCTCAGTCTCCCTCAACTCCCGCCATCCCTGCGTATCAAACGGCCCATCAACCACAGGTCCAGAATACTTCTGAACAATTCAACCTGGTTGGGGATCAGCAAGTAATCTCGATTCCGGTCGGCAAACTGCGTGTTTCACCCTTCAATGCTCGCAAAATCCGTCCTCCAAAGCGGATCTCCAAAATCGCGGAGAGCATGAAAAAGGAAGGCCAAATCGACCCCCTATACGTCTATCCTGGCGTTGGCGCTGATTCTGGTTATTTCATGGTCCTCGGAGGGGAAACGAGACGCCTTGCTGCTCTTCAGAACTCCACGCCGACCCTGCGGGCGATTGTTGATACCAGCGTAGACCCTAATGAGGGTCTTGCCTTGACCAAGTTGTCTGGAATCCTGAATGATTCTGCTGATGAAACTCCACTCGACAAAGGCCTCTGCGCCATCGAGTTGGTTGAAAAGGGTTACACCCAAGTCCTGATAGCAGATGCACTCGATCTGGATAGCCACACGACCGTCCAGCGTCTAATCAAGCTAGCCTCACTGCCAAAGCGCTTCATTGATCTCGGCCAAGACTATTCTGACAAGTTTTCTGCAACGCTTGGCGCGCTGATTAATCAGGCAATTGAAAAGCACAGTGAGGATTTCGCTTTTGCTCTCCTTGAAGGCGCCCTCCTCCGCAATCTGACACATAAGAAAATTGAGAACGCCATCAAGGCAGGGCCTGACGACAAAGATAGCGGCAGTGAGCGCGGAAAACGACTTCGACGTGATGGTGGTTTTGATATTCCAGCCCCTGGCGCCCCTGGCGGTCGCTATGACGTCTACAAATCGAAGACGCCTGGCCTGAAGGTATTGAAGATGCAGATTGAAGTACCAGACGAATTGGCTAAAGACCTCAACGACGAACTTTCTGCCTTACTGCAACGCTTCATCGAAACAGCTAAGTCACAACAGTAACAGTCATTAACAAATATTAATGAACGCCATATCGACGCCGCAGCCCCTTTATTTGATGCCCGCAAGGGTCTCGGGTGGGGTTGCTCACCGTCCGCCTTTGCGTTGCACGTTAACGTGCAAACAACCAGCACGTTATGAATTGGACGTTAACGCGCAAAACGCCTCACCCCATTCCACTCAGTGTGCTCTGCACGTTGACGTGCAATCGACCTCTAACCCGACGGTTAAGCGATTGCACGTTAACGTTCAAAGTACATTCAGCCACGAAACTCACACGCTGCACGTTAACGAGCAAAGAGTGGTTGATCACGCAATGCCGGGTTTGCACGTCAACGTGCAAAAAACCAACCCCCTGTCCTGCTTGCACGTTAACGTGCAAAAAGGACTTCCACAACAGGGCGCAAGTCTGGGTATCGCGCCCCAAGCCACCGGGGTTGCACAAATTTGCGGATTGCACGTTAACGTGCAAAGGATTAATTGGACAAAATGGTCAGAGTTACCAACATTGACCCCACCCTTGAATGAAGGTTCAGACAAAGACTTAGGCCCAGGCAAACACCTGGGCCTAAGTCTTTTTGGAGTACGGAAATGATGTGAATGAATTTGCGCAAAGCCAACGGTAAGTTGAAGCGGCAATTTCGATGATCTGAAGGCTAAAAAGGTAACGCCCCAAAGCGGCAACTTTGAGGCGTTGGGGTGAGAGATCTGTTGAGGACTCCCGATCAGACAATCGGAATCCTAAACACCCTCTTCCCCTAAGTCAATCAAATTTGAATCGGCTACAAAGCCGAGGGGGTTAATCATGCCAACTGTTTACACAGAGGTTGGAAAGAGAAGTGCTGTTTCTATAAAAACAAATAGACACTCACAGAATAGGCGGCGCTCCGACGTAGCTGTCCCTGCTTGCTTCAGAAACAGGCCATCTCCAGTTAGAGTGGCTATCTACCGTGTTTGGGAAAGATCAGCCGACTTTGGTTTCACTAGGGCAACTACGCGCGTCCTCCAGGCAATCATTGCTGCAGGAGTATCAGCGCATGCCCCATTCGCACCAGTATTTGCAAAGAAAGCAACTCTCGCCAAACTGGCTGACTGCAGCGAAGTTACGGTCTATCGTGCGTTAAACCAGCTCGAAAAGGAGGGATGGATAAATCGCGAACATCAAGAACGATTGAATGATGGACTTCTCGATGTTGGAAACATCCAGATCACAGAAAAGTTAGCACTTCTACTGGGATTTATTGACTGTGCTAATCCTGAATTACCCGGTATTGATGACAACAACGAGGATCAATTGATCGATGATCCCTTTCGTGTCCGCAAATCCGGACCCGAACCGGAGTGCGCATATATTGAGTCTCCTCATGATGTAAATGCAGAGGATTCCCCTTCATTACAACCCGTTGAGAACCCTGAGAACGACTGTGTTGGCATGCAAATGAAAGACGGTTTGCAAGACGGTTCCATATATAGGGGTGAACAAAAGGTTTATCCAAAAGCTTCAGTTAACAACCAGTCCACGCGCAGCCAGTTTGTTCGGATGGATGGAAGGTCAGTGGCGCAGGAACTGGTTTGGTTGATTACAGAAAAGAGGCTGACCTACGGCCAATTATTCAAATTGCAGAACATGGCTAAGCAGGTTCCAGGACAACAACTTTCCGATTTTGTCAGCTACAGAAGCGAAAGACTTAAACAACTAGCAACAACTAATGACTGTTATCGTTATCTCAAAAAATTCATCGACGACGGCATTGATGCTCGTTATCTCTGCTCGCAAAGGGCAAAACAGCAACATCGCGTGAAGCGGAGCTCTCAGCGAAAACAGCTTGAAGACGCCGTGTATATCTGGGCGAAGGCTTTTGATGGTCGTACCTTGATAAGCAAAACAACCGGCAAGGCGTACTTGATCCATGCTCAAAGCGGAACCATCGAATTGGTTTGTGATGGCGTTCCAAAAAATTCTTCGATGAAGCTGGATCGTCGATTTATGCGAGCAGTCCAGGCCGGGAAACTTACCCCTCTAACGGTGCAACAAGTAAAGGTTGTCATCGCGGAAAAGCCAATCTCTTGTCAGCGTACCGAAGATGAGTATCAACGGGCAGAAAGCTCGATCGCTACTATGAAAGCCATGCTGGCGAAGTCATCCCACAAATTCCATGCAGTGAAATAGAGAAGCAGGGAAGGGGCTTGACAGAGGAATAGGACAAATCGCAAAATGCGAACATTGCCTGAAGTTTAGGCACCAGTTTTTTTGGCTCAGACGTGCTTCATTGTCGGGCTGCAGGTTTTTCGGGTGACCGAGAACGCTAGCAGAGCAGCGATAAGCTCCGCTTACATCTGGCTCATTAACTTGAGCTAGGTACCTGCAACCCTTTGGGGACTCATACTCCCCATCGGGGCTTATGACGTCCTCAGATATACGAGGTACGTCATGAGTAGTGCAGTCTCTCAAGGGGCGTCTAGCACCCTTGTTGCCGCGCCACACCCAGGAACGCAAGTTCTCTTCCGGTGGGCAAAATGGCAAACCCAGCACCGCTGTATGAGGGCCATTCGGATTGGTGTTTTCCGCAAGGACTACGCACGTCTGGTGGTTTACCAATACGGCAATTCCCTGTGTGGTGTCCTGAAAGTGGCAGATTCAAAGCCGAAGATCAGGGACTTTCGCGAGTGGCGTCAGCCGTTCAACAAGGTCAAGGGTAAGCTGGTTCAACGCGGTTGGGTCCTGGTCCGCGAGAACGAGGAGGTGAGTCATGTTGCTCACTGACTTCGATCTGTTCGGCCATCCAGTTGCCTCATCGCAAGCAATAGATCCGCCAGTTCGCCGTCGTGCCGTTTCACAAGCTGCAAAGCGCGCGAAGCTCGCACGCCATCTCGAGCAGTCCAACAACCTCGTGCTCTTCGACGAGCTACTGTATTTCCTCAAAGCACCCCTGCTGAAAAATACAGTTGAACTCGATGCGACGTTCGCATCGGATGTAGACACGGTTGCTGTCATCGAAGCTGATGAAGATGGTTGTTCGCAGGATGCAGATGAAGCCATCGCTATTCCCAACGAAGCATGGGGTACCGCATGGGTTAAAGATGCAAATGGCCTAGCCTGGTCGAAAGAAGGTCTGTTGTTCACGCAAGTGCGTCTCTTCTGGCGTTCAATGGAAGAACTTGCTTTGAATAACAACGAACAGGAAAAGTGGTCGGTCCTGCGCTGGATTTTCCGTCCGGCGATCTGGAAGCATTACGTGTACGACAAGCGGATTGGCAAAAGCCACTGCATGGAAGTGCATGAGCGTGACGAGCCTTTTTCTTTCCATAACTGCTGCATTGCGGCGCGCGTGGATGGAGATGTGGTTCGAGAAGGTGTCCGCAGGAACATTCCTGTGGAAGTGATCAAAGCCGTCGAAAAAGTCTGCTCGTTTGACTGACGGTTCCCGCTAGGGGCGCATCCCCCTCGCGGGGCATGTGCCCCTTTTACTTTGCCTTTGTGAAAGGAAAGCACCATGTTTGATTTGTCTTCGATTCTTGTTGTTGTGTCCTACAGCCTCTGCGATGTGTTCGGTCTCGATCCGAACGAGGTTGATCCAAGCATCACCGTGGATGGGTACGAAATTCCTGACCCCACCACACTCGCTGATCCGGCTGCTGCGTCTTACGCTGCCTATCTGCGCTCCGCAATTCCGCCGATCGATCCGAACTATCAATTCCGCAAGGAGTTGGTCCGGGATATTCGTTATTGGTGGCTGACCGGTGATGGTGATGTGATGCTGTTGTGGGGGCCTACTGGCTCCGGCAAGACCTCGGTCTTCGAGCAGTGGTGCGCCCGCTTGGGTATCCCGCTGTTTATGGCCAAAGGTCATCGTCGCTTTGAACCGCATGAAGCCTTCGGGCAGTTTGTAGGTGGGGAGAACGGGACGACGCCGTGGGTTGATGGGCCGGTGACGCTGGCGGCGCGGTATGGCTTGCCTTGCATCATCAATGAGTATGACCGCATTGCTGCGGACAGGACGATTGTGTTCAACGACGTGTTTGAAGGTCGTTCGTTCCCGATCCCCGGCAAGTCGGGTGAGGTGGTGACACCGCAGCCTGGCTTCCGCGTTGCCATTACGGCCAACACCAACCTGGTGGAGGACCTGAGCGGCAACTACGGAACTGCCAACACGCATGACATCTCGATTCTCGAACGTATCGTTGCCCTGCACATCGGGTACCCGGACGACGAAACCGAGACGAAGCTGTTGGAGAAAGAGCTGGAGCAATTCAGTGACGATCTTCTTACCTACTGGCTCGACCAGGAAGGCGTGAAGCTCTCGACTCAAGCTGGCATAAAGGAAGGATCTGCAATTTCTCGCAGTGAATTCATCTCTGGCCTCGTCGAAGTTGCACGGAAGATCAGGGCGCAGTCGAAGGATGGTGGCAACACCTCTGACGCCGCGCTCGAGCGCACGATGTCCACGCGGATTCTTCGCAAGTGGGCTCGTAACACGCTCGCAATGGCAGGCACGCCCGAGAAGTTGGGGTTGTCAGCTTTGCATCTGTCGCTGAAGAAGTACCTCTCCAGCCTTGCCACGGAATCGACCCGAATTGCTCTCCACCAGGCGGTGGAAAGCGTGTTCGGGGTTGGCGAACGTGTAAATCCGTAAGGAGATGCCCATGAGCAATAACAAGTTCGTGGGCGTTGCCTACTGGTCGGTGACCACCCAGGTCGCCGACTGGTTGGCCAAGGCGGTAGACGTCTTGATGCCGGTGGAGAGGGCTGGGTTGGCGGTGCTTACATATGACTGCCTGCCTGGAGGGAATCAGCTGTCGATTATGTTCGGCGATGAGCGGCACCAAATGCTCGTCAATGAAGGAAAGGGGCGCGGAGTTGTGCGCGCCTCGGCATCGGCAACGATGTTTGTGGTTTGCCTGCTGGCTTTGCGAAAGGCCTTGGGCGACATCTCGGTTGTGACCGACTCGCAAGAGACAGTCCCAACGCTTCCACGCCAGAACTACCCGCTATATGCGGAGAGCTGGTTGCGCGTCCTCCCGGTCGCGCAAGAACTTGGACTGGCCACGGGTGCAGCTTTTACCGCTACCCATAAAGCAGTCCTCAACAACGTGTTCTAAGGAGATAGAGATGACTAACCACATGATCGACAAACTGCTGTTCCTGGTCTTTTTCGTTGTGATCGCAACAACCCTGTATTACTTCTACCCGTATAGCAATCCGCGGGTGAAGGAGGCTTCGGAGTCCGAAACAGACGCCCTGGCCCATGCTCAACCTGTAGCTGTACAACAGCAGATCGAATTCGACCCGGCCTTCGCCGAGCGTGAAGAGATCGTTGCGTCGCCCCTGATCGTGCGTCATCTGACAGATAAGGCGACGTTGCTGGTTCGTTACCGTGCGACCAAGCAAGCCTGCACCGCGCACCTGATCATCTGGTCGGGTGCAAAGCGGAAGAGCATTTCGGATAGCTACTACGACCTGGGTGTTATCAAGGACGTGGCGGCAACCGATGAGACTGTCGAGCAATTCATGGCGATCGCCAATGAACGACTGATCGAACTGGCTCAAGCAGGTAAGCGGAAGCGCAAGGCTGTACAGGAAGCGAAGCAGGAAGTAGTTGAAGCAACTGAGGCTGTGGAATCGGCTCCGGTCGAAATCATGGCTGCGCAGCCCGAACAGGTTGTGGTTGTTCCTCCGTCAATCGATGTGGAGGACACCCCGCCGGAGTCCATCAAGCTGAAGCGGTTCCCCTCTGTGTATCGCGGCATCATTACCGAAGTCGGGATGATGCGGCAGAACAAGGGAGATCGTGAGTTTGACACTTTCGGTGTCCGTTACACGACGCAAGAAGGCGTTGTGGAAGCGGTGTTTGGGGCCAATCTCCGCGCGGCACTAAAGGAAGCGAAAGTTGACGTTGGTGACCACGTTGAGATCCTGAAGATCGGTCGCAAGACCATCGACAAGGGTAAGGCACCGATGAACCTCTTTAAGGTTGCAAAGCTGGGCCAGCCAACTGCGTAGCACCTTCTTCTAGCAGGAGTGGAAACCTTCGGGTTTCCCTCCTTGCTTTTCTTCAATGCCGATTCATCGAGTCCGTATTGAAGAGAAGCATGTCCAGGTTTTTACTCCGTTAGGGGTCAAGCCGCAGCCTCGGTCGGTTATCCGAGTGCTCTCTTACTCACGGCTTCATGTGAGTGAAATTGGGACGATTTTCTATCCCAAGTAATTCAGAAATGCTTATTCCACATGCGCAGCATGAGGAAGGTAGTTCTGGAAACGCAGTAGCAAGCAGCAACGCTACTTTCTCAATTTGCATACCATCCGAGTGGCATCCCTATCTAAACGTGCTTCGTACGCTGGTCGGGTCGGTATGTAGAACCTGGAGTGATTGAATCATGGCTTCTGTTAACAAGGTAATTCTCGTCGGTAACGTCGGCGCTGATGTCGAGACCCGCTACATGCCGAATGGTGACGCTGTTGCAAATGTTCGTCTTGCTACTACTGAGTCCTGGAAGGACAAGAGCAGTGGTGAGAAGCGCGAAGTGACGGAATGGCACCGGCTTGTGGCGTATCGCAAGTTGGCTGAAATCTTCTCGCAGTATGTGAAGAAAGGCAGCCAACTCTACATTGAGGGTCGCATCAAGACCCGCAAGTGGCAAGACAAGGATGGTCAGGATCGCTACACGACCGAAATCGAAGTGACGGAAATGCAGATGTTGGGCAACCGCCGCTCCGGTGATTCGGAAGGTGCTGGTGATGATCGTCCGGCTGGCCAGCAGCGCAGTGGTGGCGGTGGCGGTAATGGTGATGCTCAGGCTCCCCAGCAACGTCGCACGCCAGCTCCTGCCTACGACGACCTTGGAGACGACATCCCCTTTGCCGCTATGACAATGGCCCATGATCCGGCGTTTATCCGGGCAACTGGGCGTGTCCGCCACATAGCCTAATTTGTTGCATTACAACGTTTTGCGGGACCATATCCCGCAAGGGGTGATGGTTCCCGCTCAATCTGTTTAGAGAGGAATCATCATGTACGGTGCTGCAAAAATTGGTTATGGAACAGAAGTTGTTCAATCCTTCAATGCCCTGATCGATGCGATCAAGCGTCGACAAGTGCTGCGTCCGTGCAGCATCTTCGCCATGTGCTTGGCGGGGGTCGATTTTGCGGTAAAGCTCCTCCCCAACGGCTTCGTTGAAGTGGATGGGGTGGTTCCGCCGCTGACCGTCGAGAAGGAAATCGAGGATGCCATGCAGGAATTCGGCGCAATCCTCGAAGAGGTTCTGGTGTCGTGATGCACTCGGCCTTCATCTCCGTAACCTCAAGCAACATCGAGGGTTACTTGTATCTGGCTGCACAGAACATGCTTCTCATCGCCTTCAAAAGCGGTGGGACGTATGCCTATGACAATGTGCCCCAGTCCGTCGCAACGGGCTTTGGGAACGCTGCGTCAAAAGGCAAGTTCTTCCAGGCGGACATCAAAGATCGCTACACCACGTCGAAGCTCGATGACGTGGCAGTTGCGAATCTGGTGGGTGGAAACGGTGCAACGTCGGCATCTGCTCGACCTCCCCGCAAAAAGCCTCGAGTGTCCTTTGAATCCCTGATTCAGAGACACCCGATTCTTTCTGCGGTCTTTTGAAGTTCTGGCCAGTAAAGGTAAGCCCTCGGGCTCCTTTCTGGCCGGCTTCATCTCAGGTTGCTTCCCAATGTTCTGGCATCGGAAAGTGACTTGGCGTGAGCCATCATCGATTTTTCTGGAGTGATCCAGTGACGGAAGCGCCCGTTATCGCGCAAACCACCATCCAGCCTTCTGGCTGGGTCGCCCGTACTGCTGTTTGGTACGGTTTCCTTCCCCAGACGGGACTCGCCTCCCTTACGGGGGACTTGTTCTCCGTTCTGGGTATTCGGCTTTGGTCCGACATCGAGGGGTTCGCTAAGAGCCTTGCTGTGTCCGCGATCAGGGCATTTAGCCAACCTGTCCGTCCATCCTGGACGCTGATAGGCGCATATCCTTGAAAGGAGTATCACCATGGAAAAGGGCAATTTGTCCTTGGCCAGCCCCGATCTGGCGAACCGTCGTACCGTTGTTGCAATGCCCAGCCCGATTCTCGGCAGCTTGCGTTGGCCCAACCGACCGATTTTTCCAGAAGGCAATCCCTGCTGGACGTTCATGGTTGAAGGGAACAACGCTCAGTACGCCGTGGCGGTAGGGCATACGGAGAATGGTCGGCCCCATCCCTTCGAGGTCTGGGTTCTGGCAAACGAGCAGCCTCGCTGTCTCGGTGCCTTGGCGAAAACTCTGTCCGCAGACATGCGTACTCAGGATCGCTCTTGGCTCTCCAAGAAGCTCGAAGTTCTCGAGGCCGTAACCGATAGCGACGCTATCGATATGCCCTTGGGTGATGGACAGCTTCTCGCCAGCAGCAACTCCGCGGCGATCGCTCGCCTCGTCCAATACCGGCTGAAGATGCTGGGTGTAGATGTCCCAGAAGTAGGGGAGTCGTCGCCTCTCATCGATGCCATGCTGTCCGTTCGGGATGCCGGTCACGAAGGAACGCTTTCGTGGACTGCCGACATTAAGAACCCGCACACCGGCGACGACTTCATGATTTTCCTCCCTGAAGTCGAAACCAGTGACGGTGTTCATCGCCCGATCGCTGTCCGTTTGTCCGGCCGCTATCCACGCGACCTAGATGGCCTGGCAGCGTTGCTGACGATGGACATGCAGATCGTTGATGTTGCATGGATCGGCATGAAGCTCAGAAAACTCGTTGATTACGACGAGCCAATGGGGTCGTTCTTCGCGAAGGTGCCTGGCACCGGAGCAACTGAACGCTTCCCGAGCATCGTGGCGTATCTGGCACGCTTGATCATCCATCGCTTCGCCCAACTGGGCTTGCTGACTTCGGCTGGCTACCCGGTGGTGGAGATGGGCGTGATGGTGGAGGTGCTTGGTGACATCAGCAATGTTCTTCCGGTGGCAGCTTGACCAATGAGAGACAAGAATCCTTCGGGGTTCTGTCTCTCAGCCCTTTCGGCATCTACCCAGTGCAGTCAGCAAAGACTCCATCGGGTAGTAGCTGAATCGATTTTGTTCCGTGAGGAACGAAACGCCGCGTCTGTCGTTTATCGGACGCTTCAATTCGACCAGTTCATCGGTCGGAACCCTCGTGTGCTGTTTGCACGAGTTTCATTTGGGTCTCGTAAGGGACTCGACACTAACCCGTGCGGGTGGTCCTTAAAAATACCCCCGCCTGGGGGTCGGATCATTTCGCACTCAGCTTGGAGAAAAACCATGCAAGACGTGCTTAATGAAAAACTGACGCTGGTGAGCATCAATATCAGCACCTTCTCTGGTTACCGTCGTGCTACCCGCGATCACATCGCGGCGCTCGGAGGTAGTCTGCCGGCAAGTGCGGCCATTACTGAAGGGTCTATCAAGGTCTTCCCCGGCGACGGGACCAAGGCGTTGCAGACTGTCCGTCGTGGCGTGTTTCGCAAGTTGCAGGCAAAGGGTGTTAAGGCCCTGGGATCGCAGAATGTCTTTGCGGTTCTGACGGAGGACTTGCCCAGTATCGAGAAGGAAATTGCTGACGCACAGGCGGAGTACAAAGCCGAGCGTGATGCCCTTGAAGCCAACTATGATCAGATGTTCGAGGGTCATGTGGCAGCCAATCCGGAAGCCGAAGCGATCATCCGGTCGCTGAAGGTTGAACGGGCGACGGCAATCGCCAAGTGTCGCTTCAGCAGTGACGTCTTCAAGATCGCTCCCTTCGTCCGCGAAGGCCAAAGCGAAGAGGAGGGCGTCGAAGGAATCGTTCGCGGCCTCGGCCGGCAGCTCTATGAGGAAATCTCTTCCGAAATGGAAAAGCTCCTCAAGAACGACGCCTTTGCGAAGAACCAGCGTGTTGGCCAGAAGTCCCTGCGTCCGCTCAAGGCTGCAGTGCAGAAGATGAAAAAGCTTTCCTTCCTCGATCCGTCGGTGGAAGGGGCTATCACTCTGATCACTGACATCCTGAAAGCACTACCGCAGGAAGGCTACATCCAAGGACAGTCGTTCGTCACCCTGGAGAAGCTTGTGGAAACCGTGTCAGATACGGACGCGCTCCTCAACGCCGCTTCCAAGGTGAAAAACGGTGTGCCGGCGTGCGATGTGTTGTTCCCGCCGATGCCTGTCCAAGCAGTTCAAGCAGTAGAGGAAGCAGTGGTTGAAGATGCTGTGCAAGCTGCAGCTCAATCGACCGAAGCAGTACCTGTCGCCCCGGTAGCAGTTCCGCCGGTAAGCGTCAGCCTGCAACAACAACAAGTGGTGATGTTGCCGCCGGTTCCGGCATCCGTAGTCCCTGCCTTCAACAAGGCAGAAGACGCGCGGGTTACGGAAAAGCTGGGTCAGATGGGGATCACTCCTCCGCCTGCTCCGGTCCGTGCAGCGCCAGTGTTGAAGCCGCGCGCAGCCCTGAAAAACAACGCTCTGATGTTCTAAGCGGAGGAAATCATGGCTATTCGCGCTCAATCACTGGATCGGGCTTTGCCCTCCATCGCAGGCTTTATTGCAGACCGCACTGGCATTCCGATCATCCG
>Ga0073900_10001353_pt1 | contig 13772 bp, 4 predicted proteins | sample KloWWTmetKNB5Kit_FD_66666 | JGI IMG/M metagenome (GOLD analysis project Ga0073900, IMG submission 66666) | Active sludge microbial communities from Klosterneuburg, Austria, studying microevolution and ecology of nitrifiers - Klosterneuburg... | ecosystem: Engineered > WWTP > Aerobic digester >...
AGTCTTTCGTACAATAATACTCAAAAATTGTGGGAGCCACAAGGCACATTCAGTGGCATAGGCATCGTTTTGCTGACCAGCGAAACAGCAAAAGCGTATGGTCTGACTAATTTTCCGGACGGAATGGATCTTTCTCTGCATTGCCTGACTTTTCAGGAAATGACTCTGAATAAAACAACGGCCTCAGCGTCACAAAGCCTTATTGATGAGACCGGCATTAAGTCCATCGAATTTGGCACCTGGGGCGTGGTGGATTATTCCAGTTACTTTAAAGAGGAAGATAAAGAAGCAGAAGCTTCGGAAGAAAATGCTCCAGAAAAGAAGGACGATGCAAAGGAAACAAAACCTGAAGTCTCCACAGCCAGTGGAAAAATAACCAGATCAAAGGATGGGGAAGTAAAAGTTACTTCTACAGCCAGTGGTAAAGTAATCAGAACCAAATCGGGTGTAAAAACAGTATCCACAGCCAGCGGATCGGTAAAAAGGACGAAGAAATCGGCAACTGCTGCGACAAGTCCACCGGAGAAAACGGCACAAGCCGATTTAGAACCTGAATTCAATAGTTTAAGATTCGGAGTGGGTTGTTCAGGCGTGAAAGCGGTGGGTGATATTTATGAATTGGGGATTAGTGTAACCCTCAGTGTACTCGGTGATAATAAGGAAAAAGTAGAGAAAAATAAATCTGGCAATAGTAATGGAGCCTCGACTAAAAGTACAAGCACTACAAGTAAGGGCGATGATGACAAAGGCGTAAAAACCTGTGGTCTGAATGCCAGTGGTGGCGTAGGTTTGGAGTTTACCAGAAGTAGTACAGGAAAATGGTCTCCTACAGGCGTTAACTTTAAATGCTTGACTTTAGGCGGTTCTATAGGACCATTAGAGTTTGACGGTGGTCTGAGCATTTTAAGAACTCCGAAAGATGCGCAAGGCAATGTACTCGTCAATAACAATCACGGATCAGGTTTTAAAGCCTATTTATCTGCCACTGTCATGGGACTGGGAGGCATTCAGGCAGTAGGACAATTTGGAAAAAAATATATAGATAACACAAACTCCTTCTATTACGGATTTATTGATTTGGAAGCATTTAAGCAATCCGGATTTGCCTTGCCTCCACCAACGCCGGGTAATCCGCCCGTCATAGACTTGTATGGCGGTGGTGGCGGTGTCAGGATTAATATGCGATCAGTCAATCCGGTAACGGAATTAAAACTGAAAAAAGATTCTGAAAATGCACCCACTAATGACTGTCCTATCCCTGATGCTAAGTACTTAGCTCCCGGAGTAGGCTTTTCACAAAACTATGCACCCGAAAAAGGCACTTATGGTGGTAACTTTTACTTAATCCTCGGACCGTGGAATGAACTGGACAATCAAGATCCGCCGGTTTATTCTATCATCGCCGAGCCGGGCCTAGATATAGAAATCTCGACTGATCAAGAGACGGGAGATCTTCAATTCAGAAAAACCTCGGTCAATGTCAATGCATATTTTAAGCCCACTAGTCTGGCAAAGAGAAGAGATGAAAATATCGCTGATGCCTTTGCTCAGGTAGAGCTTAATTTGCAAAACAAAACCATCATCGGTGCTTTTGGCATGAGAATGAAAGTGGAAGCCCCCGGATTACAATCGCCATTGATTCAGATTCCTGAAGAGTACAGCAGCACTAACTTTAATACCAAAGCCAATTACGTCGGCGGAAAAGTTGTGTTCTCATTTGACAACAGAGATGGGAAAAAGCCTTTCTTCAATTTTAAATTTGGTGGGTCCAGTGTCGGTAAATTCACCAGTGCCAGTGGGCTTCCGTATAATACAGCCCTACTCAACGTAGCTGATATCATAAAAGTGAAGGCGGGTATGTATTTTCAGATTGGTGCAGATGTGGATAATATTCCACCGATTAAAGAGCTCATTCCTCAGGTATCGGATATGGAATCTGCAAAGTATGACGAAGTAAAAGAAGAGAATACCGGAAATGAATCTCAGTCAAAAGGTGCCGGAATAAGTTTTGGTTTTAAAGGATCGATAGAAGGAAAATCAGAAAAAGGTCCATTAGTGGGTGACTTTAATGTCGGACTCGGTTTTAATGTCCTGATGCGAGAAATGTCAAATGTCACTTGTGGTAATCTAAACAATTCTGTCATAGGTATCAAAGGATGGTATGCGCAAGGGCAAGCTTATGGATATGCTAACTGTAACATCAATTTAGATTATAATCTTTTATTTACCAGTGGTAGAGTGAATATTATGAAGGCCGGTGCCTTTGTGTTATTACGAGCTAAGGCTCCCAATCCAAGTAATTTTTCAGGAAGGGTCAATGGTAGTTACAGTGTGTTAGATGGCTTGATAGATGGGGATTTTAACATGAAGTTTGAGTTAGGAACCAAGTGTGAAAATGTAGAATTGCCTTCGCCATTGGAGGGTGTATATATTTTTAATGAAGCCAATATATATGATGGGCAGTCCAATGTTGACCGCTATACTGACATTAATTTGTCAACCAACATTGCGCTTCAGAAGGAATTTAATGCCACGCAGGTGGATGCAAACGGCAATCCACTAAATACCGAAACCTTTATAGCAGACATAAAGAATATAGAAATAAATGAGATTAATAAAAAATATGGTACTCGCAAGAAGGTAGAACATAAAACGGTTATTCTACCAAATAAAAAGGGGGTCGCTGTTAGTTTTTATGATCCACTCAGATCTTGGACAAAGTATGAGATTAAATATTCATTTGTTTGGAAGAAGAAAATGTATGTGGATGGCAAATACGTTTATGTTGAGAATTTTGAGTCAGGTAAAAAGGATGATAAGAGTAAACAACCAAAGATAGAATCAGGGGTAATTAAGTTTCAGACTGGAGTTATGCCTAATAAAATTGTCCCGGGAATGGTGGAGTACATGGCACCCGGAATCGGACAAAGGCATTGGTCAGCGGGATATGCAGACACTGAAATTAAATTTAAACTGAAAGCATTGGAAGATGCCGTCCATTTATTTCCAGAGTTTTGTGACACATGCGCAGCTTCATTCAATAGCCCGGTCAAGTACAAGTATTATGTTCAACTCAAAGAATTTGATCAGAATGGCACTGAGGTAAGTGTAAAACAGTATCCTATTACTGTTTACCCCAACAAAGCCAATTTTGAAAAAGTATTGAAGTCAAAAACACTTTCTGTTAATAATGGACAGTATAACATAAATGTATTAAGTGAGGAAAATTTGCCTATTAGCAAAGTATCCTTTCCCGATTTAAAAAACCAAGTACTGACCAAACACGCTATGTATGAGTTGAGTGTCATCAAAGAACCGAATCCGGATCCTAATTCTTTTAAGTTAGAAGGTACGCAAAAAACCAATGCTGGTGATCAAGGGTCAACCCTGATTGATAATGATAAAAAATCTGCTGTGATAAAATCACAAGTAGATAAAATCATTGCGAAATATACTGAAGTATTACATACTTCTTATTTCGCTGTTGGCCAACAAAGTCTTCAGGAAAAGATGCAACTCTTAGATGTAAAATATGTCAAGTCGAAAGTAAAGCGTAGAGATTTCCAACACCCCAACGATGCTTTTGATGAGCAGCGGGCAGCTGCAATCAGCAGATTGGGTGAGAGTAAATTTCATTCGGTAAAAGATGATTATTATGCTTTCACTATTAAAAACAATAACATCGAAGGCTTTGACAAATATGACATGATGCGGATTAAACGCAATGTTCAGCTTACTTATGATGAGCAGTATGTTCCGGAAGAGCGGATTAGAAATGATCGATATGGCAATGTCGGACTTCCGGCTCATTTCTCCAAATGGCTTGCAGGTCAGACAGATGTAGGCAATTATATGCGTAAGGTACTCTATGATTATACAAAGGCAGAAAATGAGGGAATCGCTCAGTATGGAAATTCCAATATAAGTGATGGCACTAAATGGCATTATAGAATTTCAGGGCCATCAGATCGCCGGGCGAATGAATTACAACCGGAGGAAATTTCAGCTAAAAAAGTGATGTACGCATCTGATTTTAGAACTAATAGGGATCCTAACTACAGTGAACCTATGTTTGATAATGATGTAGAATATGACTTCTTGCTTCAAGACCTTCGTTCACGCATCGTAATTAACCAAATGGCATGGTTGTCAAAGATGTCTAATCCGATTGTGTATTCAGATCATTGGATGACACCAGATTTAGCAGATTGGAGAAAAGCCAATTACCCTGCAGGCGAGTTCCTAAGTGGAAATAAGCGATTTAGTAATTTTGATTGGGTTCTTTTTGGGGATATGTTTAAAAATAACAAAGGAAATAAATTTACCTACATTGCCTCAGAACCCGGTTATCAATTCAGCTATCATGGTGGATCCAGTATCTCTTTCCCATCGGATAATAACTGGGGTGGACTATTGGAATCAAAGCGAGATAAAGGTACTGCCATGTCTAAGGTTGCCGGATTTGCTCCCGACAGAGTTGTAGGAAGGATTACAGAAACACCAGTCACGAATCCTACAGAGCTAGTTGAGAATTATTGGTACAAGATCAAGGTAGATGGAGAGTTTTTGAAGATCGGAGACAGCAAGCAAGCCTGGTCTGCACTATGGAGTGTTGGTCGGCCGTATTCGGACTTCCAATATAAGGATGGGCAATATGGAATATATTCCTTAGGTGGAGGAGGATGGTCATCTATTCGAATGTTTAACAATGTAGCTGATACGGAAGATGGTTATGAAAATATTTGGAGTTTTGTTAAACAAGGTTCGAAGATGGCCGCTATCAACTACAGATATGCTGATGAAGATAAAGCGGAGAACAAAAATTTTCCGGATGTTTTAGACCATAGTGATTTTAAATGGAGCCGAGACAATAGATCTCCTAGGCCGCCAACGACCTGGCTACCTTCAGAGTTTGAAGCAATTGAATTGGGAGGCGTAATATTTAGTCCGGAGAAATGGTATCGTATAGGAGATCCTGGGAAATATTTGAAAGATAATTATGGAAGTGATAAATGGCGTATTATTCAGGAGGGTCCCTATTATAGATTCCAAAGCTCAAATGGATTTATTCTGAAAATGCATTACTACGAGGAGTATCATTTTTTTGGTTCGAATGAAGATAAATGGTTTATTCAAACAGATGATAATCATTTCCCTAATAATAAGTACGGTAATCCTAATGGGTATTTTCGCTCTGTATGGGCCATAGTGCCGGAAAGTAATGGTAGTAAATATTACTTTATTAAAAATATACGATATCCTTCCTATTTCCTGGCATTGGATAATGGCAATATTATTGGGAGAGCGTCTCATTATGGAGATCAAGTTATTATAACCGAGGTAAAAGACTAAAAAAATGAAATTATTTACATATATATCCTTAATACTGGCTTTATTTAATTGTTATGACATCTACGCCCAGGCTGAGCCAAAGATGGTGACTCAAGCCAGAGTAGTCGATGGGAAAGTAGTGTTAAACTGGTATCCTAATGATGTGACCGTATGGCGCAATAGTTTGAAGTCAAGCTATACCATTAGTAGAGAAAACTTATCAGGAGCAAATGCAGGATTTGCACCACAGCGAATAGTTACCCGCAATCAGGAATGGTTTAAGATGAATGTTCGTCCAGAGGATGGTGTGATATATCCGATAGGAGAAATCCTGTACAATCCTGATTTTTCCATTCCCGGTTCAGACAATGCAGATGGCTGGAGTGTAAAGTATAATTATATCGTGTATGAAAGCACACTAGATAATAAGGTGGCCTCTGCCGTTGGGTTGGGATATGTGGATTCAACAGTCATCAAAGGTGGGAAGTACAGATATACCATCACTTCGACTCAATCAAATATTGCACAGTCTATAACGATCCTTGTAGATGACGGCAATCAAATACAAGAACCTGAAAAGTTTTATAAAGAGTTTAGCTTTCCCGGTGGTATTTCGCTTTCTGAAATGAATGAACTTTCGAAGCCTTTTGTTTTAAAATCAATCGTCGGTAAAGCAAGACCTATGTTGGATTCAGTGGTTTTGCGATGGGCGCCGAGTACACCTGAGATATGGAGGCAGGCTATGAAGGACGGATATGACATCTATAAATTGGATTCTGCCGGTCAACCGATTAAGCTAACAACCGTTTTTCCCTGGCCAGAAAGCCGGTTTATATCGATAGATGTCAATGACTCATTGTCCTTGCTCGCCGCTTCTTTTATTCAGGACAAAGGCTTGCCACGGAAAATGGAAAATGAGAACTTTTACGAAAAAGCAAGTATGGAGTCCAATTACCTTGGATTTGCGTTGATGATGGCGGACAGATCGGCCACCGCAGCTAATATATTAGGGTTGCGATACGTGGATCATGACGTAAAACGCGGAGAGGTATATAATTATCAGATCAGATCCAGGAATTTAAAGAGCAACTTGCCCCCCAATGATATTAGAGTAGAGAATAATTATGAACCACTTTTTGCACCGGAAGGCTTTTCTATCCTAAAAAAAGAAAAAGTGGTGACCTTACAATGGCTGGCCAATAGTGCTATGTCAAAATATGGTTCATATATCGTAGAAAGGGCTATAGCCGGTGATTCTGTCTTTCATGTCATCACAAATCCTCCCTTGGTTTTTGTAAAAGAACCATCTGTTACTCAGACCTATTATCAGTTTATAGATAGCCTGCCAAATGTCCAAAAGGTTTATAGATACCGGGTAAAAGGATCTAATGCCTTTGGTGAATGGAGTGAATATGCTTATGGTCTGGGTTATGCACTGGATAGGACTCCGCCGGTGCCGGTGGAGATTAAAAGAGGCGACTATCAAGAGGATTCTATTCGACTTAGAATCTCCTGGAAACTGCCGGTTCCCCATTCAGATACGAAGTATCATCAGGTGTTATTGGCTGATAATCCGGATTATAATTATGGAGCTGTAAGCGGTGAATTATCGCCTAAGGATACAGTTTTCTACTTCAGTGTAAAAAATATGGATACCGATCGTCCTTTCTACTTTAAAGTGATGTCGATGGACAGCTCAGGCAATCAGGCTATGTCTATTTTACGATATGTTTCTGTCCCTGACTTGGAAAAGCCTTTATCGCCGGAGAATTTTAAAGTAAGCATCGATACCACAGGCGTGATACAGGCAAGCTGGTCACCGAGTAAGTCAAAGGACGTGACCGGATATTATGTCTATTATTCTAATGATGATGGTACAGACCTAACCGTATTAAACGATTATTTACACAAAGACACCACTTATTCCTGGATAATACCATTAAACACACTGACCAAGAATATTTACATCGGCGTCAAAGCGGAAGATGATAACTATAACCGTAGTCCTATTTCAGAGATCGTTGCTCTGAGAAGACCGGATAAGATCGCACCACCAAAACCGTTCTTGTCAAAGGCTTTTTTAGATACAGGTCACCGCGTGTATTTAAGTTGGAAAAAAAGTAGTGCGAAGGATGTTGAAAAATATTTTATTTATCGAAAAATCAAAAAAGATACAGCATCTAAATGGATGATTTTAGATAGTCTATCAAATACTGAATTGGAATATTACGACGACAAATTTCCGGATGATTGTCAGATAGAATATGCACTAAAAGCTATAGATGATTTTCATAATATTTCTGAATTATCCAATACTATTCCTGTTAATATTCCTTTTCCGGAGAATAAGTATGCTATTGATTTGGAGGAAGTCGGAGTGTCGGGCAACATGATGATTAAAATGAATTGGTCACTGATCAATCCTAAAGATCCGGGACTTTCCACGCCTTATTCGTATGAATTGTTCCGCTCAGTGGGTAACGATGAACTCACTTTCTATAAAACTTTGGAAAAAAGCGAAAATAATTTTTCTGAAAAAGTGGATGCTAAAAACGTCCTCTACAATTACGCCATCCGTGTAAAATTTGAGAATAATAAAACCGGCGCTCTGAGCGAAGTCAAATCCATCCTAATTAAATAATCATTAATTCCAATTAATAAATATCCCTGTCATGGTTTATTTCGATAAAATAATAAAAATCTGCCTTTGGGCTTTTATAATATGCTTATCTCTTAACAGCTATTCTCAGACTTTTGTGTCTGTAAAGGTCTCCGGCTTCAATCAGGACATCATCGCAGAGGGTGCAGGCGGCTCGAACAGGGCAAAGGCCACTACGAATACTACTTTCGATGATGTTACTCAAACAGGCGACAATGTCATGTACTCAAAAGATTTTCGGGGGAATAACAATCTATCATCCCCGCCGCCTTTTGGTTTACCGGACGATGGTAAGATAAATAGCCTCAATCTTATCGGCGCGGTATATCAATTAGCACCCTATAGTCAGAATAATGCCTTAGTGATAAAAAACCAAAATGGATCAGGTACATTGGTGTTAGAAACGCCGGGCGCATTCACCAAGATTGCTTTTTTAGGCGCTAGTGCCAATGGAGATTCACAGTTTGATTTAGTATTGAATTTTAGCGACGGGACCAATACCACGGCGCAGTTTACGGTCAGAGACTGGTTTTCCGGTACACCATTTGCAATTAATAATATTGGTAGAGTTCAGCGAACCGATACGCTGGGGCATACCGCAGATAACTTCACCCACTTAGGTGATAATCCACGACTGTATGATGATCAGTTGACCTTAAATCCACCTTTTGATTCCAAACTATTGACCAGTATTACGGTCACTAAAACTTCCAGTGGAGGCCGGACAGCCATCTTTGCCATCAATGGCATCACGGCTATTAATGCGCCGAACTCCCCTGTAGCCACAGCTGCTACAAATGTTACATTCAGCAGTTTTACGGCTAATTGGCAGGCTTCTACCGGCGCTACCGGCTACACCATAGATGTATCGACCAGCCCCACTTTTAGTACACTATTACCGGCTTATAATAATTTAAACGTAGGGAATACTACCAGTGCTCAGATTACCGGAATCACCGGAAATATTCCCTATTATTACCGGGTAAGGGCCATCAATTCATCCGGTACCAGTCCGAGTAGCAATACGATAACGGTCAATTATGAACCTTGTCCACAAGATGCTCAATATTCGTTAACTACGCAGGCGCAAGTGAACCAGTTTGCTCAGAATTTTCCGGATTGCACTGAGATACCCGGAAACCTGTTTATCGGTGTCAGTAGTGGGACTACGGATATCACTGACCTGACTCCACTGAGCAAGATTACCCATATTGGCGGATGGATCGCTATTTATAATAATTCACTTGCTACACTCAATGGATTGCACAATTTAATCGCTATAGGTAAGGATATTGATATCAGAAACAACGCTGTATTGACCGACATTTCGGCTTTGAAAAACACTTCATTTTCACCAGCCGACGGATTGGGTCTGACCATTTTTAATAACACCTCGCTATCAGTGTGTGATCTTCCTAATTTCTGCACTTACCTGACTAATCCGGCTGCTACACACCCCAGGACTATCTCCGGCAATGCCGGCGACTGCATCACAGAACAGGCAGTCAAAGATGCTTGTGATGGTACGACACTACTAGAGGGCGAGTACTGCACCAATCCGATTTCTATTAATTCCTTGTTTGGCAAAGCAGAAAATGTGCCACAGAATTCCGTAAAATTCAGTACTGAAGGCTATAATGCGGAGAATGATCCCACTTTTGGCCACGATTGTATCTGGATAGGATTACACCGCACGATGTGGTTTACTTTTGTCGGTGACGGCAACAAGTATTCGATCCAGTCTAACCTTTGTGGTAAAAGCTCCAATCCCGATGCAGCGCTCTATTCCGGGGATTGTAGCGGGCTCACGGCAGTGGACTGTCACGCCGATATCAATGGCGGCGACGATCCGGATTGGCGTTTTCGTTTGGAAGTGCAGACCTTGCCCGGAGTAACTTACAGTTTAATGGTCGAAGCATCGGATGATGAAGGCAACGGCGGTGAATTTTGTATTGAAGTGACGCGATTAGAGAAAGACTGTATAGTCACCATTCCAGATGCTAATTTTAAAAATTATTTATTGGCCAATACCGATATAAATACCAATGAAGATAATGAAATTCAGTGTGCAGAAGCAGAAGATTATAGTGGAAATATTATTTGTCCTAATCTGAATATTCAAGATTTGACCGGAATAGAAGCATTTAAAAACCTATCAGGGCTTAACTGTAGCAACAATGAAATCACGTCTTTAAGATTAGTTGATAACATCCACATGTTGCGCTTAAACTGTTCTAATAATAAGATTAGTTCTTTGACACTTCCCAACAATCCCGATATGTGGGAATTGATATGTAGCAATAATAGGATTGCGGCTATTGATGTTAGTAAGATATTGTGGTTGGAGGAATTTATGATAGATAGAAATAATCTTTCTGTGTTGGACATTAGTGGCAATAGGAAGGTAAGTAGCTTATCATGTAATGACAATCATCTTAATTTGTTAAATCTGGCAAATACCAATAATGGCTTTCTAAAAGTAATTCATGCCCAGAATAACCCTAATCTAACATGTATTCAGGTAGATGATGAAACGTATAGCAATGAAAACTGGAAAGGCAGTGATTTTACCTTTGATGACCATGCGTCATTCAGTAATTATTGCGCACCCTGTACATCCGGTAATATAGCTGCTTCCAACTTTTTAGTATCAGCCAATGCATGTGTGGGTGATTCATTCCACATCATCGATTATAGCATTATCGACACTGTCGATCAGAATACCCATTTTACCTGGGACTTTGGCAATGGCATTACCTCAACCGATCGTGATCCTGTCGTAACGTATAATACTCCGGGTCAATATACGATTCTCTTGAGTCTGGAAAGTGAAGATTGCTCCTTTAGTGTTAGTAAAACTATTGATGTCTTAGGTTGTTTGGTGCAGCATGAAAAAAATAATCAATATGCCAAATTATATCCTAATCCAACGTCAGAACAAGCTATGCTAAATATCAATTTACCGAAAGAGTCACCTGTATCCATACGCGTTTTTACACTATCAGGAAATCTTGTTTATTCAGAATACATTGAAGAAGGCAATCATATATTAAAAATCTTACCTGAATTAAATAAAGGGATTTATATAACTGAAATAAGGTATGACTTTGGTTCAGAAAAGCATAAATTACTGGTTTTATAATTTACGGCAAAGAAATAATGATTTTGGAAGTATAAGAATCTATTGATGAGATAATTCCTTGGCAATGAATTATGATATGACAGGAGGGAATAAGGTATCATTATTGATCCTCTTTCATTCCTCTCAATGTTTCAAATATTTCTTTATGTACAAACCAAAACCCGGCTTTTTTGATTTTTTGATTGGAGACTTGTTGGCTCTCTAACATAAGCGCTGACATTTCTCCCATCATCCACTTTATGGCAAAGTTTGGAATTCTTCTGGTTATTCCTTTTTTACCACTTGTTTTTATGAGAGCAGAAGCAAAGACTTTGCTGGTAACAGGGTTGTCTGCGACCCCATTATAAATGCCTTCGACCAGTTTATTTTCAAGAGCAAATAAAAACATTTGACACAAATCATTCACTTCTATCCAGGACATCATCGGGTGACCTCCGCCAAAATAAGGTGCAACACGAAGGGAAAGTAAAGGCTTATATTGTTCAAGTAAGCCGCCGGATGTCGCCAATACTAAGCCGATTCGTATAATCACCTTGCGTATGGTCGAAGAGACGTCTAAATGAGCTGCTTCCCACTGTTGACAACAATTCGATAAAAAGGTAGCAGATTGAATTTCGTCGATTTCCGTACAAACCGTCTTGCCGGGGCGATGACCGTATATGCCGATGGCGGAAACGCCAATATATACAGCAGTATTCAACTTGCCGGCTTGTATCAGTTGACTTAAGAAGCCGGCAGGTGTCGTTCGGCTTTGAATAAGTTCCTTTTTTCGTGCAGATGTCCATTTTTTAGAAGCGATACCTTCTCCACATAGATTGATGATGCCATCGAAAGACATGGAAGTCTCTAGATTTATTTCACCTTTATCGGGATTCCAATAAATAAAATCTTCCCGAGTACATAATTTCTTGTTTCTCGAAAGAATATAGACATTGTATCCTGCTTTGTACAGTGTCATGTATAAATGCTTGCCGATAAAGCCACTTCCTCCGGCAATCAATACTTTTCCTTTATTCAATGGTTTGCTGTTTAATCAATGTAAAGATGAACTTATAAATTATAACGCAAACATATTTATTTTTAAGCAAATGCCAAGATTGCAAAGAAAGATGAAATGCTTTATGCCGTAATTATTGACGTGACCGATTTAATTGATAGATTTATAATAATACTGAATATCCTTTCGGTATTACATGTTGTCCTATTTTATTGGGTTTTCTATACTATTTGTGAAAAATATGTATCTTGTCAAAACATTTCATTAAAGACAAAATAAAATGCTGGATTTAAACATTGACAATTTTAGGAATAAAATACTAAACTATCGCACCGTATTTGAAAATACTTTGAAGTATAGAGAAGTGTGGAAGGAAAGTTTACGTGATCAGATTGTCAGTGATGTTAAAGAAATGTGCGCCGAAGTGGACTTAAAAGTAGAAATTGAAGTCACAGACCATTTTCATAATCTTGAGGGTATTGTCTGCTCGTTGGGCAACGTCAAATCCGGTATTTTTGAAATGGTGGATCCGGATATTGAAAAACACTTAATTCGGTTTAATGGAAGCCTCGTATATCAACAGTTGTACAATGGTAAAGTCCTTGTGATGATTAATTATCCGATTATTGAGAACTATATGGAGCCTCGACCTCCCAAGACCATTGCAATATATAGGCCTGAGGAAATCAAGACTCCTTTTATTCTGCGACACCTCGAAACCCTTGTGTCTGAAATCACCGCATGGGAAGATTATGATGATGATGAAACGGTGTTGCCTTCCAAGATAGGGTTTAATCATGCGCCGAATATGGAACTTTCTGCATCCGGTAGTCACAATAATTCTGAAGAATAGCCATCACGTATTCTTTGAAAGACAGATAGACTATACCTACATCCTAGTTAAAGAAGAGGTAATTCGCCCAAAGTTATAATGCACGCCTAAGCTTGCGTTGACTCTGGGATTTAAGGTTTCAAAAAATGAGTAGGAAGGGATTGCATAATATGTCATAACACTACATTTTATTGGACCCCGACCAAAACGTCCTCCAAAAAAAAGACTTAAACATGAGAAATTTTCTTTTGAAATGTTTATATCGGAGTTGAATGAGCCATTTTTTCCTATAAAATTATTTAAACTTAACATCAGATTTATTCCCCCTAATATATCTACATTTTTTTGTGTTGTCCCCCAACCAACTAATGCGGAGAGCGCAGTTGGAGTAAAGTCAATGTTCGTTCGTCCCGATTCCTTTGGAAAGACAAATTCTTGCCACCCTTTAATGAGTGTTATTGATGATTCGAAATATTTATTATTCATCTTTCCAAAATTATTGAATAACCCCAGACTCAAGCTTGCATTGAATCCTTTAACACCGATATCTTCCACTCTTAGGTTCTTAGTCTTAGTATCGGCTGCATTTTCGGCACTAAAAAAATCAGCTCCCAATGCCATAAAGCCATGTTTGGATAACGCATAATTACCATTTGCTCCACCTCCAAATCCCTTGTTATCTACAAATACATTCGCTGACACATTCCCCTCTTCCGCATTTTTGAAATATCCGGGATTTATAGCACCGATACGCGTGGTTGAAACGCTACAACTACTAATAAAAATGGCAAGAATGCCCAAAATGATTAAA
>Ga0073900_10001355_pt1 | contig 13759 bp, 12 predicted proteins | sample KloWWTmetKNB5Kit_FD_66666 | JGI IMG/M metagenome (GOLD analysis project Ga0073900, IMG submission 66666) | Active sludge microbial communities from Klosterneuburg, Austria, studying microevolution and ecology of nitrifiers - Klosterneuburg... | ecosystem: Engineered > WWTP > Aerobic digester >...
ATGGTGTACTGTTGATTAACATCAACCCGTTTCCTGCCCTGTTTCTGGTGGCCCGCACCATCCCCAGACACGATTTCCACCCCCTGACGAGAGGACGCCATGCAAGCTGCCACCCCCATCTCCACCACGCCCATTGCGCCCCTTGTTGCAGGGGCGCACACACCAGCCCGCCTGTCTGCGGCGGCCTCCGACTTATCGCACTACCAGATCCTCCGGCGCAACGGCGCCGTGGTGCCGTTTGTCCCGCAGAAGATTGCCGTCGCCATGATGAAAGCCTTTCTGGCGGTGCACGGCACCCAAGGTGCAGCCTCGGCCAGCGTGCGCGAGGTGGTGGATCAGCTCACGCAGGCCGTGGTACGCGCGCTCATGCGTTCGCGTCCGGGCGGCGGCACCTTCCACATTGAAGATGTGCAAGACCAGGTGGAGCTGTGCCTGATGCGCGGCGAACACCACGAGGTCGCTCGCGCCTACGTGCTGTACCGCGAACGCCGCACCCAGGAGCGCGCACGCCAGGCCGAAACCCAGGCGCCCAGCACCCCGGCGCTGCATGTCATCGATGGCGACCAACGTGTCGCACTCGACATGAACCGTTTGCGCGACCTGATCGAGTCCGCGTGCGCGGGGCTGGGCACTGATGTCCAGGCTGAACCCATCGTGCAGGAAACCCTGCGCAATCTCTACGATGGTGTGCCGCTGGAAGAAGTACACAAAGCCGCCATCCTGGCCGCACGCACGCTGATCGAGAAAGACCCCGACTACAGCTTTGCCACGGCCCGATTGCTGCTGCACACCATTTCCCGCGAAGTGCTGGGCCGCGAAGTGGCACAAGGGGATATGGCGCAGGCCTATGCAGACTACTTTCCACAATGCATCCGCAAAGGCGTCGAGAACCAGCTGCTTGACGAACGCCTGCTGCAGTTCGACCTGGCCCGCCTTGGTGCGGCCCTGCAGGCCGAACGCGACCTGCAATTCGACTATCTGGGCCTGCAAACCCTGTACGACCGCTATTTTCTGCACGTGCGCAAGACGCGCATCGAGCTGCCGCAGGTCTTCTTCATGCGTGTGGCCATGGGGCTGGCACTGGGCGAGATTGACCGCGAGGCCCGCGCCATCGAGTTCTATGAAGTGCTGTCGCGCTTCGACTTCATGTCGAGCACGCCCACCTTGTTCAACAGCGGCACCCTGCGCTCCCAGCTGTCGAGCTGCTACCTGACCACGGTGCCCGACGATCTCGACGGTATCTACGAATCCATCAAGGAAAACGCCTTGCTGTCCAAGTATGCGGGCGGGCTGGGCAACGACTGGACGCGCGTGCGCGCCTTGGGCAGCCACATCAAGGGCACGAACGGTGAGTCGCAGGGGGTGGTGCCCTTCCTCAAAGTGGTGAATGACACCGCTGTGGCGGTGAACCAGGGTGGCAAGCGCAAGGGCGCGGTGTGTGCCTACCTGGAGACATGGCACCTGGACATCGAAGAATTTTTGGAGCTGCGCAAGAACACCGGCGACGACCGCAGGCGCACGCACGACATGAACACGGCCAACTGGATTCCCGACTTGTTCATGCGCCGTGTACTGGAAAAAGGCGAGTGGACGCTGTTCTCCCCCTCCGATGTCCCCGACCTGCACGACCTGTTCGGCAGCGCATTCGAAACAGCCTACGTGGCCTATGAAGCGAAGGCCGCCCGTGGCGAGATCAAGCCCAGCAAAACCATCCAGGCGACCGACCTGTGGCGCAAGATGCTGACCATGCTGTTCGAGACCGGGCACCCCTGGATCACCTTCAAGGATGCCTGCAATGTGCGCTCGCCACAGCAGCATGTGGGCGTGGTGCATTCGAGCAACCTGTGCACCGAGATCACGCTCAACACCAGCGACAGCGAAACGGCCGTCTGCAACCTCGGTTCGGTCAACCTGCTCAACCATCTGATCCGCAACGCGGATGGCCAACTGGCGCTCGATCACGCCAAGCTGCGCCGCACCGTGGGCATTGCCATGCGCATGCTCGACAACGTCATCGACATCAACTACTACGCGGTGAAAAAGGCGCGTGATGCCAATCTGCGCCACCGTCCGGTAGGCCTGGGCCTCATGGCGTTCCAGGACGCGCTGTACGAGCTGCGTATTCCCTACGCCAGTGAGGAAGCCGTGGAGTTTGCCGACCGCTCCATGGAAGCCATCTGCTACTACGCCTACTGGGCCTCGACCGATCTCGCAGCCGAGCGGGGTTGCTATTCCAGCTACCGCGGCTCACTGTGGGAACGGGGCATTCTGCCGCTCGACTCGCTGGATCTGCTGGCCCAGGCACGCGGAGGGCATGTGGAAGTCGATCGCTCGGTCACCCTCGACTGGGACGCGCTACGCCACAAGATTACAAAGGACGGCATGCGCAATTCCAACTGCGTAGCCATCGCACCGACGGCCACGATCTCCAACATCGTGGGTGTGGACGCTTCCATCGAGCCCTGCTTTGGCAACCTCTCCGTGAAGTCCAACCTCTCAGGCGAATTTACGGTGATCAACCACAAGCTGGTGAGCGACCTCAAACGCCTGGGAATATGGGATGACGTGATGGTCATGGACCTCAAGCATTTCAAAGGCTCACTGCACGCCATCGACCGTGTGCCGCAAGAGATCAAATCCCTGTACTCCACCGCTTTCGAGGTGGAACCACGCTGGCTTGTCGAGGCCGCATCGCGTCGGCAGAAGTGGATCGACCAGGCGCAGAGCCTGAACATCTACATGGCCGGCGCTTCCGGAAAAAAGCTCGACGAGACCTACAAGCTCGCATGGCTGCGCGGCCTCAAGACCACCTACTACCTGCGCACGCAAAGCGCGACCCATGTCGAAATGAGCACCGTCAACACACGCCAGCTCAACGCCGTTGCATCGGGCCGCGACGACGGCGCCATCGCATCGCTGGGCAACGCACCGGAGCTGATCCCCGCAAGCGATGTGCGCTTCTGCGCGATCGACGATCCCTCGTGCGAAGCCTGTCAGTAAAACTGCGTACACAGGTTGTTGCACAACGACGACCTCGCAGGTGTTTTCAAGCAACAAAACAGCGCAGCGCAGCGCATAGGCGCTTTTCATTTTTCAGCGCTGCTTCCATAATCCGAACACTGGAAAAACCATGCTGAACTGGGACGAAGAAGTCATATCCTCATCGCAAATATTTTTCGACGGCGGTCTGCAAGAAAACCGTTCGGCGGCATCGGCGCCGCTCTCTGCATCTCTCGCTAATTCATCTCCCCGCACTTTCACGGCGGATGCGCCCGCGACGTCCACTGCTTCCGAATCAGGAGCGGTGCGTGCGCAGCGCGTGAACGCAGCCGACAAACGCATCATCAACGGCAAGACCGACGTCAATCAACTGGTGCCGTTCAAATACAAGTGGGCCTGGGAGAAATACCTTGCCACCTGCGCCAACCACTGGATGCCGCAGGAAGTCAACATGACGCGCGACATCGCGCTCTGGAAAGACCCGAATGGTCTGACCGAAGATGAACGCCGCATCATCAAGCGCAATTTGGGTTTCTTCGTCACCGCAGACTCGCTGGCCGCCAACAACATCGTGCTCGGCACCTACCGCCACATCACGGCGCCCGAATGCCGTCAGTTCCTGCTGCGTCAGGCTTTTGAAGAAGCGATCCACACGCACGCGTACCAGTACATTGTCGAATCGCTGGGTCTGGACGAAGGCGAGATCTTCAACGCCTACAACGAGGTGCAGTCGATCCGTGACAAGGACGAATTCCTGATCCCGTTCATCGAGGCCATCAGCGACCCGCACTTCCACACTGGCACACACGAAAACGACCAGACCCTGCTCAAATCGCTGATCGTTTTCGCCTGCCTGATGGAAGGTCTTTTCTTCTACGTTGGCTTCACGCAAATCCTGGCGCTGGGTCGGCAAAACAAGATGACCGGCGCCGCCGAGCAGTACCAGTACATCCTGCGCGACGAGTCCATGCACTGCAACTTCGGCATCGACCTGATCAACCAGCTCAAGCTGGAGAATCCCAGTCTCTGGACTTCCGCACTCAAGGAAGAAATCAAGACCTTGTTCATCAAGGCCGTAGAACTTGAATACAGATACGCCGAAGACACCATGCCACGTGGCGTGTTGGGTATGAACGCATCCATGTTCAAGGGCTACCTGCGCTACATCGCCAACCGCCGCGCCACCCAGATCGGACTGGAAACCCTCTTCCCCAACGAAGAAAACCCCTTCCCCTGGATGAGTGAAATGATTGACCTGAAGAAGGAACGCAACTTCTTCGAGACCCGCGTAATCGAGTACCAGTCGGGCGGCGCGCTCTCCTGGGACTAGCGCCCGGCCTTCCCATACCTCCATATGAAGCTCGCCATCGACTCCACAGACAGCTCAGCCATTTCACGTGGTATCCACGGGCACGGCTGCGACGGCCGTCGCGCACGAAAAGCCCATGCGCTGACGGGATGGCACGCTATTGCCTCCTGGCCACAGTAGCAGCACACCCGCGCAATGCAACACCACACCACGCTCCGCCCACTTGGCACCTGTCCGTGCCTTGGGGCACAGCGTCCCCGTATTCATGGAAATGGGCACAAGCCCATCTCCATGGATCGCTCCTTGCCCAATGTAGGCGTGGAGTGCTCTTTGCTCACTGACCCAAGGAGAAAATGATGGCAACTGCGAAGAAACCCGCCGCCAAGAAGGCGGCTCCCGTGAAGAAGGCTGCACCCGCCAAGAAGGCCGCAGCACCGGCAAAGAAAGTGGCTCCAGCCAAAGCCGCTGCGCCCGCCAAGAAAGCGGTAGTGGCAAAGAAGGCTGCGCCCGCTAAAAAGGCCGCAGCACCGGCAGCGAAGGCCACCGCTCCCAAGGCCGCTCCCGCCAAGAAGGCCGCGGCACCTGCCAAAAAAGCCGTAGCGGCAAAGAAGGCAGCTCCAGCGAAAAAGGCGGCGCCCGCCAAGAAAGCAGCTCCAGCCAAGAAGGTCGTAGCGGCAAAGAAAGCGGCACCTGCAAAGAAGGCGGCTCCTGCCAAGAAAGCCGTAGTGGCCAAGAAGGCCGCGCCCGCGAAAAAGGCTGCGCCCACCAAAAAGGCAGCAGTTCCTGCAAAGAAGGTAGCACCCGCCAAAACCGCGGCACCTGCAAAAAAAGCAGCAGAACCTGTAGCCAAAAAGGCGGCATCGGCTCCGAAGAAAGCGGCACCGGCCAAGAAGCCTGCAGCAGCCAAAGCAGCTCCTGCGGCACAGACGACGCTCAACCCCCAGGCTGCGTGGCCTTTCCCTACGGGCTCAAAGCCCTGATACGCAGCCCCGGCTGCGCATCACAACCCGGTGCCCTGCACCGGGTTTTTTTATGCCTGGGCCATCAGCGATGCGGGATCGAAATCCAGCGTGTAGTTCTGTGGTCCACGCGCCGCAATTTTGAGAGCCCCCAGGCGGTTACCCAGCGCAGCACAGCGCGCCAGGGGCCAACCCCGCTCCAGGCCGAAGAGCAGCGCGCCACGCCATGCGTCACCGCAGCCTGTGGGGTCGACAATCTGGGTGGGCACAACCGGTGCCACTTCGGTCCGAACTCCCTCGACCCAAACCTCGCAACCCTGCGCCCCGAGGGTCACCACCAAGCCTTCCACCTTGCGCGAAAGCGCGGCCAGATCGAGGCCTGTGCGATCGCACAGCATCTTGCCCTCGTAATCATTGACCGTGACCCAAGACGCCTGCTCCACAAAGCTGGTGAGCTCCTCGCCCGAGAACATGGGCAGACCTTGCCCCGGATCGAAAACAAAGGGAATGCCCGCCGCCTGGAACTGCGCAGCGTGTTCGATCATGGCGTCGCGCCCATCAGGAGCGATGATGCCAATGCGCACTTCTGGCATGCTGGCGTCGATACGGTTCGCATGGGCTTGCATCATCGCGCCAGGATGAAACGCCGTGATCTGGTTGTTGTCACGGTCGGTCATGATCATGGCCTGGGCGGTGTAGGTGTCATTGACCTGGCCTACACAGTGGATGCTGATACCCAGATGGGACAGGCGCTGCAGGTATTCGGCGCCATCGCTGCCCACCATGGCCATGGGTACGGGCTGCCCCCCCAACAACTGAAGACTGTAGGCGATGTTGCCTGCACAGCCTCCGAAATCCCGGCGCAGTGCGGGCACCAAGAAGGAAACATTCAGAATATGCAACTGATCGGGCAGGATCTGCTCCGAAAATCGCCCTTCGAAGGTCATGATGGTGTCAAACGCCAGGGAACCGCAAATCAGTACTGCCATATCAATCAGTCGTTTCGGCGCAGGGCCGTTCAGGGATAAAAAGCCAGCACCCGGTAGCCCGTGATGCGGGCGCCGCCAGATGCGATAAGAATCGACGTCGTTGCGCTCCATTCTCCTTGCGCAGCGATCTCGGTAGGTGCGGCAAGCTCCGGGGGAGACAGCACACGGCGCACGACCGACTGGTCCTGTGCATCGGTCAGGGTCAGTTCGATGGAAGGCATTTCCACCGGAATGCGTGCACGGTTCTTCAAGGTCAGAGAGAACTGGTATTCATCGCCCCGCACCTTGTGGAAGGACGACCCATCCACCTCCACCGCCGCAATGTGGCGGTAAGGGCCCACCGCACAGTGCAGTGGGCGGCACAAGGTCTCCAGAGGCGCCCGGGCCTGCGGCCATGTTGCCGTAACGAAGTTGCGCTCCTGAACGGCGACCTGGAGCAGCAGGGCGCAAAGCAGACACACACCCAGCAACGCCAGACCTGTGCGCACCAGCGGTTTGCGCCAAAATGCCTTGCGTCGGGCCGCCCGCACAAAAGAAAGCTCTCCAGCAGATGCGTCTTCTTCCGGCGAGGCGTCATCTTGCAAGGCGGTAGGCATGGCTTGGGGCAGCGGATCACCTTCCAGCTGCAAGGCAACCTCGCCCACCCCCGGTGCCGCGGCACCGTCCAATGTCAAATTCAGAGCGGTGTCAGGCGGCAAGGGAGCCGACGCCTTGCGGGTCGGTGTGACGGTCACAGCCACAGGCGACACCGGTGCATCCACCGTGGCCTGTACCGCCTGCGGTGCTTCACGCTGCACAAGAACATCATGAAGGGCGTCGCGCAGTGCGCGCTCCGTCGGCGGCTCTGGTGTCTGCGCTGGCGGCGCTCTATCTGGCTCGGGGTGCCGCGCGGTCGGCCAATCCGCATCGGGCTCGATCCCAAATTCGGTCTCTTGCCACACAGGCGTCGGCAACTCATAGCCAGATGGCGTTGCAACGGGCGACGCCACAGGCTCAAATTCAATGGCGGGCCAGTCCATCGCCGCTGACTTGGGCTCAGTCAATGCAGGCGACGGCGATGGCGCAACGCTTTCGGGCGACGGAGGCAACGGCTTGGACACTCCCGCTGTACGCGCTCTGCCAAAAATATCGGACCCAGCCTGCCCCGGCAGAGGTTCCAGCGCCAAAAACGGCGGAACACTGGGCTCTGGCACCTGAAGCACCGAAGGCGCCTCTATCGGCGCAGGAGGCTCTGGGTTCGGCACAGGAGGTACAGAAGCCTGGGGCTGTGTAGTTTCCACCCGGCTACGTGGAGGCGGTGCGCTTGTAGGCCCCCATGTTTTTGCAACCGTCTCGGCACGGCGCACCGGTTGCGGCGGCGCGCGCAGCTTGTCCAGCGCCAGGTCCTGCATCAGCGGTGCCGGGGGCTGGGCTTGCAGGTACGCAGCAGCATCGAAAACCTGTTTGCAATGCCCACACCGCACCCAACCGTCGGAGATGCGCAACTGATCGGCAACGACCTTGAACATCGTCGCGCAGGACGGGCAGCGGGTGATCTGGCTCATGGGCTGTGCATTGTAGAAGCGCGCACCATACCGGAGCGCGTTAGCGCGACGCAGTCATGAGAATCCAGCCATCCTCACAGTCGGCCACCGTGAGCGACAGCCAGGGCGCATAGGCCTCCTGTAGTTCTTGGGCCTGGCGCTCCAGAATTCCTGCGAGCACCAGATGCCCTCCAGCCGCCACATGGCCACATAAGAGCGGGGCCAGCACGCGCAGGGGCGTCGCCAGGATATTCGCCAGCACTGCCTGGTACTGCCCCTGCGCTTTGTCTGGCAGTCCCGTACGCATTTGCACCCCATTGGCCTGGGCATTGAGTGCGGCGGATTCCACAGCAGCCGGGTCAATGTCCACCGCATCGATATCGACGGCACCGAACTTGGCAGCGCCGATGGCCAGGATGCCCGAGCCACAGCCATAGTCCAGTACGCGTCCCAGGGCACCCACAGAGCCATGGCGTGCGATCCAGCGCAGGCACATGCGCGTGGTGGGGTGCGTGCCCGTGCCAAAAGCGAGCCCAGGGTCAAGGCGGATGATGCGCTGCGCCTGTGCCGGCGGCTCGTGCCATGTCGGAACGATCCAGAAATCAGCAGTGATCTCGACCGGCGTGAATTGCGACTGGGTCAACCGCACCCAATCCTGGTCGGCCAGGAGCGCCACCTGGCAGGCTTCACAGCCCGCAAAAAAATCCTGCGCCTCCAGCAAACGCCGGGCATCCTGCGCACTGGTTTCGGTGGCGAACAGCGCCACCACCCGGCTGCGCTGCCAGCCGTCGCTGGGCGGGGGCATGCCGGGCTCACCAAACAATGCTTGTTCGGCATCGGTCTGTGCATCGGCATCTTCGACAGAAACACTGAGCGCATCCAGCGCATCCAGCGCTTCGCTCAAAACTTCGACCCGGTCTTGCGGACACATCAGGCTCAGTTCATACATGGCTTCGTGCCTCCCATACGGACGAAGGGCGCGGAATGCGCGCCCTTCAGGTTACTCAGAACAGGGCAATCTCAGCGCTGACGCTGCGACAGCCACTCTTCAAGATAGTGGATATTGGTGCCACCGTCCATGAATTTGGCGTCCACCATCAGTTCACGGTGCAATGGCACATTGGTGTTGATGCCTTCGATCACCGTTTCGGACAACGCGGTGCGCATGCGTGCCAAGGCCTGTTCGCGCGTATCGCCGTGGACAATAATCTTGCCGATCATCGAATCGTAGTTGGGCGGCACAAAGTAATTCGTATAGATATGCGAGTCCACCCGCACCCCCGGCCCACCGGGCGCGTGCCACTTGGTGATACGCCCTGGCGAAGGAATGAACTTGTAGGGGTCTTCGGCATTGATGCGGCACTCGATGGCATGGCCCCGAATCTGGATCTGGCGCTGCGTGAAAGGCAGCTTCTCGCCCGCCGCCACCATGATCTGAGTGCGCACGATGTCCACGCCCGTGATCCACTCGGTCACCGGGTGCTCCACCTGTACGCGCGTATTCATTTCGATGAAATAGAACTCACCGTTCTCGTACAAGAACTCGAACGTGCCTGCCCCCCGGTAGCCGATCTTCTTGCAGGCTGCGACGCAGCGGTCGCCAATACGGTCGATGAGCCGACGCGGAATACCCGGCGCCGGTGCTTCCTCGATCACCTTCTGGTGACGGCGCTGCATGGAGCAGTCGCGCTCGCCCAGATACACCGCGTTGCGGTGTTTGTCGGCCAGGATCTGAATCTCGATGTGGCGCGGGTTTTGCAGAAATTTTTCCATGTACACCGCAGGATTGCCAAACGCGGCACCCGCTTCGGCTTTGGTCATCTGCACCGCATTGACCAGCGCGGCCTCGGTATGCACCACGCGCATGCCGCGCCCACCACCACCGCCCGCGGCCTTGATGATGACCGGGTAGCCCACTGCTTTGGCAATACGGCGGATCTGCACCGGATCGTCCGGCAGTTCACCGTCAGAACCGGGCACGCAGGGCACGCCCGCCTTGATCATGGCCTGCTTGGCAGACACCTTGTCGCCCATGGTGCGGATGTTTTCGGGCGTAGGGCCAATAAACTGGAAACCACTCTTTTCCACGCGCTCGGCAAAGTCGGCGTTTTCACTGAGAAAACCGTAGCCCGGGTGGATCGCCTGGGCATCCGTCACCTCGGCCGCCGAGATGATGGCCGGCATGTTCAGATAGCTCAGCGGAGAAGGCGCCGGGCCAATGCACACGGCCTCTTCGGCCAGCTTGACGTATTTGGCGTCGCGGTCGGCCTCGGAATACACCATCACTGCCTTGACGCCCAGTTCGTGGCAGGCGCGCTGGATACGGAGGGCGATTTCGCCGCGATTGGCGACCAGGATCTTTTTAAACATGTTGTTTACCCACAATGAGACACGATGCGTGCAGCGCTTGAAACTGACGCGGCCCGCGCCAGCGACCGCCGCGCACGGGCCGCCCCGCCGCACTGGCGGTGTCCCCCTTCCCGCAGTGTGCAGCCCTGCGAGAGAAGAGGGAAGCGGCGAAGCCGCTCAGGGGGTTGTTCTCTCTCACTCGATCACGAACAGCGGTTGTCCGTATTCCACGGCCTGGCCGTTTTCACCCAGGATACGCGTGACGGTGCCGGACTTGTCGGCCTCGATCTCGTTGAGGATCTTCATGGCCTCGATAATGCAGATGGTCTCGCCTTCCTTGACCTGGCTGCCCACCTCGGCAAAGGCCTTGGCCCCGGGGCTGGAAGCGCGGTAGAAGGTTCCCACCATGGGAGATTTCACCACATGGCCCGCAGGCTCAGCGGGTGCGGGCAGTTCGGCGACCGGAGCGGCACCCGCAGGCTGGGCGGGCGCAGGAGCCATGGGTGCTGGCGCATATTGCTGCACCACGGTACCCCCGCTCTTGACAATGCGGACCTTGCCCTCGGCTTCGGTGATTTCGAGTTCAGACACATTCGACTCGGACACCAAGTCGATCAGGGTCTTGAGTTTTCGCAAATCCATGGGAACTCCAACAGCTAAAACTGAACAGGGCGCGAATTTACTCCAATTTCGCCCATTTTTGCTCTTCCCCCGCCAATTTCGATCAATTGATTGCAATGGGGCAAATCAAAAAACCTATCACTCCCCCGGCAGCACATTAAATCAACCGGGTCCATTGGCGCAGATTCTCTGGAGTGACCTGTCCGATTTTACGGTGCAAGATACGCCCATCGGCCGCGAACAGGATGGTGAAAGGCAAACCCCCACCCAAATTTCCCAGCGACCGTGACAGATCGGTTCCGCCCAGACCCGCCATGGCAATCGGAAAATCTAGCGGCGTACGCCCCAGAAAACCCCGCACCGCCGACGGCTGATCGACAGCAATACCCATCACTTGCCAACCTTTGGCAACATTTTCACGGTAAAACTCGTTCAGCAGCGGAAGTTCGGCAATACAAGGAGGGCACCAGGTGGCCCAGAAATTGAGCAGCAAGGGCTTGCCCTTGAATGCTGCCACCGCCAGGGGCTGGCCTGTCGGCGTCTCAAAAGACAAATCCCAAAAAGCCTGGCTGGCACCCGAACTCTCTGCCGAAACTTGATTTCGCCACCATGCCCAGCCCCCCCCGGCCGCTGCCGCTGTGGCGGCGACTCCCGCATAGAGCCACAGGTGGCGCCGCCTGGAAACAGCGCCTGCGTGGACCTCCGGGATTTCGGCCGTGTCAGCGCCCGGCGGCGCGGGAAGGGGATTCGTCACAGATCAGCCTCCAAAAGCTGGCGCACGGCAGCCGTATTCCCGCGGGGTGATCGCCCCCGGGCATCGGCCCGCAATGCACCGCGCAAGTCATCAAGGTCGTAAATCAAAAGATGCACGCCCACCACAATCTCCAGTTCGCGGGACAAGCTTCCCACACTGAGCGCATCAACAGGTTTGCCGTGCAAGCCCGGCACGGTGCTGGGCTCATAGTTCACGCCATGGTCAATCAACGCTATTTCCGCTGATTTTGGGTCATCGCAAAACAACTGCAGATAAATATCGGACATTCGCGTCGCCGTGCCGTGCCATACAGCGCCCCCCAAGTGCGGGCGAAAAGCCGCCATGCGCTCCATCCATGCCAGCGCCAGGGAGCGCAGCGCGCGCAATTCGACAGGTTGCGACTCGGCACAAAACAGCTCAATGTGCTCCTGCACGGCGTCTTCCACCTGCTCGTTGCCGGGCAACGGCGTGCGCGACGGCAGCCCAAGCTGCTTGACGGCACTGCGTTTGGCGGGGCCGTATTCCATCCCTTCGTCCACCACCAGACGGGCAGCGGCTTGGGCAATTTCACTGGACAGGGTTGATAGCATGGCGCGAATCTCTGGCCGCATTGTGACCCGAACCCGCATCACCCCTACAGCAATGACCCAGCGGCCCTGCACGGTACAGGCCCTTGATCGTGCGCACCGGGTGCACGCACGCCGGTGGGACTCTGTTTTTTATAGCTATCAGCGCTTACTGAATAAGCCTTACAGTCTATTTTCATCATCGCTTTAGAATCTGCACCCATGCATATACACATTCTGGGCATCTGTGGCACCTTCATGGGCGGCTTGGCGGCACTCGCACGCGCTGCAGGCCACAAGGTGACCGGCTGCGACGCCGGCGTCTACCCTCCCATGAGCGACCAGTTGCGCGCGCTCGACATCGAACTGATCGAAGGCTATAGCGCCGACCAGATGGCACTGCAACCCGATATGTTTGTGGTGGGCAACGTCGTCAGCCGCGCCCGCCTGGCCGATGGCAGCCCGAAGTTTCCCTTGATGGAAGCCATCCTGGACGCGGGCAGCCCCTACACGAGCGGGCCGCAGTGGCTGGCCGAGCATGTCTTGCAGGGGCGCCACGTATTGGCCGTGGCGGGCACCCATGGCAAGACGACAACCACCTCGATGCTGGCCTGGATTCTGGAATGCGCCGGCCTGGAGCCGGGTTTTCTGGTGGGCGGCGTTCCTCTGGACTTTGGTGTGTCGGCCCGCCTGGGTGCGGCCGCCCGGCCCATTCCGGGCACAGGGCCCATGGCGGCAGCACCGCTGTTCGTGATCGAAGCCGATGAATACGACACGGCCTTTTTCGACAAGCGCAGCAAGTTCGTGCATTACCGCCCGCGCACAGCCGTACTGAACAACCTGGAATTCGATCACGCCGACATCTTTGATGATCTCGCTGCAATCGAGCGCCAATTCCACCATTTGGTTCGCACCGTGCCGCCGTCGGGCTGCGTTGTCGTCAATGGTGTGGAGGAAAGCCTGGTGCGCGTGCTGCACCAGGGCTGCTGGAGCGACGTGCGCAGCTTTGGCGCGGCTGTGAGCGATTTTGTCGCCCAGGGCGAACCCGGCGCATTTGATGTCTTGCAGCACGGAAAAAGCGTCGCCCGCGTGGAATGGAACCTGACAGGAACCCATAACCAGCTCAACGCCCTGGCTGCCATCGCGGCAGCGCACCATGTGGGCGTAGCACCCGCCGTGGCCGCGGCGGCCCTGGCCCGGTTCCAGAATGTGCGGCGGCGCATGGAACTGCGCGGCACGGTGCGCGGCATTGCGGTGTACGACGACTTTGCCCACCACCCTACCGCCCTGCGCACCACGCTCGATGGCCTGCGCCGCAGCGTGGGCACGAACGCACGCATCCTGGCGGTCTTCGAGCCGCGCAGCAACACCATGAAGCTGGGCACCATGAAGTCCCAGCTGCCCTGGGCACTGGCAAGCGCCAACCTGGCGTTTTGCCACACCGCTGGGCTGGACTGGGACGCCGCCGCCGCACTGGCGCCCATGGGTACCGGACCGCAGGGACGGGCACGCACCGCGGCCACGCTGGACGAACTGGTGCAGCAGATCGCGCAGGCGGCACGGCCTGGCGATCACATCGTCTGCATGAGCAATGGTGCTTTTGGCGGCGTGCACGAGCGCCTGCTAAAGGCGCTGGCCGCTGGTTCACCGGAGGCATTGGAATAGTAAAACTGCCTGTGCGCGGCATTT
>Ga0073900_10001357_pt1 | contig 13731 bp, 12 predicted proteins | sample KloWWTmetKNB5Kit_FD_66666 | JGI IMG/M metagenome (GOLD analysis project Ga0073900, IMG submission 66666) | Active sludge microbial communities from Klosterneuburg, Austria, studying microevolution and ecology of nitrifiers - Klosterneuburg... | ecosystem: Engineered > WWTP > Aerobic digester >...
CGAACAGCGCTTCATGCACGCGCTGAATTACACCATGGTGCTGCCAGGCCCGGAGGCTCAGCAATTGGCGACTTACATCGGCTGGTTGATGCATGGTACCTGGGGAGGCATTATGGCTGGGGCACTGTTTGTGCTGCCATCCCTTTTCATCCTCATCGCTTTGACCTGGATTTATCTGGTGTATAGCGAGGTGCCTGCGGTGGCAGGTATTTTGTATGGAATCAAACCCGCAGTGACAGCCATCGTGCTTTTTGCGGCTTATCGCATTGGTTCCAGAGCATTGAAGAACCATATGCTGCGCGCTATTTCAGTCGTCGCGTTTATGGCTATTTTTGCATTCAATACGCCATTTCCCTATATCGTGTTGATTGCTGGCCTGATTGGTTACGTTGGCTCTTATGTCATGCCGGATCAATTCCAGGCCGGTGGTCATCATGGCTCGGCAAAAAACACCTATGGCCCGGCTCTGATTGATGATGACACGCCAGCTCCCGAGCATGCGCGCTTTCTGTGGAGCCGATTGATCGTTTTCACTGTGATCGGGCTTTTAATCTGGGGAAGCGTCATGGTTCTGCTAGCCATGCACTATGGTTGGGAAGGTACGCTGACACAGATGGGCTGGTTTTTCACTAAGGCCGCGCTGCTGACTTTTGGTGGCGCTTATGCAGTGTTGCCTTATGTTTATCAAGGCGGCGTCGAGCATTACACATGGCTCAATGCGACCCAAATGATCGATGGACTGGCATTGGGTGAAACCACGCCGGGGCCTCTCATCATGATCGTTGCTTTTGTTGGCTTTGTTGGTGGCTGGACCAAGGCAGTTTTCGGACCGGATCTGCTTTCGCTAGCAGGCGTGGCAGGCGCAGTGATTGCGACACTATTTACTTTTTTACCGTCTTTCCTTTTTATCCTGCTGGGAGGGCCGATGGTTGAAGCTACGCGAAATGACGTCAAATTTACTGCTCCGTTAACCGGTATCACGGCCGCTGTGGTTGGGGTGATCGTCAATCTGGCCGTGTTCTTTGCCTACCATGTGTTTTGGCCGGATGGTTTTGACGGCATCTTCGAATGGTTCTCTGCCTTGATCGGAACAGCAGCCTTTATTGCTTTGTTTCACTATAAAGCAGGGATCGTTGCGGTCATCAGCGTCTGCGCACTGGCTGGATTGAGCTATTCATTGTTACTGGGATGAAAGCATTAGAATTCGGTTACGAATTCAGTTCAAACTGCTACACTAATTCTTAGATAGCAATCTGGCTGTTGCCAATATTCTGAATAGGCGAAGTGCCTGATGTCGGTTATTTGGATTTTTGAAGCGGCACCATAAAATTCTTCGCGGTCATATGAGAGGATACAATCATGATGCACATCGATTATAAAAGACGGCAATTCCTGCAGTATGCTACGTTAGGCACAATCGCTGCTTCATTGCCGGGTTTGGCCTGGGCCGAAAGCCCTACAGTTAATGCGACTCCCAATGAGGCTTTCAAGGCGGATGTTGAGATTGCATTAACTGCACAAACGGCAGATGTCCCCATTCTGTCGGGCGCTCATACCCATGTTTTTAAGTACTATGGAAAGCTGATCAAGGGGCCACAGACTACGTTAAAAGAATTGCCGGGTTATTTGGGACCGATTCTTAATTTTCAGCAAGGCCAGAAAGTTCGAATAATTTTTTATAACCAATTACCAGAACCCTGCATTACTCACTGGCACGGTATGCATATGCCGCAAGTGATGGATGGGCATCCCATGTATGAGATTAGACGTGGTGAGCGATATGTTTATGAATTTGAGGTGAAGAATCCCGCCGGCACGAATTGGTATCACTCGCATACGCATGAATTAACAGCACCACAGGTCTATCAAGGGCTGGCAGGACTCATTACGATCTCCGATGAAGCCGAGCAGAAACTGGATTTGCCGAATGGTGAGTATGATATGCCGCTGGTGATTCAGGATCGCAGTTTTACCAATGGCAATCAATTGCGCTATGTACTTAACATGCATCAGCGGATGAGAGGGTTTCTAGGCGACATGATTCTGGTGAATGGTCAGGAAAACAGTACTATTCCTGTCAAGACCAGGGTGTACCGTCTGCGTATTTTGAATGGCTCGAATTCCAGAATCTACAAATTGGGCTGGGACGATGGCACACCCATGATCGCGATCGGTACGGATGGTGGATTACTGGCAAAACCTGAGACATTACCTTACATCATGCTGGCACCCGCTGAGCGTGTAGAGCTGTGGGTTGATTTTAGCGGTCGCAAACTTGGTTCCGACTTGACGCTGCAAAGTCTCTCTTATCAGGGAGCTGGGCACATGGGAGGTGGCATGGGAAGGGGTGGAATGGGCATGATGGGGGGGGGCTCGGGCCAGGATGGAGTACTCACCATTGCCCGGTTTCGTATCACCGAGCAGGTGAGCGATTCCCCCAAACTGCCGGTGGAGCTCGTGCCTATGCATCGATTGACCCATCAGGACATTTCCAATCCCGACAGAACAGTTCCGATTGCAATAGGCATGCGGCATATGGCATTCCAATTGAATGGCAGGACATTTGAAATGCAAGATTATATGGAAAACGAGAAAATTCCGCTCAATACGGTTCAGAAAATCAAGATATTCCACGAAGGCGGAATGATGGGCAGAGGAATGCGTGGAGGCCGAGGCGGTATGGGTATGATGATGTCATTGCCGCACCCTATTCATTTGCACGGTCAGCAGTTTCAAATTCTGGCGCGCACGCAAGCCAGTCCAAGTAGAGAGTACGATTCGGTTAAAGACGGATTCATTAACAGCGGATGGAAGGATACTGTACTGGTCATGCCAGGAGAAGAAGTGGAGATTATCAAACCTTTTAAAGATTATGCAGGGCTGTTTCTTTACCATTGCCATAATCTGGAACATGAAGATATGGGTATGATGCGCAATTTTTATGTGAGCTGATGATCTCTTTGGTTGGGATTCGTTTTTAGTATCTGATGAAAATAAATATTCATCCAAGCAAGGATTGTATTAATCGCGATGACAAAGAAAACTGAGATTAAATGGCTGAGCGAGTCGGTTGCACATAATTATTTATCCGGCGGCAATGTCTTCTTAGTAATACAAAAGAAAAGGCGTGAAATTTGATTGAGGATTTAGAAAAGACCGATTCAACAGTTGTCATGGATGAGATTCAACTCATTTTGGCCGAGAAACGCACTTCACTTTCTGTGATGAGAACGGGGATAGCTATATTAGCGCTTCCCTTGTCCGTGATGAGCGTGCTGATCGCTACCTCAAGATTATATGATGCCCTCAGCGTGTTACATTTTCTGATCCCGTTGGGAATTTTGAACCTTGCTTTAGTTGGATTAAGTGTTTACCTAATTATTCGCTCGATCATACGGATTCATTTTTATGACAAGCTGCTTTATAAAATCAAGTTAAAGAAAAGTGAGTTGGCTGATCTGATTGAATGAAATTAATCTGAAGCTATTAGCTTAGACTCAGAAGCTATTCAAAAGAAAGAGTATATAAGCAATTGAGTGATTTTTTTTTTACAAAAGCATACCCAAAGTTCCGAAGGCTTGTTCAATAGTTACAACAGTTATTTGAATCAGGATTTGTAAGCAGAAAGACACATAAAAGTCTAAAGAATTATGATTGGTTTTCGTTAAAAGAACATACTTTTCTCTTAATAAAAATTAAGAATATGAGCTTCTCGATTAATACCAATTTGAGTTCACTGAATAGTTCGAGGCTTTTGTCTTCGTCTGAAACCAATTTGAGTCGTGCGATGGAACGACTTTCGTCAGGTATTCGTATTAACAGTGCTCGGGATGATGCTGCGGGTTTGGCAATTTCTGAGCGAATGACGAGTCAGATTCGCGGTTTAAATCAAGCGACAAGGAATGCTAATGATGGTATTTCCATGCTTCAGACCGCTGATGGCGCCCTGGCTTCCATGACATCCTCATTGCAGCGTATTCGTGAACTTTCCATACAAGCAGCAAATTCGACAAATAGTGCCAGTGACAAGAGGGCGCTGCAAGAAGAAGCGAACCAACTTATCCAAGAGATTGAAAGAATTTCAACTACAACCACTTTTAATGGCGACAGGATATTTGATTTCACTGGCAGCAGTGTTTTAGGTGATCCGGATAAACTGGCTGTTGTTTATGGGTTGCAAAATGGTTGGTTAGAACAGGCGGAAAGTCAAATACAGGAATATTTTGGAATTTCTGGTGACGGTGCTGATATGAGTATTGAACTAACCACGTTTACTGATGGTGCAGGTGGTACGGCTGCTCGAGTTGTTGGTTCGGTACCTGGGAGTTATACAGGTAAAGCAACTGATGTTAAGTTGCAGATTGATATGAGTGATTTTACTCCTCCCAATTTACCAAATGGCGGGTCAGCTCCATTCTACAATGACCGGATTATTTCGCACGAAATGGTTCATGCCGTTATGTATCGCAGTATGAATATAGCATCTATGTTCGATCCTGCGGTTGATCAGACATGGTTTCTGGAAGGAGCCGCTGAATTTATTCATGGTGCCGATGAACGTTTGCAGTCTTCAATTAGCAGCATCGGGATAGGCGGTGTGATGACTAAAGCAACGACTTTTGGTTCGGCTGGAGCTGGATGGGGAGGTACTTCTGATGATTACTCTGCAGCTTATACTGCTGTCCGCTATCTACATCAGGCAATCAAAGATAATGGTGGTTCAGGCATTAAAGATGTGATGGTTTACTTGAATCAAAATCAGAGTGCTACACTCAGCCAAGCGATTAATGCCGCTACTGGGGGAGTGTATGCTGATGCTGATGCATTCAATGCCGATTTTGTAGCGAATGGCGCAGCATTTATAGCTGGATTTAATCTAACTGATACAGATACTGGGGCAGTCGGTGGAGCAAATGCTGATGGGGGTGCAATAAAAACAGCCGAAAGTGTAAATTCTGATATTAGTACCAAAGGCGGCAAGAATCCCATGAGCGGATTTAATGAAATATGGGAAGATATTGGTATGGCTGCAGTAGGAAATAACAAGCAACTTCAAGTTGGAGCTAATAATGCACAAACACTGGATGTGACTTTTGGGGCAGTCAATACCGCTGCGATGAGTATCCAAGATATCGATCTAATTAGTAATACAGGATTTACTATTTATAAAATGGATCTTGCGTTGGATCACATAAATCAGGAAAGATCTAAAATCGGCGCTCAATTAAATCGATTGGAGTCTGTTGTTGCAAATAACCAAACCAGTGGCGAGGCTGCTTCGGCTAGTCGATCACGAATTCAAGATGCTGACTATGCCATAGAGACAGCATCACTTACCAAAACTCAGATCATGCAGCAAGCCGCTACGGCGGTATTGGCGCAAGCAAATACTTCTCCTCGACTGTTATTGACACTGCTATCCTAACTTAGGTGGTTGTGGGAAAAAGCGAGCAATGCTGTTTGATATTGGCTCGATTGCGAACTTAAGCGTCGATTGCATGTGCGAGTATGTTTAATTCTTAGACTTTCTCCATGTGATGTGTCTACTGCTGGTTGCTTCAATGCTTTATGATGCATCCTGTTTTTTGAGTTCATAGTAAACTCTGAACCTCCTGGTTTTAGCTGATTCAATGACTACTTGATTCTTAGTATGATCATATGAATTCATTTTGTTACTACGAGGTGCGTGCAATCTCTCATGATTAAAATCCCGTTGATGTTTTTTCTGCTGATCTCATCTTCCATGGTTTATGCTATGGATTTCATATGCGAAGCCGAATCAGGGAATTCATCTGCATCAATCAAACCTGTTGTTAGCCTCGATCCCTATGAGACGAATCAAGTCGATCTTTCCGGGAATTTTAGATTTTCAGCACAGTATTTGCTCAGCAAGGAGAAGCTAAAAACTTTCGTTTATCATTATGCTAAGGACCGGTACATCTTGATTCATGCAGCAGAATACAGGGTAGAAAAAAATAACTGTAGCCAATACGAACAAGGGTTGGGAGTGAATAAAGTTTACTCAGCGGAAATGGAGCGCGAATTTTTGTTCAAATGCAGATCAATTTGTCGTTAATCAGATTTATTGTCACTTATGGACAATTCTCATGAAATTCCTCGTAATTTTTTTATTACTGCTGATTCTCAATACGAAAGCTTATTCAGAAGAGAAGACCATTAGAATGCTTTTTGTAGGCGATGTGATGCTGGATGAATTGCCAGGAGAAATGATAAAACAAGGGAAGAATCCATTTTCTGCGTTTGATCAAATATTCGAGAAAGCGGATGTCGCCATTGGAAATCTGGAGTGCGTGATCAGCGAGAAAGGTGAACCGGAGAAAAAACCCTTTACCTTCAGAGCGCACCCTAGAGTGATTCCTCTGCTGAAAAAGTATTTTAGTGCTTTATCGCTTGCGAACAATCACAGCGGAGATTACGGGCCTTTGGCTTTTTCAGATATGCTGGATTTGTTGGATCAGAATGGTGTGTTGTATTTTGGTGGTGGGCAAAATATCAGACTAGCTCACGAGCCGCAGATGATCGGAATTAAAGGCAAAAGAATCGCCATATTGGGTTACAACGAATTCTTGCCAAGAAGTTTTGAAGCATTGAACGATCGCTCCGGGATTGCCTGGAGTGATGACGATTATGTCATTTATGATATCCAGCGCGCCAAGATTGAATATAAAGCGGATGTTGTGATTGTTTATCCGCATTGGGGTTGGGAACGGGAAAAAATAGCGTCTGCACGTCAAATGAAACTGGCTCGTATCATGATTGATGCTGGTGCAGATGTCATTGTGGGAGCACATCCGCATGTCACGCAAAATATCGAGTGGTACAAAGATAAACCGATCTTTTATAGCTTGGGTAATTTTGTTTTTAACGGTTTTGATGAAGGAGAAGAAACCACGGGTTGGGCATTGGAACTGTCTATTTCTCCAGATCTACAAATAACCTGGAAAATACATATTGCTAAACTGGATCAAAATGGTATCCCTCAATATGCTGGAGAGCTTAAAGATATTCCTTAAGGAAAACGTTATTAAGGCAGTCTGGCAGTGCATTAATTTGGATCTTTGGGCGAATCGTTTCCGAAATGATCAGATGAGTAATGTTTTTGACCCATGAATGCCGTATAGATAGAATGACACAAAGAATAAATTACACCCTGGGGGAGTTCATCATGCCTAGCAGTATTGATTTAAAACAGTTTCTTGGACGTATCAACTCACTTCCTGCCATGCCGGTCATCGCGCAAAAAATGCTGGCATTACCTCTGGATACAGATGACGGGGAAACGCAATTACTTAAGCTTATTGCGCAAGACCCACAAATTTCCGCCAAAATAATCGGATTGTCCAATTCTGCGCTGTTTAGTGTGCCGGGCATGATTGCATCAATCAGTGATGCCGCCATGCACCTGGGTTTGACTCAAGTTAAATCGGTTGCAATTGGTATGGCGACACTGTCAGCTCTGACCAAGCTTCCTGAAGGCAAGCTTAAGTCAACTGACTTGTGGATGCACAGTATGGCCATCGCAATTGCCATGCGTACCATTGCCAGTCATATGCCAGCGAACTTACGTCCGCTGAACGATAAAATATTTTTGGCAGGTTTGCTGCATGATATCGGCTATAACGCATTGAATTTCCTGGATACTAACGCCAGTAACGCGTTGTATGAGAAATTGAATGCTGCACCAACGGCATCTTTATCGGAAATCGAGCATGAGCTGCTCGGCATAGATCACGGTGAAATCGGGGCACAGCTCGGCCAGCATTGGGGGTTGCCGGAAGAAATCGTTGCCGTGATCCGCTATCATCACACGCCGACAAACACGCATGCCAGCGTCGGTCAACCCCTGGTCAATCTGGTCTATATCGCTGAGAAAATGTTGCCGAATTTTGGCATCACTGAACACACGGCACAACAAGTCTCTGAGCAAGAATGGAGTGAATTGGGTATTTCTCTCAGTGAAATCAATACTATCATTGAAGAAATGAGTGCCGTTGCTGAGCAAGTTAGCCAGCTTCGTTGAGATTGTTTGTTATTGCCTCCGAATTGTGTGGCGATTAAAAATGCCTCGGAGAAATGATTCTTTTATAAGCCTTCAATGGCTAAGTGTTTTTTGGGGTCTTTCATAGTTAGCGCTTGAAACCAATTCTGTATTGGTTTAACGTGTAGCCTTATTGCCAATCAAACAGCTGGATCCAGCAGTAAAACTACTAGCCAGAAGGACCAAGCCCTATGTTTAATTTAGGCTCCATGCTCAATTTAGGCTCCAATGAGCCGGTCTTAGGCAGAGCATCTACCGTGGTTGAATGTTCTGCCGGAGAACTTTTCCAATACCTTGGAGAAGGTTTGTTTCAGAATTATCCTAAGTGGTCCCCTGAGGTCAAGGAACTTGAACAGATAACTCCCGGACCAGTGAAACTAGGAACCATTGGTCGGCAAGTGCGCGTTGATCAGGGGCGTCGTACAGAATCCCGGTTCAAGATTTCTGCGTACGAACCAGGTGTTCGTATAACATTGGTTGGAGTGCCTGATCCTTTTCGTTGTTCTTATGAATTACAAGCCATTGATCCTAACAAAACTACTAAACTGACATTTTCTTTTGAGTTACTTGAGATTTTAGTGGTCATGCGGCCTTTTGAAGGACTGGTGCGTGCTGCCATCAAAGATGGCGCTGAACATACCGTACAAAATATCAAGCGTTTGGTTGAGAAGGATAATGTGAAGGCTGCATCGAATTTGGTGTAATCTTGATGCGTAATTGTCCAGTATTGTTCAATGTATAATGAATACATACAGTTGCCAGTCTTTGCTGGTCGATTGAAGTAAAAGGAGGATTGATGGCACAAGATACTTTTTCCAATATCCAACCACCGCGTGTGGATGATCGTCCGGTATGGGATGTGATCTTTGCGGTTTACGGCTATCCGGCACTCCTGTTAGCGCATCGATTAAAAGTTTTTCCATTGCTCGCGGAGGGTCCTCGTCCTCTGGCAGATATTTGTGACGCGCTAAAAATCAAACCGCGTCCGGCTGAAGCGATTCTAACGGTGGCTACAGCATTGGGTTTTCTGTCTTTGCAAAATGGAAATTACGCGCTGACTCCGGTTGCCGAGGAATATCTGCTTGAAAAAAGCCCAAGTTACTTTGGATACTTGTGGGATCTGATGATCGATAATTATCAGGTATGTTCCTTCTCAAGCCTGGAGAAAGCAATTCTCGCGGATGCTCCGCAGACTTATGGGGGGGGCAATATTTATCAATCGCACGAAGAACAAATCGAACTGCTACATCGCTTCACGCGCGGCATGCACAGCATGAGCATGGCATCTGCGCTTTACTGGCCCGGCATCCTGGATTTGTCTCGGCATAAAATGATGCTTGATATCGGGGGAAGTTCAGGCGCTCATTCTATTGGCGCCGCCTTAAGATTACCCAATTTACATGCGCTGATACTGGATTTCCCGCAGGTCTGTGAAGTAGCGCAAGGGTATATTGCCCAGTATGGCTTGCAGGCTCGCGTTAAAACACACGAAAGCAGCATCTGGTGCGATCACTGGCCTGCTGCTGATTTGCACTTTTTCTCAAATATTTATCATGATTGGCCACTAGAAAAAGGACACTTCCTGACTGCGAAGAGTTTCGAAAATCTTGAGTCGGGAGGGCGTATCATTATCCATGAAATGCTTTATGACGATGAGAAAAAAGGCCCTTTTGCCTCTGCGGCATTTAGCATGATGATGATGGGCTGGACGGAAGGCAAGCAGTATTCCGGACTGGAATTCTCTGTGATGATGAAAGAAATTGGTTTTGAAGACATTCAAATTCATCGGGCCTTTGGATATTACAGTATGGTGACAGGCCTTAAACCATAGCTGTTCGGTTTACAGTTAAATTCCCTTAGAACTTTTCAATTAACATGAATGAAGTTTGTCGATATTGTTAACAAAAGTGTTAAGTAAACAAGGCCTAATGGAAGATATATACGCAATGAACAAAGAACTGCCGTAAGAAACTCGGTCAGTTGATAAAAAATTGCTTCGTAAAGGAATTTAGAATGAAAAGAAAACAGATTTTGAGTGTGATTGCTTTACTGATGTTATTGCCTTTGCTATCTGGGTGCTGGACATTGGTTGCAGCTGGTGCGGGTGCTTATGGAGGGTATAAAATGAAAGAAAATGGCTATACCTTACAAAGTCCGATTGCGAAGGAAAAGAAATCGAATAAGTAAGGTTGTCCAGTAGCAGAGATAGCATTGTAAGCGCCGAGCACTACTCATTTGATTTTCTTCTCAGCGGTTTCTGGATTCTCTTTATGTCGAAAGCTTTCATAAATCATCAGTGCGGCACCGATAAAGATGGCCGAATCGGCGATATTGAAAGCCGGCCAATGATAAGTGCCGATGTAGAAATCCAGAAAATCGACTACGTGACCCAATGTAATTCGATCATATAAGTTACCCAGCGCACCACCCAGAATCAAGCTCAATGAGGTGCAAAATAATTTCTCCTGCTTGTATTTATTGAGTAAATAAATGATCAGTAAAGCTGCGCTGCTAGCGATGCCGGTCAGAAACCATCGCTGCCAGCCGGTTTCTTCACTCAGAAAGCTGAACGCTGCACCGGGATTGTAGGTGAGTACTAAGTTAAAGAAACTGGTGAGCGGAATGCTCTGACCGAATTCGAGTGCAGACTCTACCCAGTACTTGCTGGCGAGATCCAGGATCAGAACGATTAAGGCAATGCTCAGGCTGATGGACAGCTTCATAGTGATACTCCCCTGAATGTAAAGTGAAATGAAGCCATGCAATGATGATTGGGATGATCTTGTTTAAGCATAGTGCCGCTCTTCACCGGTGCCGTACAGATTAGTCACACAACGCATGCATAAAGTGGGATGGTCGGTGTGGTGGCCGACATCCTGGCGATAATGCCAGCAACGTTCGCATTTGGTTTGTGTGCTGGGCGCCACAGAAATGCCTTCCTGTTGTGTATCGCTGACCTGAATCAGATGCGCTTCAGAAACAATCAGTACAAAACGCAAGTCATCGCTCAATGCATCGAGCAACGCGAAATCCTCTTGAGTGGCGCGAATCTCCACCGTTGCTGCCAGCGAAGAACCGATCTCGCCTTGAGCGCGGGCATCTTCCAGTTTCTTTAGCACTTGTGAGCGCACAGTTCGTATTTGGGTCCAGCGCTGTTGTAATGATTGGATATCAGACTGAGCTGGAAAGCGATGCCACTGATGAAGTAATACGCTGCCTTCGGTATCGCCAGTCAGATGCTCCCAAACTTCCTCTGAGGTAAAGCTCAGGATAGGTGCAAACAAACGTACCAGGCTATGTGCGATATGGTAGAGCGCTGTTTGTGCCGAACGACGGGGTATGCCTTGAGTGGCGGCTGTGTACAGACGGTCTTTAAGAATATCCAGATAAAAACCGCCTAGGTCTTCAGAACAGAAGTTGTGCAATTGATGTACGATTTGATGAAACTCGTAACGATCATAACCTTGCGTTAAATCTTCCTGGAATGCTTCCGTCATCGCCAGCATGTAACGATCAATTTCCAGGCAATCAGTCATGGCAACCAGATCGGTTTGTGGATTAAAATCCATTAGATTGGCTAGCAAAAAGCGTAATGTGTTGCGGATACGACGATAGCTTTCTACCACCCGCTTCAGAATCTCTTCCGAAATGGAAAGTTCACCCGAGTAATCCGTAGATGCCACCCACAAGCGCAGAATATCGGCCCCAGACGTATCCATCACTTTCTGCGGAGCGATCACATTGCCCTTGGATTTGCTCATTTTGTGGCCGGTGCCATCGACCACGAATCCGTGAGTCAGCAATGCATCGTAAGGTGCCCGACCATCGATGGCGCAACCCGTTAGCAATGATGACTGGAACCAGCCTCGATGCTGGTCGGAGCCTTCCAAATAAAGGTCAATCGGATATTTAAGTTGAGCATTGGGCTTTACCACCGTATCGTGCGTAGTGCCGGAATCAAACCAGACATCCAGCGTATCCGTCAGTTTTCTGTAGTCCTTGGCTTCGTCGCCCAGTAATTCTGCGGCGTCCAGCGCAAACCAGGCCTCAATGCCTTGTCGTTCCACTTTTTGTGCAACTTGTTCGAGCAGTTCAAGTGACCGTGGATGCGGCACATGGGTTTCTTTGTGTACAAAAAGCGTCATCGGTACGCCCCAGTTGCGTTGACGTGAAACGCACCAGTCTGGACGATTCCTGATCATGGCTTCGAGGCGGGCCTTTCCCCATGCTGGATAGAATGCCGTGGACTCAACAGCTTGCATGGCCAGTTCGCGCAAAGTTTTTTGTTGCCCGGGCGAGTCGTTAGTATTGCGCTGATTCATGCCTATAAACCATTGTGGCGTGGCGCGAAAAATAATCGGAGTTTTATGGCGCCAGCAATGCGGATAGCTGTGCTCGATCTTTTTCAGGCAAAACAGATGTTCGTTGGTTTTGAGGGTATCAATCACGACTTCATTGGCCTTCCAAACTGAAAGATCGCCGACTAAAGGAGTGTTAGGATTAAATTTGCCATTGCCATCCACGGGGCTCTCATTGGGTAAGCCGTATTGTTGTCCTGCAAAGTAATCGTCCAGGCCATGTGCGGGTGCTGTATGCACAAGTCCTGTGCCCGCTTCCAGAGTGACATGCTTGCCGCAAATGATATTGACTGTGCGTGACTCAAACGGGTGCTGCAAGGATAAATGTTCCAGCGCCTGACCTTTGCAAGTAGCCAAGATATCGCCAGTCAAACCATAGCGCTCCAGACAGATTGTTGCCAGTTCGTTAGCGAGGATCAGTAATCCCCTTGAAGTTTTTACCAGTATGTAATCAAAATCAGGATGCACGCTGACGGCTTGATTGGCAGGCAATGTCCACGGGGTAGTGGTCCAGATGATGGCATAGGTTGGGGTGTTCGCAGGTATGGCGACGCCGAAGGCTTTATTGAGCGTTCCTTGTGCAGAAGACTGGACTTCAAATCCGACATCAATCGCAGGTGAGGTTTTATCTTCGTATTCCACTTCAGCTTCAGCCAATGCAGAACCGCAATCGATACACCAATTCACTGGTTTCTGGCCCTGATACAGATAACCACTCTGATAAATCTTACCTAAGGCGCGAATGATATCCGCTTCCGTTTTGAAATTCATGGTGAGGTAAGGATGATCCCAGTCGCCCAGTACTCCCAAGCGAATGAAATCAGCTTTCTGTCTTTCTACCTGCTCTTTGGCAAAGGCACGGCAAAGTTCGCGCACTTTGTCGGCAGGCAAATGCTTGCCATGTTTCTTTTCAATCTGATGCTCAATGGGAAGTCCATGACAATCCCAACCGGGTACGTAAGGTGCATCAAATCCAGCCAATGTTTTGCTTTTAATGATGATATCTTTGAGAATCTTATTGACAGCATGACCAATATGAATGTCACCGTTTGCGTAAGGAGGGCCGTCATGCAGAATGAACTTTGGACGTCCTTTGCCGGCGGAACGGATTTTCTGGTACAGGTTTTTTTCTTGCCACGCTTTCAGCATGCCAGGTTCACGGCTAGCCAGATTGCCGCGCATGGGAAAGGGGGTATCAAGTAAATTGAGGGTTTTCTTATAATCAGTCATGAAATTCACAATTAATGGGTTAAAGGAGCAGCTTGTTGCTTTAATGATTCTAAGTCATTAGAAAGAAGTCTTTTGCCTGTGCGA
>Ga0073900_10001360_pt1 | contig 13704 bp, 21 predicted proteins | sample KloWWTmetKNB5Kit_FD_66666 | JGI IMG/M metagenome (GOLD analysis project Ga0073900, IMG submission 66666) | Active sludge microbial communities from Klosterneuburg, Austria, studying microevolution and ecology of nitrifiers - Klosterneuburg... | ecosystem: Engineered > WWTP > Aerobic digester >...
CCGACTGTCGTAATCTTCATGACGGACGCTCCTACCTTCGGTTCAAGTGGTTGCCCAACAGCTCCCACTCTGGCACATCGATACCGTTACGGGGTGGGGGCGTCCATCCCATTGCTTACCCTGAGGACTGAGGCATGACGTACCGAGAACTCGATACTGTCGTCGTCACAAGAGACCTCCCTGCGCATGGTTTGAGGCGCGGTGACGTGGGCGCGGTTGTACAGATCTACTCTCCGAGCGCCTTGGAGGTGGAGTTTGTGACAGCTACGGGAGCTACCCAAGCCGTGGTCACATTGAGCACAGATACTGTGCGTCCCGTTGGACGTAAGGACCTTCTGGCAGTTCGGCAGCTCGACGCGGCCTAACACTGCGCTGGAGCGCAGCCGTGAACGATAAAGTGCCCAAGCATCGCGCCCGCGTGCGGCGCGCTCAGCTCAATCGTTAGACCCCGCCGATAGAGCTTGCGCCTGCATTACATTGTTACTACAATATGCCGGTGGCTACGTGGGACGAGAGAAAGCGCCACGCCAATATCAAAGCTCATGGCTTGGACTTCGTCGGCTGCGAGGCCATTTGGGACGACCTCACGATTACCCGTGAGGATATTCGCCAGCGTTACAACGAGCAGCGTTTGGTTGCCTTCGGGCGTCTCAACCGCCAAGTCGTAGTTCTGGTTTACACCGAACGTCGCAGCGGGCCGCACGTCATCTCGCTGCGCAAGGCCGAAAAGTATGAAGCGCGTTACTACATTGCAGAAGCCAAGAAGTTTCAAGACGAAGGCTAAGGACTCAGCGAATCCGCCGTGGTCGGAGGAAATGCTAGGTCCTACAGTTGTCAGGCGGGGGCGCGGTCCCCAGAAAACGCCCATCAAGGTGTCGACCACCATTCGACTTGATGCGGACGTTTTGGCGTACTTTCGAGCAACGGGTCGCGGCTATCAATCGCAGATCAATGACGAATTGCGTAAGGTCGTGAAGCGGGGTCTAACAATGCGTTCGAGCGGACGGCGGTCAGCATAAAGTGCGCTGCCTGACGATGCTGTGCGCCGCCGCTCAACACGAGCGTTAGACGGCGACTTGACGGCTCAGGGACGCGTGGCGAAACTCTGCCATGCATTTCGAGATTGTTGGCCTCATCTCGGATGTCGAGACCTTTGCCGTAGGGAGTGCGAACCGCGAAATCGTGCGCCTGCGCAAGTTCTACGGTCGCGGCAGGTGGCGGAAGAGAAAGGGCATCGCCACGGTTCGGCTGCGCGACGGCGCATTGCGCGTCGCTGAGATACACTGGTATGAGGCAACAGGCATTGGCCGGAAAGAGTTCAAGATCAAACGCTACTTGGACTGAAGATATGGCATCGACACGTAAGAAGTTCGTTGTGTGCATTCGGAACAAGGGCTACGAAGTAGCGCTTGAACCGCGAAAGATTTATGAAGCGCTTCCAGACGTGGATGCCGCTTGCCATGACCAGTTACGGGTCATTGACGAATCCGGGGAGGACTATCTGTATCCGGAATCGTACTTCGCACCGATCACCCTCCCGCAGTCATTGCGGCGCGCAGTCTTGGCCGCCGTCTAACAATCGTCTGCAGCGGGCGGCGGACCCATAAGGTGCTCAACCCAATCGTCATCGGCGCCGCCGCTGAGGTGAAACGTCAGACGGCTCTTGGCCGCGCTCTTGGGAGCCATACAGACATATGGCGGCATCGCCATATAAATGGCATTCTTCCACCATGCCATCCTCTTTCGAGTGGGATCCTCGCAAGGACCTCGCCAATCAGGAGAAGCACGGGATCGGCATTACTGAAGCCCAGAATGCCTTTCTGGACAGGCGCCGTATCCTCGCGCAAGACCTGAATCGCAGCACTTCGAAGGAGGCGCGCTATTACTGCTACGGCAGTTATGGCGGCGGAATCCTGACCGTGCGTTTCACGTACCGAGGCGGGATCATCCGCATGTTCGGGGCAGGCTACTGGAGCAAAGGTAAGCGAATCTATGAACAAGAGAATCAAGTACACGAAGGGCCCCGCCGGAGCTGTAAGGATCGTTGAAGACTTTCTGCCACCTCCCAGCGAGTTGGTGGTGAAGGAAGATGTGGAGAAGGTCACCATTGCGCTTTCCAGGCGTAGTGTCAATTTTTTCAAGGACGAGGCGAGGCGTCACGGTACTCAGTACCAGAGAATGATCCGGGTCCTTCTGGATCGATACGCCCAGCTCAACGCGCCGTCTAACAAATCACTCGCGCGCAGCCGTGACCGATGAATTCGTTAAAAGTGGCGCCTGCGTGCGGCGCGCTCGGCTCAATCGTTAGCTGGCTCTCAAGCTGATCAGGTGCCTTGACGGTGATGCACGCGTGTGCATACACTTAAGATCGTGGAGTATGAGTGGGATCCAGCCAAAGCGGCCGAGAACCTTCGCAAGCACCGCGTGCGGTTTGCGGACGCGGTACTTTCGCTCGAAGACCCGATGGGGTTGTCGACCCAAGATCTGGATTCCTCCGGCGAATGGCGTCTGATCTACCTCGGTGCCGATCCTGCGGGCCGAGTACTGGTGACGGTGTATACGCTGCGCGGTCGAATCGTGCGCATCATTTCATCACGGAAGGCGAGTCGCGCTGAGCGGCGCGCATACGAGGTTTGACCATGAGGAAGGAATACGACTTCTCAAAGGCAAAGCGCGGACCGGCCGTCTCGGTGGCGAAGGGCAAATCGAGAATCACCATCCGCCTCGACGAGGAGGTGTTGGAGTGGTTCAAAGCTCAGGTCGATGCGGCGGGCGGTGGCAACTATCAGACGCTGATAAATGCGGCCTTGGTCGACCACATCAAGAGACAAACTGAGCCCTTGGAGAGAACTCTTCGGCGAGTAATTCGTGAAGAGTTGCGTAAAGCTGGCTAACCAATCGCTCGAGCGCAGCCGTGAACGATAAAGTGCGAGCACACGGCGTCGGCGTGCGGCGCGCTCAGCTCAATCGATAGGCCCCATCCGGCTGTCGGTGCTCAAGCTTGACCGTCGTAGCCTATAGGCGACAATATGCCGATGCGCGTCGAGGCCACATGTGAGTTCCGCGACTGGATCGATGCGCTAAAAGATCTGGCCGGCCGCGCCAGGATTCAGGTTCGAATTGATCGTTTGCTTCACGGCAACGCGGGTCAGCATCGAAAGCTCAGCGACGGCGTCTCGGAACTCAAGATCGATTCGGGACCGGGCTACCGCGTTTACTACACGATACGCGGCACCCGCCTTCTGCTGTTGCTTGTCGGTGGCGATAAGTCGTCGCAGCGCAGGGATATTGCAAAGGCCATTAGGCTGGCGAAAGAGTTTCAGGAGTAACGACATGGCAAACGCTTCTGCAAAGAGCAAGAAGAGGAGGTCCGCGATGCCCTATGACGTCGCGCAACATCTGCGCACGCCCGAAGAGATGGCGGCCTATCTCGATGCGTGGCTGGAAGAAGCACCGGAGGACGCGGCGGGCATTGCTCGAGCATTGGGCGATATTGCACGTGCGAAGGGCATGGCGCAGGTCGCGAAAGACGCTGGTCTGAGCCGTGAGAGCCTATATCGTGCCCTTAGCGCGCGGGGAAACCCTAGCTTTGCCACGGTGCTCAAAGTGGCACGTGCGCTTGGTGTAAGACTTCACGCCGACGTGGCCTTAGTCGTGGGGCCTAACAAATCGCTGGAGCATAGCCGTGACCGATAAAGTGCGAAGATATGTCGCTTGCGCGCGGCGCGCTCAGCTCAATCGTCATGTGTCACGGCGTCAGCTTCAAGGCTATTCCCAGAACAACACTGAGAGGAGATGCTCATGAGCCATACCGGTCGCTGCTTGTGCGGGACAGTTCAATATGAACTCTCGGGTGATCCACATTGGGTGGCGGTCTGCCATTGCAGGGACTGTCAGCGCAGTGCCGGCGCGCCGATGGTTGTCTGGGCTATATTTCCTGAGTCAGGAGTCAAGGTGAAGACAGGCGCACCGAAAACAATCAATTCATCTGGTGCTGCTATGCGCTCCTTCTGTCCTGAGTGCGGCACGGGTCTTTTTTATCGCAACGCTCAAAATCTGCCAGGCCTAATCGACGTGCAAGTGTCCACTCTCGACGACCCGAGCGCGCTACCGCCCAAAGTCCAGGTTCAAACCGCTGAGCGGCAGTCCTGGGTTCCACACCTCGGCACGCTAAATGCCTTTGACCGGTACCCGACAGGCCCAGAAGAGTGACGCATAACAAGCGGAACCAGCCGACGTCTGTCTCGTCGCTTCGCTCCTAAACAGCCGCGGCTGATCCTTGCCGTTGTGCGTCAAGAATCTCGGATGAGGCAATCGGAGCGAGGTGTTCGGCGCGAGTTCTATCCGCGGGCAGCGAGGCGGGGGACGGGCAGCGTCATCGACAGGACGTCCCAGTGGGCGCCTCGCACATCACCCTGTCAGTGAGCGCGCGAACGCTGCGGTAGACTGAAGCGAAGGCCCACTCGTGCGCCCCCGAACAGGCCTCCAGCCCGATCACGCACGCTGGTAGCTGCGCCACCACCGATGCCAATCGCGTCCGGCTCACCGTCTTGCGAAACACCACGGCGCCTCGCTCATCGACGCCATGCGGTGAAAACACATGCTTTGCCAAATCAATTCCCACGGTAGTAACGTTGCTCACAAGACTTCCCCTTCGTGGTTGCGATTGAAAATGCACATACACTTCAATCTTGGCACTTCGATGCCTCACCGCGGCGGGGAAGTCCCTTACTTTCGTTAGACGGCAAGAGACACGCCGTGCTACTTCGAGGCATCCCTATAAGCCTTGAGCACAGCATTCATCCGAGTCTGCCACCCCGATCCCATTGCCCTGTACCAAGCCAGAACGTCTGCATCCAGACGCAACGCGATCTGCTTCTTGCGCTCATCGGGAGCCTTCTTGGGGCGGCCCCGTTTAGCTCGCAGCTCAGCCACGCCCTTATGGGTGATACCACTCTCCCAAAAGGCGAGGGTCGCCTTGCGATCGGTTGGATTGTAGGGCAAGTCAGACTTGCGGATACCGGCGGAAGTACGCTTCATGTTCATGGGGTTCATCTTCGCCGTCGACCCATACGAAGACGACGACCTTACCTTTGGCTAGGCCCAAGCTCACAAACCGCTGCTCCCCGTAGTCCTCGCGAGTGTCCTCCCGCGTAACCCTCGGTCAAATCGACCTTATGCTTACGCAGGCTGGCCTTGCGCTTCTTCGTGGACCACAGTATTTATTGTATATGCACTTAATCGCTTGTGCAACTTGCCGTCTAACAAATGGCTCGAGCACAGCCGTGAACGATAAACTGCCAGCCCAAAGGCTCAGCGTGCGGCGCGCTCAGCTCGTTCGTTATGTGGCTCCCTCAGCGTCCTGCAATGATTGAAGCCAGGTCGCGGTTCGATGCACCCAGCGCCAACAGCGACTTCACGAGCAGATCTAGAGACACGGTGGGATCTCCCGCCTCCATCTTGGCCACCCGCGACTGGCTGGACTTGAGCGATTCCGCCAGCGCCGTCTGCGATAGACCTCGGCGCTTACGCCGGGTCTTCAGTCCTTCCGCCAGCTTCAGTCGCAGTTCGATATAGGCCTCTTCCTCTGCAGTGAGTCCCAGAAACTCCCTAACGTTTCCGACGACCCACCCCTTGTTTTCCAGCCTTCTTCGCACGCTTGCTTTCATCTTGCCTGTCACGGTCATACTCCTTAAGGCGCTTCTGGCAGAGGCCAATCACTGCCTTCGGTGTCTTCTGGGTCTTCTTGGAGAAAACCTCCAGGATCACTACTGCGTTATCGTCTGCCCGATACATCAATCGCCAGTCAACATCCCCATCCTTGACCCGAAGCTCATGGCATCGGGCGCCAATGGACGGCATCGGTCTTGAAGCAGGCATGGTCAGTGACTTGCCTTGCTGCAACAGCCGCAGCAGGTATCCCATCTCCAGCCTTGCCGCATGGGACAAAGGTGGGGTCTTGATCTGCCCGCCCAGTCTGACCAGCGGCTTGTCATGCGGGCTCACAGATGCCAGTATATGTCAGCACAGACATGATTCCAAGAGCCACATAACAAGTTGCTGGAGCGCAGCGGTGAACGATAAGGTGCGACGACATGGCGCCTGCGTGCGGCGCGCTCAGCTCGTTAGACGCCATGCCAAGCACGAGGTCTCATGACTGAGGATTTTCAACCATTCTCATCCGGAGAAGCACGGGATCGATTTCTCGCGCACCTTGCGCTACTGGAAAAATCGTGGCCGATCCAGCACCAAAGCGAAATGGTGAGAACAAGATATGGTGATACGTTCGTTCGTATCGGTGGTCATACTGATGCACCGCCCCTCGTGTTACTGCCAGGAGGGCAATCCAGCTCGCTCATCTGGCGCCGGTTGATTGAGCCCCTCTCTACGCGTTTTCGCACGTATGCGATAGACGCCATCTACGATGAAGGGCGGAGCATACCGACGCGACGGGTACCAACTGTTGACGATCTTAGGCTATGGATAGACGACGTGCTCGATGGGCTTGGCCTCGGTAGTGGCATTACCATGGCAGGCCAGTCATACGGGTGCTATGCATCAGCAGAGTATGCGCTACACGCACCGCAGCGACTAAAGCAACTTGCATGGATTGCGCCTGTCATGATCGCTGCTCCCCTCTCCAACGAGTTCGTCGAACGCTTGATGTTGGTCACAGACGGAAAGCGGCAGTCGCTTGAAGAGTATTGCCGTTGGGTCATGCCCTTCATTGCCACAAATTACCCAGACGAGTTTGATAAGCGGATCGCCGAAATACTGCTGGTGCGGGAGTGTTACGGCAAGATGTTTCCCCCAGTGCGTGCGGCCATGATGTCTGATGACGATCTGCGGCGCCTCGCCACGCCAACGCTCCTCATACTGGGCGATAGAGACGGAGCGACAAGCGACGCGAGTAAAGCAGTCGAACGCGTCATGTCACTTATGCCGCATATCAACACAATGCTTGTTCAGAATGCGGGGCATGACATTGTGGCCACAGAAACCAACCTGCTAGCCGAGCGGCTGTTGAAGTTTTTCCGGACGAATATTTCAGTGGCGTCTGTAGAAGAGAATGCACATGGCGTCTAACAATTCATTCAAGCCGAAGCCGCTTCGCGGCACAGCCTAATTCAGGCGTTAGGCGCCATGGGCAAGGACGGCGAGCGTTGCTACCACCGACCCATCATCAGGGCGTCGCCGCGTACCGACATTTGGCTCGCGGACGATGATGGCCATCTGGTGCAGAAGCAACTCGGCACTCTGGATACAAGCCTTTTACCGGGCCACTACGTTGTGGAGTTCGGGCTCGGCACTCAGACATACCCGATCCACCTTATGAAGGACAGCGAGTATTCACAGGCCGGAATGCAAGCCGGGCCGTTTTGCCCGCGCCCGGAGGCCAAGGTCGCTCCCCTGTACACAACGAAGCAAGGACAGTACCTCGCGTTTATTTACTACTTCACGAAGATTCATGGCGAACCGCCTTCGGAGGCAGAGATGCAACGCTATTTTCAGGTCACGCCTCCGTCCGTGCATCAAATGGTGCTTGGTCTTGAGTCAAAGGGACTTATCGCACGAACACCTGGCAAGAGTCGCTCCATCCGGCTGCTGGTTGATCGTGCGAACCTTTCGGACCTTGAGTAATCGATGAGCACGGGCTGCGATGGCGCCTAACAACACGATGCAACGGACAAATGAAAGTGACACGACTGCTGCATTCGCAAAAGCCGCGCCACTTTCATTTGCCGCTGATCGTGAGCGTTAGGTGCTCCGTGCCTTCGCTCGATAGCCAGTCAGAATACATGACCCGAATGCATCGGATACTGGCACACATTGACGAACATCTATGAACAACTCGTTCTTGCGACCTTGGCTGAAGTCGCACACTTTTCCCCATTTCACTTCCATCGTCTCTTTTACGCATGGACGGGCGAAACCCTTGGCGGCTACTTGCGTCGTCGGCGGGGGAGCGCGACAAGATATTCTGCGCCCTCGGCGCGCAGCAAAGGTCAGCGTGCGGTCGCTGATCGCAATCGTTAGCCGCGGCGAGATACTGGTCGACAAGTGACAGTCCAGCGATCCGCCCAATTCGAAGTAGACACGTCGCCATGGGACTCCTGACCTTCAGCATCAACGTTACCCTCGACGGTTGCGTCGACCACCAGGAGGGAATCGCCGACGACGAGACACACGCTTTCTTCACCCGTCTTATGGACGAGGGAGGGGCGATGCTGTGGGGCCGCGTCACCTACGAGATGATGGAGAGCTACTGGCCGGCGGTCGCTCGCGGCGACGAGGAGGCGCCGCGAGCGATGCGCGAGTGGGCGGTCAAGCTGGAGGCCAAGCCGAAGTACGTGGTGTCGTCGACGCGAACGCACTTCCCGTGGACCAACAGCCACCACATCGCCGGCGACTTGCGCACGAGCGTGCAGAAGCTCAAGGACGCGACCCCGGCCGGCGTGCTCCTCGGAAGCGGCAGGCTCGCGACCGAGCTGGACCGGCTGGATCTGGTCGACGAGTACAAGTTCCTCGTCCACCCCAGGATCGCCGGTCACGGCCCGATCCTGTACCAGAGCGGGCTGCCCAGCACGCGACGGCTCGAGCTAGCTTCGGCGACCCCGCTCCGCAACGGCGCGGTCGCTATGCACTACCGGCGTGCGCGCGGCTAACAACCGGTTGCAGTGAACGGTCCGGTGCGTGGTGCGCCGCTGAACCGGAGCGTTAGACCCCATCCGGCTATCGGTGCCAAAGCCCGACCGTCGTAGCCGATGGGCTACAATACACCGATGCGCGCCGATGCGCGCCGAGGCCACACGTGAGTTCCGCGACTGGATCGATGCGCTAAAGGATCTGGCCAGCCGCGCCAGGATCCAGGTTCGAATTGATCGTTTGCTTCACGGCAACGCGGGTCAACTCCAACCTTCGGAAAGCGCCGTCAAGTGACAAATCTGGATCGCCGTATCGGTTTACGTGCTGGTCACCACCTCCATCATCAAGAGGCGACTCAAACTCTCTCGCAGCCATTGGAAGTGCAGACTTCGAAATCACAAGTCGTTTGCATGAACGCGGGCTTGTCGGGAATCAGCGCAACAGGAACAGGTCCATCGTCTTGACCGGTGAGGGCATGACGCGGGCCCAACCCCCGAGCTGATACCCCACTACCCGGTTGCCGACACCATTGACGGTGCAGGGCCCGCTCGCCATACTGGCCCGATGGCTGTCCACGTTCACACGGCGCGCTGCTGGTGGTGGCGACACTCCTGACGGGGTGGGCGCTGACGTGACCGACTAGTCCTCAAGTCAACTAGCTTCGAGGTTTCGATACGGCAAAACCCATCTCCGTCCCTGACGGTGATGGGTTTTTCTATTGCGTACGGGTGTGGCGGCGGGTGAGACGAATGCGGAAGACCTACGATATTGCAGGAGACCTCGATACGCCGGTGTCGGCGTTCATGAAGCTGGGCGCGTTCCAGCCGCGCTTCCTGCTGGAGAGTGTCGAGGGCGGCGAGCGGCTCGGGCGCTATTCGTTCATCGGCTTCGGTGACAGCGTGGAATACCGGCTCGACAGCGATGCGCTGTACCTGAACGGCGTGCGGAGCGAAGCTCCCACCGATCGCGACGCGTTGCTCGCGAGCTTGCGCGACGCACTCGCACGGGTGGCAAGGCCGCAACCCGAGATCACCCACGTCCCGCTCGCCGGCGGTCTTGTCGGGTACGCGGCTTATGATGTCGTCCGCTGGTTCGAGAAGTTGCCGGCGCACACCAGCCCCGTCGCCGGCACGCCGCTGATGCACTATGTCGCCCCGCGCTCGATGCTCGTGTTCGACCATCTGACACGCGGGATCGCAGTGCTGCACGCGGGCCCCGAGAGCGAGCGCGAGTCGCTGCGACGTGAGATCGTGCATGCGCTGCGCGGCGGCCTGCCGAACGGCGGGACTCGCGGCAGCCACGGTGCGCCCAGGCCCTCGTTGGCGCGCCGCGAGTACATCGAAAGAGTGCAGCGCGCGAAAGAAGCGATCGCCGCGGGCGACGTATACCAGCTCGTGCTGTCGGCGAAGTTTTCGGGCCGGCACGATCTCGACCCCTTTCAGGTCTACCGCGCGCTGCGTCTGATCAACCCTTCTCCCTATCTCTATTATTGTCGCCTCGGCGAGCACACGGTGGTCGGTTCATCGCCCGAGGCGCTCGTGAAACTGCAGGAAGGCAAGGCACAGCTGCGACCCATCGCGGGCACGCGGCCGCGCGCCGACGACCCCGCGATCGATGCCGCCCACGAGGCCGCACTGCGCGCGGACCCCAAGGAAAATGCGGAGCACGTGATGCTCGTCGATCTTGCGCGCAACGACCTCGGGCGCGTCGCCAGCGCCGGCAGTGTGCGGGTTGCACCGTATCGCGCAATCGAACGCTACAGCCACGTGATGCATATGGTCAGCGGCGTGCACGGCACGCTCGCACCAGGGCGCGATGCATTCGACCTGTTCGCGGCGGCATTTCCCGCAGGCACGCTGGTCGGCGCGCCGAAGGTGCGCGCGATGCAGCTGATAGACGAGCTCGAGCCCGTGCGGCGTGGACTCTACGGCGGCACGATCGGCTACTTCGGCGCGCAGGGTGACATGGACCAGGCGATCACGATCCGCACGCTCGTCTTCAACGGCGACGAGTACAGCTTCCAGGCGGGCGCCGGCATCGTCGCCGACAGCGACCCGGACGCCGAGTACGACGAGGTGAGCGCCAAGGGCGCGGCGCTCGTGCGCGCGCTCGCTCTCGCGGAGGAGGGGCTGTGAGCGCGCGGCTGCTGCTGATCGACAACTACGATTCCTTCACCTACAACCTGGTGCAGGCTTTCATGGTCCTCGGTGCGCAGGTCACGGTGTTTCGCAATGACGCGATCGACGTCGATTCGGCGCGCCGACTCGCGCCGACTCACCTCTGCATCTCGCCGGGGCCCGGCACGCCGCGCGACGCGGGAGTGTCGATGGACATGATTCGTGCGTTCGCGGGCCACATTCCGGTGCTTGGCGTGTGCCTTGGACACCAGTCGATCGTCGAGGTGTTTGGCGGCGAGATCGCGCGCGCGGAGCGGCTCATGCACGGCAAGACCTCCGGGATCGAGCACGACAGTCGCGGCGTGTTTGCTGGCCTGCCCACGCCCTGCGTCGTCGGCCGCTATCATTCGCTGATCGCGGTGCCCGCGTCGCTGCCCGCCGTGCTCGAAATCAGCGCGCGCACGGCGCAGGGCGAGATCATGGGCGTGAGACACCGGGAGTTCGATGTTGAGGGCGTGCAATTCCACCCCGAGAGCGTGCTGACACCGGACGGCCCGCAGTTGATGGCGAATTTTCTGGGGGTGCGCCATGCGTGAGCTGCTGCAACGTCTGATCGACCGAAAGGATCTCGATGAGGCGGGCGCCGGCGCCTTGCTGGCCGCGCTCACAGACGAGAACACGCCGCCCGCCGCGGCGGGCGCGCTGCTCGCCGCGCTGCAAGCGAAGGGTGTTGCTGCGTGCGAACTGCGCGGTTTCGCAATCGGCATGCGCGCGCGCGCGCGTCGCCCGGCAATTGCGCCAGGCGCACCCGCGGTCGATATCGTCGGTACTGGCGGCGACAATTCAGGCAGTGTGAATCTGTCGACGGGCAGCGCACTGCTCGCTGCGGCGTGCGGCGTGCGCGTCGTCAAGCACGGCAACCGTTCGATCTCGAGTCGCACCGGTAGCGCCGACGTGCTGGAGGCGCTCGGCCTGCCGCTGCCGCTCGATGAGCGCGCTGCAGGCGCACTGCTCGACGCCTGCGGCTTCACGTACCTTTTCGCGCCCCACTACCATCCCGCAATGAAGGCTATCGCACCCGTGCGCTCGGCGCTCGGCGTGCGCACCGTATTCAATATCCTCGGGCCGCTGATGAACCCGGCCGAACCCGCTTATCATCTGCTCGGAGCCTATAGCCCCGCGGTGGCAAAGCTGATGGCCGAGGCGCTCGCGGGTATGCCCATCGAGCGCGCCTTCGTCGTACACGGCGCCGACGGTTGGGACGAGCCGACTCCGGTGGGCGCCTTCCTGCTTTACGACGTGCGTCCCGGCAAGGTCGTCGAGATGGTGCGCGATCCGGCGGACGCGGGCATCGTGCGCTGCGCACCCGGCGCGCTCGCGGGTGGTGACGCGGTCTTCAACGCGGCGCGGCTGACAAGCACGTTGCGCGGGGAGGATCGCGGCGCAGTGCGGGACGCCGTGACACTCGGCACCGGTCTCGCACTCGAGCTGATGGGCGAGGCGCCTGCGCTGCGCGACGGGATTGCGCGTGCGGCGGCGGCCATCGACGACGGACGGGCGGGGCGCACTCTCGACTTGCTCGCCGCGGGCAGTGCACCGAACCGCGCCGGAGCACGTGAATGAGTACGGACTTTCTCGCGACCATGGCGGCCTCGAGTCGCGCCCGCGTGCAGGGCGCGCTCGCCGGCTGCGTGCGAGCTGAGATGGAGCGGCGCGCACTGGCCGCTCCCGTGCCGCCGGCACTCGTCCTCTCGCCGCGCGGCTTCGACATCATCGCCGAGACGAAGCTGCGGTCACCGGCCCTGGGCGCGCTGCGCGCGGCCGTGGATGAGGATACCGCGGCGCGCGTGCAGACTTATGCTGCCGCGGGCGCGGCGGCCGTGTCTGTGCTCACCGAGCCGAGCCGCTTCGATGGCTCGCTGCAGCATCTCGCGCAGGCGGCCGCAGCGCTCGCGGTGGCGCGCGTGCCCGCCATGCGCAAGGACTTTCTTGTCGATCCCTATCAGGTAATGGAAGCCCGCGTCGCCGGGGCGGGCGGCGTGCTCGTGATCCTGCGCATGCTCGCGCGCACGGAGATCGTGGCGCTTATGGAAACGGCGGCCGCACTCGGTCTCTTCGTGCTGCTCGAGGCGTTCGATGAAGCGGACCTCGACCTCGCGGGTGAGCTCGCAGAAGGAACTGGCGAGCGTGTTACCGGCATTTCCCTGCCAGTGCTCGTCGGCCTCAACTGCCGGGATCTCGCGACTTTGCAGGTCGTGCCAGGACGCCTTGAAGCACTCGCTCCGCGCCTGCCGCAAGGGTTGCCGCGCGTGGCCGAGAGCGGCCTCGACGACGCACAGGATGCGGCACGGGTTGCCGCGGCGGGCTACCAGCTCGCACTCGTCGGAAGTGCGCTCATGAAACACGCGACGCCCGGCGCGTTGCTGGCCTCGATGCTTGCGGCAGGACGTGGCGCGTGCGCACAGCGGCGATCACATGGTTGACGCGCCCCTGTGGGTGAAGATTTGCGGTTCGACGACGGCCGTCGCAGTGGCCGCCGCGATCGAGGCGGGCGCGGACGCCGTGGGGTTCGTTTTTGCAACGTCGGTACGGCGCATTTCGCCCTCGCAGGCAACGAAGCTCGCGGCGCCGGCTCGCGGCCGGTTGCGCTGTGTCGCGGTGATGCAGCACCCGCAGCCGGATGAGGTCGCTGAAGTCCTCGCGGAGTTCCGGCCTGATGTGCTGCAGACCGATGCGGGTGATTTCGCCACACTCGAATTGCCGGCGTCACTTGAGCGGCTGCCGGTTCTGCGAGCGGGGCAGGAGTTCCCGCCCTCAATGCCGCAGCGCGCCTTGTTTGAAGGCCCGGTGAGTGGCGCGGGCGCTGTCCCCGACTGGGCGCGCGCGGCGGTGCTGCGCGCGCAAGGTATCGAACTCGTGCTGGCGGGCGGCCTCACCGCAG